>JAEIGA010008459.1_pt1 | contig 15597 bp, 9 predicted proteins | sample 9270691 | NCBI WGS metagenome assembly JAEIGA01 (sample SAMN17057246, study PRJNA624740) | gut metagenome | biome: biome; isolation source: fecal sample | host: Bos grunniens | place: China: Xizang | collected 2019
GCTCTTCTCGACAATGACCTCGCGTCCTTTGCGAACTAATTGTTGAATTGTAGGCATAAATGTTTGTAAATAAATAATTTATGTTTCTTAAACCCATTTTTGGGGCTGCAAATATACGAATTATTTTTTATTTATCAACAACTTTATCAAAAATCGCTGAATTTCAATGCGATTCGAACGCCTCTACCTGTTGATAACTCTATCCTCCCTATCCGTTCCGCATCATCTCCACTTCTGCTAACCTGACAGAAAAACCAACATTCCGTAGAAGATGTGATATAGGAAAGGAAAGTGTCTTTGTGTTTTTCTGGAAAATATTGTATATTTGAGAGTTAGCCTGAAGCGAGAGGTGACAATGGAAAACTTTCAAATGGATTTCGTTATGGATCACTATCAGAAAATGGTTGAGAACACCCAGAAGTGGATCATCGTCAGGATTGACGGAAAGGTGGCTGCAATATCGACCGGCTATGCGGCTCTGGCTGCTATTGCGGAAAGACTTGCACAGCAGAAGGGCGTCACACATAAGAACATCAGTGCTGAGACTGTCGGATTTGATGAAGTGTGGAGACTGAGACAGAGCCTCAGATGGGAAGATCTCGTGCTGACCGGAACGAATTTCCAGAAAAGGGTGTGGAGAAGGCTGTTCGACTTGACCCATGAAGAGGACGGCAGCCCGAAGACTCCGAAAATGATCAGCTACAGCGACTTTGCCGACCTGTGCCAGAATAAGGCAGGAGTGCGCGCGGTAGCACACGCAATAGGCCTGAACCCGATAGCCGTCGCAATACCATGCCATCTGGTTGTGCCGAAAGAAACCATCGACAAGATACGCGATATACGCAAAAAGGCCGAATCCACTATTTTCAAGGGAGACGACCTTTGTATCAACAGCCTGCTTCGCGAAAAGGGCATTGACTTCGGAGAATATGCTCTTGGAAGGAAACTAAAACGCGAACTGATTCAGTTGGAACACTCTATCTGCGAGTGGTGATCAGAATGACGCCATATGCGCCACGAGCTCCGTATATGGATGCAGCAGAATCTTTCAAGACCTCTACTGATTTGACATCACGAGGATTCAGATAACTGATATCTGAGACCTCAACACCATCCACAATGAGAAGCGGTTCTGATGTACCGTTTATCGTACTTAATCCGCGTATAAGAAATCTATATCGTGGCCCGTTCTTAATAACTGTCAGTCCAGGAACCTTTCCCTGCAGGTACTCGCCGATATCATTATAACTTGCCACTTCGTTCTGGTTCATCTTAACGTTTGAAACCGAATTTGTAAGGTTTTCCTTCTTCACATATCCATATCCCACATTTATAGAATCCTGCCTTTCAAGAGCCAGCCTTAGAGAATCTCTCAAAGCACGCTCAAGGCGACGCATTTCCTTGCGATATTCCCTGCGGGCCTCTCTCTCAGCCTTCCTATCCTGCGCAAATCCAGATGCCGTCATAAATCCGACAAGCAAAAGAAGCATTATAAACCTTTTCATAGTCAGTCACATAAGTTATATCTTATACGTGTAAATATAGTAAAAATCCTGTCGAATCTGCAAAAAAAAGAGGACGACCCCAGAAGGACCGTCCTCAATATATATAAGTAATGGATTATTACTTCCAGCTTGAGTATTTGCAGCTGTTGTCAGTCCAACCTGCATTCTGCTCAAGAACACCGTTTGAAAGGCTCACCTCAGACTGAGGGAATGGACGGAAACCGTATGTAGCTTCATATCTCTTAGCATAACCTACACCCTGATCCTTCATTACCTGCTCAGCTCCACCAAGAAGGTTTCTGATTGTACCGCCAAGCTGAGATTCAAGGGCAGCAATAGCATAAGCCTTACCATAACGACGCATATCAGTCCAACGGATAGCCTCGAATGCAAGCTCATGACGACGCTCCTTCTCAAGAGCCTCCCAGCTGTAGCCTACTGCAGGAAGACCTACACGAGCACGCACCTGGTTCATTCCGTCAGCAGTCTGAGTAAGCTCAGAGTGCATAAGGAGAACGTCAGCGAAGCGGATAATCTGAATATTCTGTGGAGAGTGGCCTCTACCAAAGTCTGTACCTGATCCGCCGTAATCTGAAATTGAAGAGAATTCATAGAAGAACTCACCGCCAATCATTGCACCCCAAGTCTGGTACTTCTTCTGCCAGAAACCTGTCTCTTCCATCTGGTTATCATTACCCCAAGTGTAAGTATCATTTCCTTCATCAGCAAGATTCCAGATAGATGCCTCACGACGGATATCGCCTGGCTCTTCCTCAGCCCACTTTGTCCATACTTTAGGATTAACAGGAGCCCAACCGTAACCACGGCTGAATGGGAATGCATTAGTCTCATAGTTAGAGCGCTTACGCACACCAAGATACTGGTTGTACTTGTTGCAGAAATCTCCGTCAATGTTTGAGCAGCAAATGCTGAACATCTGCTCTGGGTTCTGATGATCCTGGATCCACTCTCCTTCAACAGCATTAGCATATGCATAGTCCTTCTTTGTAGCAGAGTTCATATATGCCCACATATGACGATAATCAGAAACAAGAGAGTGTCCACTGTTCTGGATACAGTCATTGAGTTTCTCAATAACATAATCCTTCTTTACTGTCTCTGTAAGCATCTCACCAGTCTCAAGATCTATGAGAGGAAGTTCTGTAATGGCTTTGTTGTTCTTGTCGCTGTAGAAACCAGTGTAGAACAAGTATACACGAGCGAGAAGAGCCTCTGCATCCCACCTTGTTGCGTGACGGAGACCTGAAACACACTGATTCCAAGGCTTTGACGGCATAATCTCAGAAGCTTCTTTCAATCCGGCAGCAATTGTACCATATACCTTCTCAATTGAAGACTTCTCAGGATACTTAGCAGCCTGCTCCACATTTGTAGGAACGCTTGAAACTACAGGAATCTCGCCAAAAAGCTGAGTGAGTTCGAACAGATAGAATGAACGCATGAAGTAAGCCTCACCAAGGAGCTGGTTGCGGAGTTCTTCATCTTCAACCTTATCAAGATTTGCAATCGCCATGTTGGCACGTGCAATTCCCGAGTTATACTCTTCCCAAATTGTGCCATGCACATTCTCATCAGTTACCAGAAGGTGGTCTGCAGCCTGTACATCAGAGTCATCTACTCCACCGCCGCCGTAACACTCGTCAGAAGAAAGCATAGCTACCATAAAATAGCTGGTTCCTGGATCCTGAACTACTGCATTGAGTGCAGAATAGATTCCTGTTACAAGCTGAACGGCATCAGTTTCTGTAGAAGGGAAATTACCAGTATTTCTTTCTGTAAAGCTCTCGGTGTCGAGGAAGGCCTCGCAACCAGCAAAGAGCGACATTGCCATCAACGCGGCAATTGGTTTTATAATGGTCTTCATAATTTTCTTTAGAATGAAATGTTAACACCTACGAGGAATGTTCTTGCACTTGGATAGTATCCGAGATCAATACCTGACACCCAGTCCTCATCGAAACCATAACCGATTTCAGGATCCATTCCTGAGTACTTGGTGATGGTAAGAAGGTTCTGAGCAGTGAAGTAAAGTCTTGCCTTGCTGAGGAATGACTTCTTGAAGAGTCTGCTGAAGTCGTAACCGATTGTTACGTTAGAGATCTTGAAGTAGTCACCATTCTCAATATAGATTTCTGAGATGTTAGACCAGTTTGGAGTATTACAAAGGTCAAGAGCAGGATATCTGTTTGAAGTTCCCTCACCGTTCCAGCAGTTGAGGAAGTCTCTTGTATAGTTCTCACGTGGCTGGTCGAAGAATGAACGATATGACTTAGCGATCTGCTGACCGAATGCGCCATATCCTGTGAGACTGAAGTCAAATCCCTTATATGAGAGCCAAAGGTTAAGACCAACGTTGAAATCAGGATGTGGGTTACCGATCATTGTGCGGTCTGCGTCTGTGATCTCACCATCATCGTTTACGTCCACGAAGATCACGTCACCAGGCTTAGCACCTTCGTACTTAGCCTTTGTTGCGTCAACCTGTGCCTGGTTCTGGAAGATACCTGCAGTCTTGTAACCGAAGAAGTAACCGATAGGATAACCTACCTGTACACGGTACATCTCGCCTGTTCCCTGGCTGAGAACGTCGTCCTCACCGTGGATAATACCCTCAGCATTTGCAATACGAGTTACTATGTTCTTATTGTATGAACCATTCAACTTGATACCATAGTTGAACTCACCTGTATATTTTCCATAATCGATAGCAAGCTCGACTCCGGAGTTCCTGACATCACCACCGTTTACATAAGGAGCTCCGAATCCATAAACAGATGCGATAGGAGCCTGAACGAGCCAATCCTTAGTATTCTTAACGTAACCATCGAGAGTAACTCCGAGAGATGAGTTGAAGAAACGTGCATCGATACCGATGTTAGTCTGCTCTGAAGTTTCCCAGCTTACATCTGGATTTGCAAGAGTTCCAGGGACAGCACCTGTTGTAGGCACGCTCTTATCACCGAAGTAATATCCTGCATCATCATCCAACTCGATAGTTGTGAGATACTGGAAGTTAGAGATGCTTGCGTTACCGTTCTGACCCCAAGAAGCACGTACCTTGAGGAAGTCGAGCCAGTTGCTTGCACCATCCATCCAATCTTCGTTAGTAAGGATCCAACCTGCAGAAACTGAAGGGAATACACCCCATCTATTGCCTCTTGCAAAGTTTGAAGAACCGTCGGCACGAACTGTCGCTGAGAAAAGATATGTATCTTTAAGGCTGTAGTTTACACGACCGAAGAAAGAAGCAAGTGCACCCTGTGATGAAGGTTTTCCCGAAACACCGATCTGATTCAGACCAGCAGGTTTAGTGTTTGAGAGATATGCTCTATCAAAGTCGTTAAGGAAGATAGAGTTTGCAGCTTCACCTGAAAGGCTTTCACCCATACCCCATTTCTCAATTGACTGACCTATCACTACATCAAATACATTATTCTTTGCAATATCAAAATGATAAGATGCAGTATTTTCCCAAGTGAGTCTATGACCGAGGCTCATATCCTGAGAAACCTCATCATAGTCAGAATATCTTCCGCCAGAAAGGCTATAAAGCATAGTATAAGAACGATATGAAGATCCTGACATTCTATAACCTACCTGTGATTTGATGCGGAGATTCTTGATTGGCTGGAGTTCTGCATATGCACTTGCCTGGAGAGAGTATGACTTAGAGAGATTTCTACCTCTTGAAGTATAGTAATCTGATCCGATAGGGTGTTTTGCATTGTCATCAAACTTCCATCCGTCAGCTTCTCTTGCAGCCTCATCATAGAATCCTGTTACTTTACCATCTGCATCATAAGTATAAACAGGAAGAAGAGGATTCGCTCCAATTGCATCATGGAGTGAGTTCCAATAAATGTCACCTTCAGCAATACCGCTGTTTGTGCCATAGCTGTAATTGAGAGTCTCACCGACCTTGAGGATGTCGAGACCATTTCTCTTGATGATCACGTGATCAGAGTTCACGCGGAAAGTATAACGTCTGTACTCAGCGTTTACAGGCTCGATCTTGTTGTAACCGAGGATACCGTCCTGACCAGTGTAAGAGAAACCGATAGAGAACTTGTTGTCTGCAGAACCGCCGGCAACATTCACTGAGTGGTTCTGAGTTAGAGCACCCTTGTTGTACATCTCCTCAACCCAGTTTGTACCAGTCCACTCACCGCTCTTGACCTTTGCTAAAAGGTCAGCAGGGAGAAGAGCTTCCCAATTATATGACTCATTACCAGCATTATGCTGTGCCATATTCTGGAGCTGGATATACTCCTGTGCATTACAGAGATCAGGCATCTTAGCGATGTACTGAGCACCTACGTAACCGTCATAAGATACGATTGCACGTCCTTCCTTACCCTGACGTGTTGTAACGAGAACGACACCGTTTGCTGCACGAGCACCATAGATAGCTGCTGAAGCGGCATCCTTGAGCACGTCGATAGACTCGATGTCTGAAGGGTTAAGAGCGTTGATATCACCACCGGCAACACCGTCGATAACATAAAGAGGTGCAGAATCGCCGATGGTACCGATACCACGGATGTTCACCTTGAATCCCTGACCTGGCTGACCTGAGTTCTGGGTGATCTGCACACCTGGGCTCTGGCTCTGGAGAGCACCGAGAGCAGAAGTTGTGCTGAGCTTTGCAAGATCATCACCCTTTACCTGGACTGTCGATCCGGTAACGAGCTTCTTCTGCTGTACACCGTAACCGATGACAACAGACTCGGAAAGATTATCAAATTCTGGAGAAAGCTGGATGTTTACGACTGCGCGGCCGTCAACATTCACTTCCTGCTCTGCGTAGCCGAGAATCGAAACGTTGAGAACACCGTTTACAGGACTCTCTACCTCATAAGAACCGTTGCTCTGAGTTGTAGCCCAGACTGAAGTACCTTTGACAACTACTGTCGCAAAAGGAACTGGAGCTCCGTTGGAGGCATCCGTAACAGTTCCCTTGACGGTCAAGTTCTGAGCGAGAGCATTAATACCCCCCCCCATGAGACAGATGACCATCATAAGAAATAGGACTTTTACCTTTTTCATAATAGTGTTGGTTAATGGTTAGTGTGTAATAATTATAAAAAACTTGCAGTAAGTTATTTATCAAGTTCTATAGTAAGACCGGCATCTGCTGCCTTGCAGGTAACTGTCTTGGTCTGACCAGGGAGGAGAGGGAAGAAGTTATCGCTCCAGAAAGCAGGAACGATGAGATTTCCTTCAGCATCCTTAATCTTAAGGATATTCATATAAGAAACAACCTCTGAGTTGTTTGTAAGAACAACGGTGTAAACTCCGTCAGCATATGCAGTCTCCATAGTTACATCTGCCTCAGGCTGTGCGAAAGCAAAACGAAGGTCTGAGTAAGATGTGATAGGACTGTCATACCATGTGCTCTCCGCGAAGTCGTATACATTTCTCTGAGCCGCGATGCAGTAGAAGTTATCTGCAATGAAGTTACCCTCAGCATCCATGATCTCAAGGGCGAGGAAGTATGGCTGTCCGTCAAATGCGGTCATGTCGAATGCATCAACAGTGTTGCGGTATGATGTTGCAAGAACCTTCGCATCCTCAGCAAGAAGAACAGAAGCTGCATCATAAACCTTTGCAGATACCTCTACATCACCCTCAAGAAGACCTTCGTTCACGAGATATACGTGGCTATCCTTATAATTATATATAAGCTGAACAGGCTCACAAGCCTTCTTTGTTCCGTAATAAGCTGCTACAGGAGCTCCATAGTAATCGTAAAGCTGCCAGTAGATAGATGGCCATGCAGAGTTGAGCATCCACTGAACGATACCGGTAGAAACTGGAGTATTGACGCGGAATGCCTCGAACATGGCGCGTGTTCCATCGTAGTCAAGAGCATGACCCTTTCTTACATAGTCGTTGAAGTCAGCAGCCTCTCCATACACATTGTTCATCACATTTGTCAAAACATCCATGCTGTTCATGGCTGTTGTAGATGTAGTACAGTGCTTGTTCCAAGCGTCGGTGATTGGCCAGAGCTGATCAGCAGGAATCATCTTCTCAAGTGACTCAGCCTGTGGAATGTTAGCACCGATACCTGTCTCGGTGTTGAATCCGAATGCTCCACCGTGCTTTGTATCGAAATACCAGTAATCAGGTGCTACATACTCGTATGGACCTGCCATCTTGCTGCCAGACCAACCTGTAAGCTGGCTCTCAAGGCTCTTTGCAGAACTGATGTATGGACGATACTCATACTTCTCATAAATCTCAAGATAGCGCTTCTCAAGCTCATAGATAGGAACACAGTCAGAACCGGTCATCCACGCGAATACAGAAGCATGGTTGTGAAGCCTGATCACCTGATCCTCAAAATATCTTGCTGCGAGGTCAATCTCCTTTGGCTCATAGATACATCCTACATGATGGATTTCAGGGATACCGCAATATGATTCCCACTCCCACTGGCAGCTCCAGCCCACAAGAGCAAGGATACCATACTGGTCGCAAAGGTCATATACTGTGTCGTCCTTACCCCAGATATTCTCGAAACGAACACAGTTCATATTCATATCCATAACATACTGAAGCTGTCTGTCGATGCTCTCCGGAGTGTCACGGAGGAAGATGTCATCTGTCCAGCCGGCACCCTTGATGAGGATGTCCTTTCCGTTGAGAGTAAACTGTCTGTAACCATACTCGTTAAGAGCACTTGTAATCTCACGGATACCGAAAGTGACATCGAACTTATCTGAAACAGCACCCTCAGCCTCTACAGCTACGTTGAGAGCGTAAAGTTCTGGAGTACCAAGATCATAAGTCCACCATACGCGTGGGTTCTCCACGTGGAGGTTGGCAGCCTGCTCAGGAGTTACGCTTACGATCTTCTCTTCGCCAGCCTGAAGCTCGAAAGGAACCTTGCATACGCCTGCATCCTGAAGGTCGAGTGCAATCTCACCTGCTACAGGAGTGTCCTGATTGTTTCTCAAAGTGACGCGGACCTCAAGATCAGCCTCAGCAAAAGCCTCTGTGTCAAGGGTAGGTATCACGAATACGTCCTGGATGCTCACAGCACCTGAAGCGCAGAGCTTCACAGTCTGTGTTATACCCATGCTCTCATCGAGTGGTCTTGGATTCCAGTCAACGAATCCGATGTTAAGGTCGCGTGACTGCGCTCTGCCAAGCTTTACCTCGAGAGTGTTTTTCTCCTGAAGAAGCTTTGTAACGTCATACTCTCTCTTGATGAACACACCATAAGTTGTGTCAGAAGCGGCAATCTGAGTACCGTTGAGAGTGATGTCTGCATAGTAGTTAAGACCATTGAACACGAGGTCATAGTGCTTGCCCTCTGTAAGATCAAGTTCAAATGTAGTCTTGTAAGTCCAGGCATCATCGAAGATGCTCTTGTCCACGTCATAGTATGCAGTTCCTGCAAGGATATCCTCTCCGAAATAGCCCATGTCATACAATGCACCGGCTACGGTAGAAGGAACCTTTACATCATACTGCTCTGCCGCTCCCTCTCGGTTAAGCGTCCATGAATCAAGCAACATTTCGTCTCCATTCTGAAGAGACGCAGCACCGGAACATGCGCAAAGCATGCTCGCAGCAAGGATTAGTCTGAATACTTTCATATAGGTTATTGAATTAATTACAGTAAAGATGCTCCGATGATAGGTGTCTCTCCGCTTGTCTGCACATCAACATGCAGCTTGTCCACATTCGCGCTGAACGGGAACTTCTTTCTGATTGTTTCCATCATGGAATCACGGAAGAGAGGAAGTGCATTCGCAATACCACCGCCAAGAACGACATGGCTTGGATCATATGCATACATCAGAAGTGTTATGGCATATCCGAGATGACGACCGAACTCGTCAAAGATAGATTTCGCTTCAGCATCTCCGGCAGCGACTGCCTTGCTGAGCTCATAGCTGTCGACATTGTATTTTGCAAAGAACTGCTTGCTACAGAACTCCTCAAGACAACCACCGTTATAATCGAGATAACCAAGTTCACCAGCACCACAGTTCACGCCACAGATAAGACGGCCGTGATCAACGATACCGATACCCATACCTGTACCGAGAGTCACTGTAACAAGAGACTCAGGCTTTGCATCTGCAGGATAGAGTCCGTATGCACCCATCGCATAGCAATTCGCATCATTGTTGACAAATACCGGAACACCGAACCGGTCCTCAAGGAATTCCTTCAGGTGCACCTCCTTCCACGACGGAATGTTGGCAGCATCATATACGATACCTTTGTTCACATCAACTACCGATGGTACACCGATGCCGATTTTTTCTATTCCAGCTACAAAGACAGATGAAATCTGCTCTGCAAGATAGTCCAAAGTCTGTTCTAAAGTGAAAGAACGGTCAAAAGACGGAACCGAAGTCATCTTGATAACTTCACTATTGTCAACAAGTCCCAGACAAAGATTGGTTCCTCCAAGGTCTATTCCTAGTATCATAATATACGGTCATTTTGACAAAGATACCACATAAGATAAGTCATCGTATGGCATTTTGCGTATTTGCGAACGCAATTTGCGTGGAAAACCAAGAAAATCTGCAATATTTTGCGATATTTGTAACAATCAATGACTATTTTTTATGATCAGACTACTTTTTATCACAGATTACTCTGAATCATACGCCAACAGACTGCTCAAAGGAATCACCGACTACTCAAAGGATAAAGGACAATGGTCCATCAGCAGAATGCCGACATACTACAAGCAGTCCATCGGCATAGAGGGTATCCTGAATATTGCCAGAGAATGGGAGATTGACGTTGTCATCGGCACTTTTGAGGACAGCGATGACATAGGAATTCTACGCGACAACGGCATCATAGTCATTGCACAGGACTTCAAGCAAAGACTGAACGGCGTACCTAACATCACGGGAAATTACATAGGCACCGGACAGATGGCCGCAAGATACTTCATAGACAGAGGATTCCGCAACTTCGGATTCTTCGGGTTGAAGGATGTATGCTGGTCGGACGAGCGACACGAAGGCTATAGAAAAGAACTCAAGGTACAGGGGCTTGAGAATTCGCTACATAAATACAACATGCAGGACATTGACCGACACTGGTTCTATGAGAGATCCGCATTGGCAGGTTGGCTCAAGGATATCCCTAAGCCTATCGGCATCCTGGCATGCGACGACAATCAGGGAAATATCTTGATAGAAGCATGTAACTCTGCTGGTATAAGGATACCTCAGGAAGTCTCAATCCTGGGAGTAGACAACGATGAGCTTTTATGTACACTCAGCATCCCATCGCTTTCCAGCATTGCAATCAGCATTGAAAAGGGGGGATACGAGGTTGCCAAACTGATTGAACAGATGCTCGAATCTCCTGAAGCGACCTATGATGATATTATCCTTGAGCCGACAAAAATCATCAACAGGATATCTACAGCTGCATATTCAACAAGCGACAGTAAGATTCAGAAAGCTCTGATGTACATCCACCAGAACAGCGGGAAAAGAATATCTGTGGATGATGTAGTGAAAGAGGTTGCCTTATCACGCCGACTGCTTGAAATCCGATTCAAGGAGGTGACAGGACAAAGCATCTACCAATATATTTTCGATCTCAAGATCAAGACTTTTGCCGAGATGCTTCTGGAGACCAACGAGCAGGTAATAAACATCGCCCTCTCCTTAGGAGAGAGCGACGCAAAAAGCATTTCCAAGAAATTCAAAGCCCTCTACGGCTGCTCGCCGAATGAATATAGGCTCAGGAATTCGGGAATATGATCATTTGATAAGTGACCTGATCTTGTCGGAGAGTTCTGCGTTCTCGTATATGCCGACAAAGTCCTCCGAGTGAGGGCCCCATGCAAATACTGGAAGCGCAATGCCGTTGTGTCCTGTAGTAGAATAGTTTACACGGATTCTCTTCTCAGCTATGCTACCGCTCAAGAGAGTCATGCCGCCAGTAGCGTGGTCTCCTGTAACGATTACAAGTGTCTCTCCGTCCTTTGCTGCCCACTCGAGAACGATTCCAAGGGTGCGATCAAAGTCAAAAATTTCTTCCATGGTCTTGCCGGCCTTGTTATCATGTCCGCCGTCATCGATCATAGAGCCTTCGATCATAAGGAAGAATCCCTTCTTGTTGTCAAGAACCTGGAGCGCCTTCTGCACTGATGATGGAAGAATGTCACCACGGTCAAGAGCAGGCTGAAGTTCGTATTCGTCCATAAGGGCAATCACCGGACCATCCTCCACCGCCATCATCTCTTCTTTTGTCTCGACGTATGTATAGCCTTTAGCCTGAGCCTGTCCTACGAGGTCTACACCATCCTTTCTTCCACTCCAATACCTTGTACCACCTCCCGAAAGGAAGTAAAGGCCGCTGTTGGTCATCTGGACAGCAATATCATCCATGAGCTTACGTGAAGGAGCATGGCTGAAGAATACTGCAGGAGTCGCATCTGTGACACGGCAGGTAACAGCCGCACCAGCCCTCTTGCCTTTCTCCATCGCATATTCTGCGAGAGACTGTACTGCAACAGTATCCGGACTCATCGCAATCATTCCGTTGTTGGTCTTCTGTCCGGTTGCCAAGGCAGTGCCCGCAGCGGCAGAATCAGTGACGAGTTTGTTTGCCGAATAAGTCCTCTGAATGCCGACATTTGTAAAGTTGTCAAGATTGAGTCCCCCGTTGCATACCCAAGCTGCGCTGATCTGCTCAAGACCCATTCCGTCTCCGATCATGAAGATGATGTTCTTCACCTTCTTTCCTTTCGGCTCCTGGACGGAAACGGTCTCATAAGGCTCCAACATGGTGTACTTGTCATCTTCTGCAAAATTATTGACTGCATACTTAGATCTATCCCTATCAAGCACCTGAGCATCAGCAATGTAAACAACTCCGGCAAACAATGCTAAAGCAATAAAAAATCTTTTCATATTATTTCAAGTTCAGTATTATTTTCTCTGACGATAAGCGACGCCCTGCTCTTCATAATAAGGCATCTCATGATTTACTACTGTGCTGTAGTATTTGTCGAGTTCGGACATGAATACCGGATCATCTGCTACTGTGGTTCCCTCCCAAACCGGGCTGGCATTCCATGCTCTCTCAAACACACCACAGACCTTAGGGAAGATGTACGAAGTCACGTGATCAAAGTTTCTTACAGTCTCAGTCCAGAGCTGAGCCTGTACGCCGACGATATTCTCTCTCTTCTGGAGCTCGGTCTTGCCCTCAGGCAGATTTGAAATGTCGCGGATCCTACCATAGTCATCCCAACGCACCGAGCGGTAGATATCGTATGGAAGAAGGCTGAAGCTGCGGCGCTCATCCACGAATCCGCCCCATGAAAGACCTCTCTCCGTCTTGTCCGGAGTATAAGCGAAGTCCACATATGTATTAGTCATATTGGAGAGAATCACAGGAACATCATCGTTAGCATACTGATAAGGATACTCTTCCTGTCCGTCTCCGGTGTGCCAGAAGTTGACAGAATAAAGATTCTTCTTCATTCTCTCGTATACATGATCCTCAAGGTCCATGACAAGTTCCTGCCATCCGGAAATCTTCACACCCCTTGCTTCAGCAATATCAAGAACGTTCTCGATGTAGTATGACTTGAGCAGTTCGATGTTATCCCATCCTCTCTCTGCCATGATCTTCTTGCAAGGCTCAGAGCCAACCCAAGCACCATGAGGCACCTCGTCTCCACCAACGTGGATTGCAGGAAGAGGAACGCCTGCCTCCTTGTGATATGCGATAAGGTTGTCGAACACAACTTCAATGAACTTGTAAGTAGAAGGAAGCGCAACGTTGATTGCGTTATCCTTGTAATACTGTACAGAGCAGTACTCTGAGACATCGTTCTTGTCACTGAGAAGATAACTCTCATCACCTGTACGCTTGGCATATGCCTCCATAGCCTTGATGGCGGCTCTTGAGTGACCTGGAGTATCAAACTCAGGAATTACTGCGATACGGCGCTCCCAAGCATACTTAAGAATCTCAATATAATCCTCCTTTGAAAGGTGGCCGTTTGCTGAAGACGACATATCCGCAGGATCGATGCTTCCATTATATGAAGGAAGAAGACACTCTTCCTCAACATATTCGCCTGCTTCATTCTTTACAGGGAAGGCATGATATGCGCCGTAAGATGTAAGCTCAGGGAACTGTGGCATTTCCACTCTCCATCCTTCGTCATCACCGAAATGAAGATGGAAGACATTGACCTTATAATGAGCAAGCAGGTCAATGAGCTTGCAGATATTTTCCTTTGATGTGAAGTTTCTTGATATGTCAAGCATAAGACCTCTATATGCGAGATCTGGCCAGTCCTCTACGATCATGTTCGGAAGTTCAGAACTGCCGGCATTTCTCACAAGGTTCTCAAGAGTCACCTTGGCATAGTAAGCTCCATCCTCATCAGCAGCCTCAACCTTGCAGGCGCCGTCAAGGGTAATCCTGTACCATCCAGCCTTCTCAGACTCTACAATCTCGGCTTCAGGAAGGGTCTCCACTACAGTGGTTCCTTCTGCTGTTTGAACTGACTTCAAGGCCGGAATCATATCCCAGACCTCTGTCTGAACCTGATTATAAGGAAAATCAGGAATATTCTCTGATGGAAGGAATTCATATTCCACATCAAGTGCAACGGTCTTTCCTTCATACTCCAGAACAAATCCCTCCGGAGCCCAGCAGTGGCGCTGGATCGGACGGTCGGTATACTTCACGACAAGATTCTTGCCCTCATGAGCAAGCGGAGTCACCTTATAAAGGCAACCATGGTGCAGGGCGATTGTACCTTCTGTTCCTTCAACTTCGCCCGGTACAATATGGTTAGAAGTCATCCAAAGAGCCCAATCCGTTCCCTCTGGAGCATTGACTACTGTGATCACGTGGCATGCACGTCTTGTCTCAGGATCTGTCTCACCCTCGCTCCATACAACATACGGTTTGCTGACGCAACCTGCCGCTGTTGAGACGAGTACGACAAGACCCAGCATAAGATTAAGCAAAGATTTTGTTCTCATAATAAAATGGTTACTATTTAGCATTATCCCACAAATATATGAAAAGCGACTGGACAATATTGCATATTTTGCGTATTTAAACGCCAAATTTGCGAAAGCGCACAAAGGAAACATCCGGTTGATCTCTTTGACAGACCAACCGGATGAACCATAACCCTATTATTAACAACTAAACTAACCGTGTCTAGAGTATTTCAAATGATGTGCCAAACTACTTGTTCTTCACGCAGCGAAGTGATGCTCCTGCAAGGAAATTTCCGTAGGCAACAGTCACCTTCTCGTTTGATGCATTATAAGTCGGCATCATGTAGAAATACTGAACATTCTTGAGAGAGCCGTCTGTATTAGTTGTAGACTGATAAATAGTCGAACCGATGAGATAAGACATTACACCATAGATACCGTTATAATTTGTGACAGTATAGCTACCTGCTCCTGCGGTATTAGCCTTGTTTCTCATACTTGCAAACTGCCATGCCCATCCTGCCTCCGAAAGAGCTGCAAGGCTTGCACCCTTGATAGAAGAATCGTAATAAGCACCGTTCGGATTGATATAATCTGACTTTGAACAATGTCCGACAAGGCCGGTCATCTCAGTAAGGGTAGGAATATGCCATCCCTGAGGACATATACCCTGAGTTCCCTCAAATGTATCGGCATTCTCCAGAGTAACTTCCGCAACACCAAAAGCAGTAGCAGCGTCATAAAGAAGTCCGAGAGTCGCCGCAAGAGCAGGATCTGCCACCTTTTCAGCGTTTGAAGCTGGATACCAGATGCCTGCATCCTCAGCAGGATCGCTTGAAACTGTACGTCCGCGTGGTACGAAACGAAGATTCTCTGCCATCCATTTGTTGCCGTCAGCGAGAGTGACTGTCTTGTACTCTACTCCGTCATAAACGAAATAACCCTCATGCTCAGTAAACTCTACAGGAAGTTCTTCTGTAGTTCCTTCGCCTTCAAACTCAATCTTGCCTTCATCTGTCCAGTTCTCGATTTCACCGGAAGCACTTACGATCATATTGTCTTCAATGATACGGGCATCGATTGTATACTGACCTCCGGAC
>JAEIGA010008460.1_pt1 | contig 15596 bp, 10 predicted proteins | sample 9270691 | NCBI WGS metagenome assembly JAEIGA01 (sample SAMN17057246, study PRJNA624740) | gut metagenome | biome: biome; isolation source: fecal sample | host: Bos grunniens | place: China: Xizang | collected 2019
TCTACCATGTTCACTCTTTCTACCTTTGCCTTGTTGTTGCCTTTGACTGCATCGAACTCCTTGCCTGTAAGCTCTGAGATGATGATTTCTGCTTTCTTGTCGAGCATCAAACGGTTTTTGATGATGTCGCGGAGCTTGGTGCCGTAGTTGTTTATCTCTTTGTCGAGTGCGATATAACCCTTAGGATTTACGCTTGTAACTGTTGCAAAGAGAAGGTGTTCGTTACCGCACTCTTCGATGCCTGAGAAGTCACCGGCTTTTCTGTCCTCTGCAAGAATCCAACGTACTACATTATATGTGTGTGGTATGTTGTTGATGTTTCTTGTAGATGCGTTTACGTCGTTCATCTTCTGTACGCGGTAGCCGTTGGCAAGTGCCTTGCTCTCGATATCTTCGATGGTCTTGCTGTCGGCGATGAACTGGCTGAGCTTGTTATATGCCTTGTCGTATGTCTCGCTGCTGAAAGTGATGTTTCTCTTGATGATAGCGAGGTTATATACGTCGGCCTTGCCTTTCTTGCTGATAACCTGATATATCAACTTGCCGGGGATTGTCTTGAAGTCTGATGCTGCATATACACCTGGTTTTGCGCTGTAAAGCTCTTTCTGTGTATCTGCATTGTCGATGATGCCGATAGCGTAGAACTCCTTAGATGTCATCCACAATGAATCTACGTGTGCGTAGTTCTTTGCTACTTCCTTGAAGTCAGCCTTGTTGTTTAGAAGGTTCATCAAGCTGTCTGTTGTTGCTGCCACCTCTTCGCTTGACTGGCTGTTTACAACGATGGCGCGAACAAGCAATGAGTCGGGAGCAACGCTCTTCTCTGTTGTTACGAAGAGGTTGTAGCTGTTGTCTGATGGGTTGAGGTAAGGACCTACAACTTCATTGATGTTTGCCTGCTCAAGACGTACCTGAACATCTTCGGGGAATGACTCTTTTGTCCAGAAAAGTTCGTTGTAAGCATACTCGCTCTGTGCTGTACGTACGATTCTCTCATACTCCTTGTCGCCGTTCTTTAGCATGTCGGCATACTCGTTCATCTGTGAAAGAATCTCCTGCTTGTCGCTCTCGCTTGGAGTAACCTTTACGCTGATGTACTTGATGTCGCGTGTGTCCTGCAACTGCTCGTAGAAATAGTCTTTGTTTGCCTTGTAGTAATCCTCTATCTCTTTGTCGCTGATGCTTACCAATGAGTCCTCAACAGAAGTGTAGGGGAATGCTGCTACTTCAAGGTTGAACTGGTTGTCGTTCATCTCAAAGTTCTTCTTTGCAAGAACGGGGTTTGCTATTGTTGCGTTCTCGATGAGCTTTACCTGCTTGTTGGTGAGTGCCTCGAGCTTGACACGCTTCTCCATGTACTTCCATGTGCTGTAGAGTGCTGCAAGGTTTGAGTCATACTCCTCGCCACCTTTCATCATCTGGTTGTATGCTGCGATGACTGAGTTGAGGTCGTCGGTGCTGAAACCGGTCTGTGTGCGGAATGGGTGGTAGATGCTGTTGAGGTATTCGCTGCTGTTGTTGTTGAGGATGTCCATAATCTCCTCGCCGGTAACTGTGATACCAAGCTCTTTTGCTTGTTTCTCGGCTACAGCCAACTGTGTGAATACTCCCCATGCCTCTTCTCTGATGTAAGCAAGCTCTTCTTCTGTGAAGGGGGCTGTTCTCTGCTCGTCAGACAAACGCTGGTCTGCCATCTTGAACATTCTCTGTGCATTCTCGCACTCGTTATACAACTCCTGGAAGTCGGCTGCCGAGAGTTTGTCTTCGTCGATAGTACCAACTGTTGCTTCCATTGAGTCTGATTGGAATAATCTCCAAGCATCACCTGCGATGAATGCAAATAATGCAAGACCCACAAAGATAACAAGTAGTGGGCCCATGTTGCGCAATTTTTGTAATGTTGCCATAATCTAATATTTTGTTTGTTTTGTTTTTTGCATTAAACTTTGCGAAATTAATAAAAAGCTTTTGATTTTCTATTATAAATTAGGTATAAAAATCCGTCCTGAAAGGCTTTTTTTTACCTTTCAGGACAGTTTTTTTACGTTCCACGATTCTCGTTTAACGTAGGGGCGAGGTCTGCTCGCCCAATGTTGCGATTTTGTCATCTCGATGGAGCACCAGCGACGAGAGATCTCTCCCATTCGGTCGAGATGACATGGTCCGCACCCCGCCGTTTCTCGTTAAACGAATATCGTTTATCGTTTGTTGCCCACTCTACACTCTACACAAGGGCGGGCAGACCCCGCCCCTACATTCCCAGCTATCTATGCTCTTTCATCTATGTTCTTTCATCTTTCTTCTTTCTTCTTTCTTCTTTCTTCTTTCACATCCCCTGCCCCTACATTCCCAGCTATCTATGCTCTTTCATCTTTCATCTTTCATCTTTCATCTTTCTTCTTTCTTCTTTCTTCTTTCTTCTTTCTTCTTTCACATCCCCCGCCCCTACAAAAGTCAAACTCTAAACTCTACACAAGGGCGGGCAGACCCCGCCCCTACAAAACTCTAAACTAAATCCTTTATTTCAGCAATGTCAATTTTACAAGCTCGATCTTTGTGCTGTGTTGTTTGATGCTCTGTATCCTGTAGTCACCTATGGTTATTGCTTCGTTGAGCTGTGGGAAGCGTTGGTGATGGGCGAGGATGAAGCCTCCGAGTGTCTGGTAATTGTCCGACTCGGGGATGTCGAGGTCGAACATTTCGTTGATGCGTTCTATCTCTAAACGGCCCGAGAGCAGGTATTCTTTGTTGCCGAGTGACTTGGCTATGAGGTTGGGGTTGTCGTGCTCGTCTTCAATCTCACCGATAATCTCTTCTACAAGGTCTTCGAGAGATACAATTCCCGATGTTCCGCCGAACTCGTCGATAACAACGGCAAGGGATTTCTTTTGTTGCATAAGGGTACGCATCAGTTTCTGTGCCGAGAGGGTTTCGGGAACGAATGGCATCTTGCATATTTTCTGTTGCCATTTCTTGCCCATACGAAACAGTTCGGATGAGTGTATGTAGCCTATGATGTTGTCGATATTGTCCTTGAATACTACTATCTTGGAGTGGCCCGACTCTATAAATACAGATTTCAGCTCGCTGAGAGGGGTGTTTACCTCTACGGCTTCAATCTCGGTGCGGGGAACAAGACAGTCTCTTACTTTTATGTTTGAGAAGTCGAGAGCGTTCTGGAATATCAGCACGTCGTTGTCTATGGTCTCTTCGTCTTCTTCGGCCTTTTCTATGGATGTCTGAATCAGGTTGTTAAGTTCACGCTTCGAGAATGTGGTGTCGCGTGTCTCATCCTTTATCTTTATGTTGAGCAGACGTAGCAGGAAGGTGGCGCACAGGGTGGTGAAGCGTGCCAAGGGGTAGAGCAGAATGTATAGCGGATATATGACCAATGCAAACCTCTTGAGTGAACGGTTGGGGTTTATCCTGAAGATTGCTTTGGGAACAAATTCGCCGGTGAGGATGATTATTATGGTTGATATTATGGTTTCGAGCAACAATGAGTTTGCGTCGCTGAAGCCTTTCAGTATGGTCATGTTGAGCAGTTCTGCCATGAGCATACCATATATGACAAGTACTATGTTGTTGCCTACAAGAAGGCTCGAGATAAAGTTATTGCTGTTGTTGTAGAACTTGTTGATGATGTATGATGTGGTGGAGCGTTCGTTGAGGTCGATACCGAGCAACAGCTTGTTTGAGGATACAAAGGCTATCTCCATGCCGGAAAAGAGCGCGGAGAATAGTATTACTATAATCAGTTCTAATATTATGGTTGTCATTTTTTTCTTATTCCTCTACTGCAAAAATGCCTTTGGTGTTGTTTATCTGCCAAAGGGTCAGGTTTTGGTTGGCCGAGAAACCTATGCCTTCGGTTACCTGGTCCGATTGCTCTATCTTGATGTATGCATCGGAATATATCCGTTCATTTTCCTGGTCCCAATACATCAGTGGGGTGTAGAATCTTTCGTCTTTGACGTTCTTTATGTCAACATTGCCTATCAGTTTCCAAAGTTTCTGCTCGTTGTAGTAATAGGCTGTATCGCATTTGACGGTGGCTTCGATGTTCATCTCGCGGTCGTACTTCTCAAGATAAACGCCTTTTTCGAACGCCCAATGAGGTGGATTGCGTTTGTCGAAGATGCGCCACTCGTCGGCAATGATTTTGTAACTTATGCGGCCGGAGTCGCTGACAATGGTGTTTACGTCAAAGGTGGTCATCACGGCTATGGAGTCGCTGCACTCAATGGCAATGAGTGTCTTGGCAGTGTCTCCTTTGCATGATGAATGAAAAATGAGTACAACAATTGCCGCTAAGGCAATTGTTGTACTGTTTATTGCTTTTTTGATGTTATCTGATAACAGTTGTCTCATTAATCCATCCGCCAATGGTTATTGATTTGCCGGCTGTGTGGCCACGCATGAACATCTCGCCCTGGTCGGGGAAGCACTTCTTGTACTGTGCAATGTATTTGTCGGCCTCTTTCTTTACCGATGGGTCAACTGCTTTTGCACGCTCAAGACGGTCAACGCATACAAAGTATGTACATGCATTGAGTGTTGCGTCGTCGCTCCACTCGGGCTTTGTTGCGTAGCACTGTGCTATGAGGATGTGTGGAGCACCGAACTTTGAGTTAAATGACAACGCTTTCTGTGCATAGCTGCGTGCTTTGGTGTAGTTGCCGAGTATGTAATATACGTTACCAACCTTGTTGCACAACTCTGCCTTGGTGGTGATTGATGTCTCAAGCTCTATAGCCTGGTCGAACAACTCCATAGCTTTGTCGGTCTCGCCTCTCTTGAAGTAACGGAAACCGCAACCCATGGCAGCCTTAGAGGTAGGCTCTATTGCAAGGGCATACTCTGATGCGATAAGGTAGGCATCGTTCTCGGTACACTTAAGCATACTCATGACAGAGATAACCTTGTTGAGGTATTCGAGGTTGTCCTTGTTTTCCTCGAGCTTTGTCATGTAGATGTTGTTGAGGTCATCGCATGTTGCAGCACCGCTGTTGATGAAGTATGCGTCGATGTTGCTCTTTGAGATACGTGATGCGTCAATCATCTTGCCGTAGTTGATGGCATTGATGCTGTCTTTGGGGTTGCCTTCGTTTCTGTAACGTTCGTTGCAAGCCTCGATATTGTCGTGGTACTTGTCGAGTACCTCTACGATATATACCGATGCGTTGAGGTAGTCCTCGATAATCTGCTCGCCGTGGCTCTTGTCGTTCTTGAACTTCATTGCTGAGTATTTCATGAAACGCTCTGTAACGGTATATTCAGACATTCCTTTCTCCATCTCTACAGCTTTTGCAAGCATGTTGTAAACTGTATCGACCGGTGCATCCTTGTAATACTGGATATATGCCATAGCCTTGCGGCCGAGGATGTTACCGGCAGAGAGTCTTGTCTTTGTGATTTCCTGCAATTTGTTGATGTACTTGATCTGGTTGTCATAGACAAGCATGAGTTCTTTTATGTATTCCTCTTTCTTTGCAGGGTCGCTCTCGGTCTTGATGAGCTCTGTCAGAATCTTGATACCGTTGGTGTATGTATCGACACGGGCAACGGGGAACTCTGTGAAGACAATCTTCCATGCGCTGTAAGCGGTGTTGAAGTCTTTGTTCTTCACATTGATGCTCGAAATACTGATAGCTTCAAGGCAACGGATGCTGTCCTCGCCTTGACCAAAGCGGAATTCGTTGGTGATACCATTCTGTGCGCTTGCACTTGCCGCTACAAGTACAAGAAATGCAAAAAATAACTTTTTCATCTTTCTAAAATAGTTCTATCTTGTTTATCTTACTTTTAACTTTGTAAACCATGCTTCGTTGAATGTGATGCCTATATTCAAACGAAAATAGTTCTCGGCAATGAGTCCGGCGTTCTTGGGCGACATGTGTATGTATTCTCCCGAAATATGGACCAAAGCGCTGTTGTATTTATTGTTGCGGTTCATTATGGGCAGTGACAAACCGGCACTTACTCCGTATTCGTTGCAGCCGTTGTTACCGTTCACTATGGTGTAGGGCTGTGCGAAATGTAAACCGCCACGGTAGCTTATCATCTTGTGGAATTTGTTAGACATCTCATTGGGGGAGTATTCCAAACCTACTGAGATTTTGTAACGGTCGATGCCTTTGTCCTCTTCGCCAAAGAAAGATGATGTGCTCCACTGTTGAAAAGTGTAGTCGGCGCCGAACTTCCACTGTTTGTTGTAACAGTATGTGAAACCGCCTCCGTATGTGTGGGGGAGTGCAAAGCCACCGTCAATGGTGTCGGTAACACTTGTGTTTGCCTTTACCTGAGTCTTTATGGTTTCGGCATGCAAGTCGTGTCCCAAAGAGTAGGCTGCACCAAGTACAAAATCGTGTTTGCCGGCAATGGTTGCATAATATTGTAAACCGAAATCGACTTTATAGCTTTTTACCTTTGCTGTGTATGACTTGTAGTTATCAACATTGTTTTCATTGGTGAAATCGTATCTGATTTCGTGCGCTATGTCTCCATACATATATGCCGCTGTTGCTCCTATCGACAAACCTTTGAATGGTTGCCATCCAATGCCGACGTATGGCTGATAAAGACCGCCGGAACCTGCAAAGGTGGTGGTGTATTCGTTAGGCGTTCCGGTCTCGGATGTGGAGCCGAATGAGTATCCTACGTTTGAATAGGGTAGAAAACCGATAGACATTCCCAAACCTTTGCACAGACGGAACTGCATGGCTATGTAGTCGAAACTCGCGTTAAGTGCATTTGCACCTTTGCCGTTCTCTCTGAAATATACATCCTGCAAGGAGAAACCTGCTTCAAAGAGCATTGTCAGGGTGTCGGCTTGTGAGAACGAAGCGGGGTTTACTATGTTTATGTAGCTGTCGCTCCTTAAACCATAGCCCAAGCCTCCCATCTGACGGTTTATGCCAAGGCTCTGGTTTGCCAGAATACCTAATCCGTAACGGGAATATGGCGAGTTGATGCCGTTGTCGGCTTTGGCTCCGACAAAAGCAATCAGTATTGTCAATATTGTAAAAAGTCGTTTAGACGCCTTCATAATTCTGTAAAATTCTGTTCAAACCTTTTGCAACAAGGTATTTATCTGCAAAGATGCGATTTTTTATGCGATTTTTCAAGGTTTTTTCGTCTCCGCCCGTTAAAAAAACCAAAACGTCGCCATATTTCTCTTTAATTTCATTGATGTAGCCGTCAATCTCGTGGCAAATACCTGATATTACGCCACTTCGTATGGCTGTTTCGGTGTCGTAGCCGAAAGCGGGTGTATCACCCTCTTTTTCAATGAGCGGCAGGCGACCGGTGTATTCGTGCAGAGCTTTCAGACGCATCTTTATGCCGGGAGCAATGTTGCCGCCTTTGTATATACCTTGGCGTGTTACAAAGTCTATGGTTATAGCGCTTCCTGCATCAATTACAAGTATGTTGTTGAATGGTTTTTCGTTCCACGCGCCCACAGCGGCGGCTATGCGGTCGCTGCCCAATGTGTGAGGCGTTGCATATTCTACTTTTAATGGGGTAGGAGTGGTGCTCTCGAACCATAAAACAGGACATCCAACTGATTGAAACTCATTTTTTTGTTCTTCTGTGAGGTCGATAACCGTCGATACGATAATCCTGTCGATGCCGAACTGTTCGTTCCATTCCGAAATTACTCCGTATGAGGCATCGCTTCTTCTTGTATGCAGCAGCATCTGTTCGCCGTTGAAAAGAAAGAATTTGGCACTGTTGTTGCCTATGTCTGCTATGAGGTTCAAAATGTTTGTCTTATTTTGCGTTGTTTTGGAGTGCAAAGATACTGCTAACCTGCAAAATATCAAAGTATGCTTTGTAAATATTGCGGCTTCGATGTATCTTTGTACACATTATATATAAGTTTTATGAGAAGATTCTACTTATTTGTCTTGGGATTGTTGCTTTCTCTCTCCCTTTATTCGGCTAATCCAAAGTTCAGCGTGTTGACATGCTCGCCGGGCGATGAGGCATATTCTCTCTTCGGACATACAGGTTTGCGCTATCGCGATGATTCAAGAGGGTTGGATGTTGTATTCAATTACGGCTATTTCGATTTTGACTCTCCTAACTTTGCCTGGCGTTTTATTCTCGGCGAAACCGATTATATGGTGGGTGCTGTGGATTATGATGTTTTCTGTCGTGAGTATCAACAGCGTGGTTCCGAGGTTGTCGAACAGCAGCTCGACCTGACTCCGGAACAGGAGAGTGAACTGTTCTTTATACTTAGGGAAAATTGTCTTCCGCAGAACAGAATATATCGCTATAACTATTTCTACAATAACTGTACTACAAAGATTCGCGATAAGGTGGCTTCGGTTGCCGATGCTATAGTGCTTGATGCTACGGCGAAATATCCTACTTTCCGTGATGCGTTGAATGCTTTGTTGGCAAATCATGAATGGTACGCTTTCGGTATAAACCTTTTGCTCGGTGCGGATGTTGACCACCCTGCTACGGTAGAGGATTTGCAGTTCATTCCGCAGAACTACATGAATGATCTTGATGCTTGTTACATTGTAAATGCTGACGGCGAAAAGCGTTCTCTTGTAAAGGAGAGAGGTGTTGCAGTGCCGCTAAATGATGAGGCTGCAGTGACTGCCCATAGCAATATTACTCCGTTCAATGTGGCATTGCTGCTGTTGCTCGCCACGTTCATCATAATGTCGTGCGAGGTACGCAAGAAAAAGACTTTCTGGGGCTTTGATATTTTGCTTATGACTGTTCAGGGTCTTGCCGGTTGTCTGTTGCTTTTTATGGCGCTATTCTCACAGCATCCTGCGGTTGGTAACAATTGGCTGTTGCTGTTGCTGAATCCTTTGGCTCTTGTGCTCATGCCTGTGTATGTATGTCGTATAAGAAAACATAAATCTATGAAGATTGCCTGGATACAGGTTGTGATGGTTGCGATGTTCTTCGTATCGGCGATATTGCAGTTGCAGGTATATCCGTTGCCTATATATTTCTGTGCAGCGGCACTTCTTGTACGTTCGTTGTTCCTCATTTATAAAGAAAATATATGCGAATTAAGTCGTTTCTGATAGCTCTCCTATGTTTGCCGCTGTTGGCTGTGGCGCAGGAAAAAATCTCTTCTACAAAACTCTATCTGAATATTGTTGTAGATCAGTTGCGTACCGATTTCCTCTATGAGTTCTCGGATTTGTATGGCGAGGGCGGATTCAAGCGTCTGCTTGCCGAAGGACGTGTGTATCCCAACGGCTATTATGCTTTTGAGAATGTGGACAGGGCATCGTCGGTGGCAACTTTAGCTACGGGTACTAATCCTTATGTGAATGGTATTGTGGGTGAGCGATGGTTCGACCGTAGCACTCTGCGTGCGGTGAGCAGCGTTGAGGATAAGAAATACAAAGGCTTGTATTCCATATCGCCTTATGCTCCGACAAGGCTCAAGGCTATAACGATAACAGATGAGATGAAACGCGCTTCGCGTGGCAAGGCTTTTGTATGCTCTATTGCACCCGATGAGGATGTGGCGGTGATTGCGGGCGGACACGCAGCAGATGTGGCGTTATGGAAAAACAACTCGGCAGGTTTCTGGAGCAGTTCCAGCTATTATGGAGTGTTCCCGGAGTGGGCAGCCGGTATGAACAAGGTCGTGCAAGGACGTTCGGCAAAGTGGAAGCCCATGTATGATACCGAAATGTACAATAATTTCGGCGAAGAAGCTCCAAAGCCTTTCTGCTACTCTTTTGATGGTAAAAATAAGGTGAAGTCGTATAAGACTACGGCTTGTATCAATGATGAGGTTGCCGAGATGGCAATGGCTTTCCTTAAGGATGGCATTGTGGGCACTGATGACATTGCCGACTGTCTTTCGCTTGCTTTTTATGCGGGAAACTTCGATGGTAACCCTATGGAACATCGCCCGTTGGAGGTGCAGGATATTTATGTACGTCTTGACAGCACTTTGTCTTTGCTCTTTGCCGAGGTTGACAAACTCATTGGCATGGAGAATGTGGTGGTGTCGCTTGCTTCAACAGGTTATGTAATGGTGAGCAGCGACGATGGCGCGGAATACCGCTTGCCTTCGGGTACAATATTCATGGAAAGAGTACAGGCTCTGCTGAATGTCTATCTTGGTGCAATTTTCGGCAAGGGTGAATATATCGAGGGTGTATTCGGCTCACAGCTCTATTTTGACAATGGACTTATCGAAAGCATGAAGATTGACAAGATTGACCTTATATCGCGTTCGATAGAGTTTCTTAAATCGCTCGATGGAGTGGAGGATGTGTTCAGCATCTATCATCTTGGCGGTATGCTCAGCCCCGAATTGCAGTATGTGAAGAATGGTTATAATCAAGCATGTTCGGGTGATGTGTGGTTGCGCCTGATGCCGGGATGGAAGGTTGCTGGCAGCTCGTTGACTTTGACGAATGAGGTGTATCGCACACCGGTGATGTTTCCTATCATAATCTATGGCGCAGGTGTTGAACATGACGTGGTGGATGGTATGACTCCGGCCAATGTTCTTGCAACTGAGATTGCACGTCTGTTGCACATACGCCGTCCGAACGACAACTGCCTTAGGTTGTTCTGATAGTTTTTCTATGAAAAATACAAACAAAAAATATGACAGAAACAATAATAAGTTTTATTCAACAATTATGTGATTTCCTATGGGGATGGCCCATGGTTATAGCTCTGTTGGGAACACACCTGTTCCTTACCGTTCGTCTGAAATTTCCGCAACGTAAGTTGCTAAAGGCTATTCGCCTGTCTGTTACTCCCGATAAATCGGCAAAAGGTGATGTGAGCCAATTCGGTGCTTTGGCCACAGCGCTTGCAGCTACAATAGGTACAGGTAATATCATTGGTGTGGGAACAGCCATTACATTAGGTGGCCCCGGTGCGGTTTTCTGGTGCTGGCTCACAGGTGTGTTCGGTATTGCTACAAAATATGCCGAGGGATTGCTTGCCGTTAAATATCGCGTGCGTACACCCGACGGCAATATGGCCGGTGGCCCCATGTATGCCTTGGAAAGGGGAATGGGAATGAAATGGCTTGCAGTGTTGTTCGCTTTTTTTACTGTTGTTGCATCATTCGGAATCGGTAATATGGTGCAGAGCAATGCAATCTCTTTGCTCTGTTATGAATCGTACGGAGTGCCTCACGTTTGGTCGGGATTACTCATTGCAATATGTGTCGCATTGGTTGTTATCTTTGGAGTGAAAGGTATAGCAAAGGTTTGTACCACATTTGTACCGTTAATGGCTATATTGTATATAATAGGCTGTCTTTATATCCTTTATGTCAATGGCTCGTATGTGTGGGACGCATTGGAGCTTATCTTGGTATCGGCTTTTGATCCTAAGGCTGTTGGAGGTGGTTTTGTTGGCGGAACAATAATCATGACAGCACGTTATGGTATTGCTCGCGGATTGTTCAGCAACGAGAGCGGTATGGGTTCTGCTCCCATTGTGGCAGCTGTGGCACAGACACGTAACCCGGTGCGTCAGGCTTTGGTGTCATCAACCGGAACATTTTGGGATACTGTGGTGATATGTGCTCTCACAGGTTTGGTCCTTGTGTCGAGTGTCCTTGCATATCCCGATATCACATACAGCGATGGTGCAATATTGAGTAAAGAGGCTTTCGATAAAATCCCTTATGTAGGAACTCCGCTGCTTACCTTTGGTATTATAACATTTGCTTTTTCAACTATTTTGGGTTGGTGCTATTATGGTGAAAAAGCTATGGAATATCTTAAAGGTAAAAAATGGATGCTTGTATATAGAGGAGTATTTATTATAACGGTTTTCGTTGGAGCAGTTGTGCAGTTGGCTGTTGTTTGGAACTTGGCCGATATTGCCAATGCCCTGATGGCTATCCCTAATATGATTTCTCTTATAGTCCTTTCTGGAATTATAGCAAAAGAAACCCAAAAGTATTTGTGGAACGACAAATTGGACGATACGGAAGAAGAGGGTTGATAATACAAAACAAGAGCCTGAAACGCTGTTTCAGGCTCTTGTTTTGTATTATTGCTTAATCAATAATATTGTTCGATGTTCCAGACAAAGGCTCTCAAACCCAGCATCTCGGCGTTCTCGTCAATGTTCTTGAGTGCCGCCAACAACTTGTCAACAATGGCGTCGTCAACCATTGTGATGATGCCTGAGTTCATTGATGCCCATGCGTGTGTGCCGTAGTGTGGCTCTCCTGTTTTGCTGCCACGTCCCTGTAGCTGCTCTATGAATGAGAAACCACGGCAGTTGAGCTTGTCGAGTGTGCTTATGACGGCATCCTTATGTGCCTGGTCAAAAGCTATAAATATTCCTTTCATATATTTTCGTTTTATTCCGGAGTGGGCGAGCCACTCCGGTTTTGTTTTTAATATTACTTCTTAGCGTTGATAAGCATTTCCTCGCTCTTGTGCTCTTTCCAGTACTGCTCAAGTTCGCGTTTTGCTTTCAGCTTCTTGCGGTTGCGCTTGATACCGTTGCTACCGAATATACAATACATCACAGGTGTGTAAACCAATGTCATGATTGTAGAAATGGTTAGACCACCGATAACGGCAACACCCAACGGACGCCACATCTCGGCACCTACACCTTGGCTTGTTGCCAATGGCACCATACCAAGGATGGTCGTTAATGTGGTCATGAGGATTGGGCGCAGACGGCTTCGTGCGGCACGTACTGTTGCCGGTATAATACCAAGCCCGCGTTCACGTAACAACATTGTGTAGTCGATGAGCACGATACCGTTCTTTACTACGATACCTATAAGCATTATGGCACCCAATATTGACATGATGTTCATTGTTGTTCCTGTGATGAAGAGTGCAAGTAATACACCGCTCAGCGCAAATGGTACAGAGAACATGATGATAAACGGATAGGTGAGTGACTCGAACTGCGCTGCCATTACAATGAATACCAACAGGATTATGAGCAGTGCAAGCACTCCCATTTCGGCATTAGACTCCATCTGGTCCTCATATGAACCGGCTATCTGTATAGAGTATCCGCTTGGGATTGTCATGTCGTTGACAACTCCCATACCGTATGCTACTGCGTCGCTGAGTGCTGCTCCTGCAGCCATTACGGCATCAACCTTTACGATACGCTCGCGGTCCTTACGCTCGATGGTGGGAGGCAACTCTCGCTGAACAACTTTACCTACATCCTTTACACGTACTTTGGTTCCGTTGTTTGCATACAGAACAACATTTTCTATGTCTGCGATGCTTGTACGGCTCTCGGGCTCAAAACGAACCTTTACATCGTATTCGTCACCGTCCTCACGGAAATATGTTGCAAGAGCACCATTGTATCTGTTACGCAAGTATGTTGCGGCTGTACTCAAGTTCAGACCGTGTATTGCAAGCTTCTCGCGGTCGAAATCAACCTGATACTCGGGCTGGTAGTCGCTACGACTGATGTTTACCTGTGAAATAAGTGGTGATTTCTCCAAACTGCGGGCAAGGCTTTTTGAAAGGCTGTCTGTTACGGCAAAATCGTAACCGTAAATCTCGAACGAAGCACTTACCTGTCCGCCCATACCGCCTTGGCCAGACTGTATGTTACAGCGTACAATCTCGGGGAAATTGTTCTTTATGTCGGCACGCATCTGGTCGCAGATTACAGATAGTCCCAATGGACGTTCTGTCAATGGAACGAATGACATGTTGAACTTTATTATGTGCGAACCGTTATCGCTCATTGACGCGAAGGTATTCTCTTCATCGGCTTGTCCTACTGTGAAGTTGCAGGCTTTAATGTCATCACCGTAGCGTTCCATCCAAAGATTTGTCAGTTTCAAACCTATTTCTTCTGCTCTTTCAACACGTGTTCCGATTGGAAGTTCCAATGTTGCCGAAGCACGGGCACTGTCCTGTGCCGGGAAGAACTCGCTCTTGATGCTTGGGAAGGTGAATAGGCTGGCGATGAATACCGAGAAGCAGGCAATAAGCACTGTCCAACGGTGACGTACAGCCCAGTTGATTCGCTTGGCATACCAGTTGTCGAGTTTGTCGAGTCCACGACCGATTGGGGTGTAGAATATCTTGAAGAACTTGCTCTGTTTCTTCTGCAATTTAAGCATCTGTGAGCACATCATCGGGATAAGTGACAAAGCTGCTACTGTAGATACAACCATGATGGTACACATCATCCAACCCAACTGCTTGAACAGAACTCCGGCCATACCGTTAATCATTGTCAACGGGAAGAATACAGCAAGCATGGTGAGTGTTGAGGCTACAACAGAAATAGCAACCTCGTTTGTTCCGTGTACGGCTGCACTCTTGGGGCTTGAACCGCGCTCAATGTGGGTGGTGATGTTCTCGAGTACTACGATGGCATCGTCCACAACGTTACCGATGGCGATACTCAAACAAGAGAGTGATATGATGTTAAGTGAACCGTCCGATATAAGCAGATATATGAATGATGCAATAAGTGAGAATGGGATTGTTATACCGATAATCACTGTTGCTCTCCAGCGTCCAAGGAATATGAATACCACCAACATTACGAATATCAATGCGTATGCAATTGTTTCGCCAAGTGCTTTAACGGTCATCATGATGTTGTCTGATGAGTCCATGATGACACCTATTTCAATGTCGGATGGCAGACGTTTCTGTAATTCAGGCAGCTTGTCGTATATAGAGTTGATGATTTCTACCGAGTTTCCTCCAGTCTGCTTCTGAATAATTATCATGGCACCGCTCTGACCATCGGTATATGTCTTCTGTGCACGCTCCTCTGTGCCGTCAACAAGGCGGGCAATGTCTTTGAGATATATGTTTGCACCATTGAATGAACCTACTACAATGTTCAACATATCTTTTGGGCTTTTGAATTCACCCTCTACACGCAAGGCATATGTGTTGTTACCTATGTCGAAGTTACCTCCGGGGACGTTTCTGTTCTCGGCTCCAATGGCTGAACTTACTGTTTCGACGGTGATGTTATATGCTTCCATCTTCTCGGGGTTCATATATATGTTTATCTCACGCTTAGGAGCACCTGAGATAGAAACGGTACCCACACCGTCGATACGTGCAAGTGGATTGGCGATATTGTCGTCAAGTATCTTGTATAGCGCAGGCATGCTCTCTTGTGCTTTAACCGAAAGCATCATAATAGGCATCATGTCTGCCGAGAATTTGAAGATAATAGGGGTGCTGACACCATCGGGCAATGCTGATGATATCATATCCAATTTGTCGCGTACATCATTTGTCAAGTCATCGATGTCGTATCCGTATTCGAATTCAAGAGTGACGATTGATATGTTCTCGCGTGACTTTGATGTGATATGCTTTAGGTGCTCCACAGAGTTCAGTGTGTTCTCAAGTGGGCGTGTCACATTGTTCTCAATATCGGATGCACTCGCGCCGGAGTAACTTGTGATAACCATCATTGTGTTGGTTTCAATATCCGGCATAAGGTCGATTGGTAGCTTCGAGAAGGAGAAGATACCGAATATTACAACCGCAATAAAGCATAGTGCGGTCATAATAGGCCTTTTTACAGCACTTTCATATAAACTCATATTGTCTTGTTTTAATATGTTTCTTATTCAATTACTTCAACCTCAA
>JAEIGA010008461.1_pt1 | contig 15596 bp, 12 predicted proteins | sample 9270691 | NCBI WGS metagenome assembly JAEIGA01 (sample SAMN17057246, study PRJNA624740) | gut metagenome | biome: biome; isolation source: fecal sample | host: Bos grunniens | place: China: Xizang | collected 2019
CTACCCCCGCAGCATCCATAAGGGCTGCTATACCGGGCCTCGGGTCATCGTTCATAATTTTCAGACCTGCGCGCACCATAACACGGTTTTCGCCCGTGAGGGTAACAACGTCGCCGATGGTACCAAGCGCGATAAGGTCGCCGTATTCTTCGAGCAGGATTTCGGGGTCGCCGCCCTCAAGCGCACAAACAAGCTTGAACGCAACGCCGACGCCGGACATTTCCTTGAAACTACTGGGGCAGTCCTCACGGTGAGGGTCAACAACGGCATATGCATCGGGTAATTCTTCGCCGACCTTATGGTGATCCGTAACGATAAGCACCATACCGAGTTCGCTGATAAGCTTCGCTTCCTCAACGGCGGAAACGCCGTTATCAACTGTCAGAATAACTCTGACACCTCTTTCGCACAGTTCCCTGACCGCATCTGCATTGAGCCCGTAGCCTTCGGTAATTCTATCGGGAATATAGCGCATAACGTTTGCGCCCCTTGCTTCGAGATATGAATATAACAAGGCCGTTGCCGTTACGCCGTCGGCATCATAATCGCCGAAAACACAGATGAATTCAAAATTGTCAATCGCTCTGTTGATTCTTTCGGCAGCTTTGTCCATATCCCTGATTGAAAAAGGGTCAAGGGTCAGGGGCGCATCGGAATCAAAAAAGCTTTCAATATCTTCTCTATTATCAAAACCTCTGGAGGCGGCAATAAGGGCAGCAAAGGGGTCAATGCAGAGTTCCTGCGCAATCTGAGCAGCAAAATCTTTGTTGCTCTTTGCCACCGTCCATTTCTTTCGTCTCAAGTGTTATCATTCCTTTCAATATCCAAGTATTATAACACTTATATAACTATTTTTCAAGATTTTTATTATATATATTTCGAATTGACAATATAATCGCTGAACTGTGTAATTTAATCAAGGGAGGGATAGACTTGGCAACAAAAAGAACTAAAAGAAAACTCGTCCCCTGCAGCTGCGAGCAAGGCGAAAAATTCGCACAATGGCTGAAAGATATGGCGACAGAGAAGTGAAACAAACAAAACGGTGAGCAGGGAGACCCCCATGCTAACCGTTTTATATGCAGCAAAAAGACCGCACCTTCTTTACGATGCGGTCATAAAAGTGCTTTATTAAGTTTTGATTTTCGCTCACAGCCGCCTGCCTTTTTTAATGAACATTCAATCTGTTCCGATTGCGGTTCAACGGCTCTGTGCAGAGATGTATTTCTGAATTTCGCCTTTGAAATCCGCTTTATTCTGTTTCGGCATCAGCGGCTGCGAGCACGATTTCTGAACAGTACATCGGTAATCGCCGCCTTTCTTTAATTCGCATACCACATTTTTGCTGTTTGCTTCAAAAATATATGGTAAAGAGGATTTATGGGGAACCTTACAAGCAAGAATTATTTTGTTTTGCGGATTGATTTTGACTGTCAACCCTTTGGTTTGCTTTTCGGATTCCTTTTATCTTCCTCGCCTATAATATAGCATAACATTTATCGATTGTCAATAGTTTTTTCTGAAAATGTTGATAACTTTTGTTGCTTTTACATCAAATTTTAACAGAAAGTAAATTTCGGTTCAAAAATGGGCGGATATCAAGATTTTCTATTGACTAAAGCAAAAGTTCGGGTTAAAATATAAAACAGAATGATTGCATCCGAACAGAAAGGAAGTTAAACAGATGGAAGATTTTACACCCGAAATCGTCAGCATCGTTGACGAAGAAGGAAAAGAGCATATTTTTGAAGAACTTGACAGAATCGAAACAGACAAGGGTCGCTACGTTGCCCTGCTCCCGATTCCCGAAGATGAAAACAACATAACCGAAGAGGAAAGCGAGCTCATCATCCTCAAGGTTGAAGAAGAAAAGGGCGAAACTTACCTCTGCCCCATTGAAGATGACGAAGAATTCGAAGAAGTAGGCACAGCTTTTGAAGAAAGACTTGCCGAAATTTTCGATTTTGAAGAGGACGAAAACAATTAAGTTTTTTCATCCCTGCCTTGTGCGATAAAACTGCAGCCTTAATGTAACCCAACACGTAATAAAAGGGAGCCCGTCTCCGGTGGCGGATTGCAGACCTCCCGCCTTTGGGCGGACGAAGGGAGCGTGAAAACATCGGGAGGCACCCACCTGCCAAAGAGCAGGTTACAAAAGGCTGTATACGGCTTGGCGGGGTATTTTATGCCCGGAGGAATAAACGTGGTAAAGCTTTTTAACGCAGATTTGCTTGATATATTTCCGATTGAGCGCGGCTTTGTTTACGCCTGCAAGGAAACCCTGCCCGGCGACGGCGGCGAGGCTGTTGTTTTTTACAGCTACAATCAGGAAATCGATATATTTGAAAAAATCCCCGTTTTGTCTTACATAAGCTATAAATTCGGCGAAAACGGAACGGATATCGCAAAAGCACTCGGTGATTTTGTTACTTGCGACGTCGTTAACCTTACAGGCAGTACAAAGGCGGTTTCCTACGCCGACGGCACACTTAAGGTTATCGGAAACGCAGGGGAACTTATTTCCGAACGCAAGGTTGATTACCTCAACAACCCTGCCTGCTCGCCTGCGCCCAATGGCGCCGACCTCTGGTTTACCGTGCCAGATTCAAACGCACTTATCAACTATTCAATCAGATACAACAGGATTGAATTCAGAATCGGCAGCGCCAAGGACAAGACGTTCACCCACCCCAGCCACGTTGCCGTTTACGACAACAAATTGTTCATCTGCAACGCATATTCTTACAAAATCAGAACGATTGACCTTGAAAACTATCAGGTTGCGGATTACTGCATTTTCAACGAACCTATTTTCAAATATTTCAGAGTGAAGGAAACTGAATATGCCGTTATGCAGACAGGCGTATACAGTTTATAATTGAGAGATTATAATCCAAGAGAAGCTTCGGCTTCTCTTTTTTAATTGTTTTGTAACTTTTATTTTATGAAAATGAAAGTATAAAAATATAGAATTGCATGTAAAAGAGGTGTAATTCTATGAAAAGAAAAGCCAGGAAATTTCTTGCAATCACGGTATTGTTAATTGCCGTTATTGCGGTTGTTGCCGCCGTTATCAAAAGCGAAAAAACTCCGCTCAAAAGAATAAATCCAAAATACTTAACAACCGTTTACGCAAGCGATATTGAATCGCTTGAAAACTGCACGGTTGACCATTCGCTTATTCTTGTAAATGCAGAGCATGTGCTTGAAGATGCCCTTGAAGAAGAGCTTATCCGCTACGAGGATTCGGACAGATTCATCAACAAGGCGCTGGAGGATGCTTTCATTGAACTGAGAGACGATTGCACCGAAAAATTCGGAACAAGATTGAAAATAATGAGCGCTTACCGCAGCAAAGAGCGCCAGCTTGAAATTTATAACAGCGACACGGAAGGCGTTGCCGCAAAACCCGGAGAAAGCGAGCACGAAACAGGACTCGGGCTTGACGTTTACGTAAATTATCACGCAGGCGCAAGCTTTCTTGACAGCGATGCGGGCAAATACGTCAACGCCGAATGTCACAATTACGGGTTCATCATCAGATACCCTGCAGGCAAAAAGAGCGTAACGGGATTTTCGTTTGAACCGTGGCATATAAGATACGTCGGGCAGCCGCACGCACTCATTATCGCCGAGCAGTCAATAACACTCGAAGAATACATCGAATCGCTTGAAGAAGGCAAATTCTATGCTTACGGCAATTACGTTATTTCAAAGCAAAGCATGGATGCCGGCGAGCTTTTAATCCCCCAAAAACACAAGAAACTCAATATCTCGCCCGATAATTGCGGAAATTTTATAATTACTGCGGAAATTTATTGATATTTTCAGTTGATTTTGTCTCCCGTTTATGCTATAAATATATTATATGCTTTAACGCGATAAAGCATAAACAGGGAGGTAAATAAAATGAAAACAGCTCTCGAATACAGCAGCGGCTTTGATATCAAAAAGCTTTCTCGCTACTGCGTAAAAGGAATAACCCGAATCTGCAACGAAATCGGCCCCAGAAGACCCGGTTCGCCCGAAGAATTCAAAGCGCAGAATCTGATGGCAAGCGAACTCAAAAAATCCTGCGACACGGTTGAAATCGAAGACTTCAAGGTTCACCGTCAGGCATTCATGGGATTCATTCCGTTCACGGTTGCTTGCGCAATAGCAAGCGTTTTTGTTAATGCATTCGTTAACCCCGTTATCGCCCTTATCATCGTAATAGTCGGCGCTATCCCCCTGCTGCTTGAATTCCTTATGTATAAGCAGTTTATCGACCCTCTTTTCAAAGCTCACCCGAGCCACAACGTTATCGCCACAAGAAAGGCTGCGGGCGAAACAAAAAAGAGAATTATCCTTGTTGCTCACGCAGACAGCCAGTTTGAATGGACTCTCAACTACCTGCTCGGCGGCGTCGGTATGAAAATCGTTCTTATTCCCGCAGTTGTCGGTCTTGTTGCAGACCTGATTATAGCAATTCTCGGCATTATTTTTGCAGGAACGGGCGGCGCACTTGCCGCTGAAAAAGCTCACAGTCTTATGATTGCAGGCTTCGTCATCGGCTGCATTTTCATTCCCTTCCAGCTCGGATTCCTTTTCTTCCAGAGTTACACAAGAAGCGTTCCCGGAGCCAACGATAACCTGACAGGCTGCTATGCAATAATGAGCGTTGCCAAGGCTATGCAGGAAACAGACACAAGATTTGAAAACACAGACCTTGTTATTATGTGCTCGGGTTCTGAAGAAGCAGGTCTTCGCGGTGCAAAAGCTTACGTTAAAGAGCACGAAAAGGAACTCAAAGATATCGAAACCTGCGTAATCGCATGCGATACTTTCCGCGACCTCGAAACAATGGCTGTTTATGACAGAGACCTCAGCGGCACGGTGAAGCATCACTGGGGCGCAAAGAATCTGGTTAAGGCTGCAGGCAAAAACTGCGGATTCGACCTTAAATTCGAATCAATCTACATAGGCGGCTCGGATGCTGCCGCATTCACCCAAAAAGGCGTCCCCGCAACAGGCTTTGCTGCAATGGACCCCACTCCTCCCAGATATTACCACACAAGACTTGATAACATTGATATGCTCCGCGAAGAAGCTATTGCAGCAGGCATAGAAATCCTTCTTGAAACAGTTTGTCTTTATGACAAAGAAGGATTACCCACAAAATAAGAAAGCAGCAAGGCGTAAGTTGTGATAACTTACGCCTTGCTTTTTTGCACAAAAAAACGGAGACAGTTCAAACCGCCTCCGTCTGAATTTTCAATTACTGTTTTGCACCTGCGTCAAACATTTCAAGCATCTTTACGCTTGCTGCGTAGCAGTTTGCAATACCCTGCTCGTTCATATTTGTATATGTATCGAGTCTTGTGTGGTAGTAACGTTCAAGCTTGTGGTTAAGACCTGTTATACCTGCCGACCTGAAGCCACCCTGAGTGAATGCTGCCGCGTCAACGGCACCGCCCATGGGAGGTACCCAGCCCTTTTGGCAGGGAACTCCGACTGCCTGTGCAGCTTCATAGAAGAGGTCTGCGCAATCCTTATCGGACTTGACCGTGCCGTTAAGGTCACGGTAGTTTGCCATAAGGTATTTGGGGTCGTTGATTGTGTCGTAAGCATAAATGAAAGTGGGAACATCCTTGAATTCATCGGGATGAGCTTCAACCCACGCCTTTGAACCTCTGAGGCCGATTTCTTCGGAACCTGTGAGAATAACGCCTACTTCTGTGTTTTCAAGCTCGATGCCTTCGTCTTTAAGAGCCTTGAGGATTGCGATACCGATATAGCAACCTGTAAGATTATCGTTTGCGCCGTCAACAACTCTGCGATAGTTAACCATGAAATAAAGGCCGATGCTGAAAGGAAGAGAAATAAGCATCCAGAGACCGATTTTAACGAGAATATCGGAAGTGTCGGGCAGACCGAATGAGATGCCGTGCTTGATAACGTAGAGTATGGAAAGAACAAGATAAATAAGAGCTGCAATAATGACTATAGCTGCGTGGCCTTCGAAACCGATGCCGCCCAGAGCGTAGTTAACGGGCCATTCCCACGTTGCGTCGGGGTGACCGTTATAGATGATTCTTCTCTTGACTTCGCCCTTGCACTTTTTGATTGCGGTAACGTTGTGGCTTGTTGACTTTTTGAACAGAGGGTCAAGCAGTCTTCTGTAAATACCGAACTGAATAAAAACAATCACAAAGCCCGCAGCGATGAGAGGAATTGAGATGATGGGGGCAAAGAAAAACAGAATTGCGCCGATAATGGCAAAAGTAATGGTGAAATAAATCCAGCCGTAGAATGAGCGGGGAGCTACCTGGAAGGATTCGATTTTAACGTCTTCGCATCCGCATTCGTTTTTAAGAACGTCCGCCATATATTCGCAGGACTGCTTTTCACCCTTTGAACCGGGAGCTCTTTTTTCGCACGTTTTGATAATGTGGGTAATTTCATCGACTATATACTTTGCCGCTTTGTCTTTTTCTTTGATAAGTTTACTTAAATTCATTTCTCATTCTCCTTTACTGATGTTAGATTGTAACATAATTGTAAACAATTTGCAATAATTTTCCCAAAACAAAAATACACTTTTTGAAACAGTGATGACCAATTTTGCGGATTTCATTACCTGTTTGCAAAGAAAATTTGAACAAACAATAAAAATATTGACTTTTGAAGATTTGTATAATAGAATTAAACCAAACTTAACAAGGAGTTATGAATAATGAAAAATCTAAAAAATATTCTTTGGGGTCTTGTTCTTGCAGGCCTCGGTGTTCTCCTTTCGCTCAACGCACTGGAAATAACGGATATCGATATTTTCTTTGACGGATGGTGGAGCCTCCTGCTGATCATCCCCTGTACAATCGGCCTTTTCTCGGGGCAATCGAGGACGTTTAACATTGCGGGCCTTTTCATCGGCGTTGTTGCTCTGCTTGCTTGCCAGGATATCGTTGACCTCAAGGTTATGTGGAAGCTCCTGCTCCCCGCCCTCCTCATCGTTGTCGGCGTTTCGCTCATATTCAAGGATAACCTGAGCAAAAACCTCAAGGAAAGAATCCGCACAATCAACCAGAGGCAGACCCACTCAAACCACTGCAACGCAAGTTTTTCAACGCAGAACGCAGCCTTCACGGGTGAAGTTTTCACGGGCGCAAACCTTTCCGCCTTCTGCGGCAACGTGATTTATGACCTGCGCAACGCATATATCGCAGAAGACGTTGTTATCAACGCAAAGGCAATCCTCGGCGGTGTTGATATTTACACACCCGAAGCTGTTAAGATTCAGGTCAAAACGACCTCAATCTTTGGCGGCGTAAACGACAAGAAATCCGCTATCGGCTACGAAAACGCACCCACCATTTACATAAATGCAACCTGCGTTCTCGGTGGAGTCAACCTTAAATAAAGCAAAAATCAACCGCTTTTTCTGATCGGAAAAGCGGTTTTTTATTTACAAATCAGAAAAAATGTGATAAAAATAATGTACAGGCTTTAGTTGAAAGGAGCGTATTCTGATGAAAAAGATTATGAAAAGTGCACTTGCCGTTACACTCGCAGTTGCAATGCTCATCACCGGCACAACCGCATTTGCTGCAAGCGGCGATAACTCCGCAATCATTTCGGCATCCGAAACAGTCAACTTGATTCTCAACGGACTTTTTTCAGTCGTCACCGCATTATTCCCGAAGGCAGATTACCCGAGCGTTGACGAATACTTTGAAATCGGCAGCGAGAATTTTTATAAAGGCACGGAAGAATTCCTTGACGCTCCTGCCGAAAACGCAAAATGGAGCCTCGGATTCGGCAAAGCAAGCATCATCCCCGAAGGACTCAGAAACAGCTCAAAAAGCTATTACACAGGCGGATATTTCACTCAGAAAATCAGCGAAATTTACGATGACCAGGGCACAAACGCAATCGCAATGAGTGACGGCTCGGGCAGAGGAACCGCGATTTTTGCCTCAATCGACGGAATCGGCGTTGGCAACGCAGACATCAGAGCTATCAGAGCCGCCGTTGTGAACAAGCTTGAAGAAAAAGACATCGAAAATGACATTATATCGATTAATATAAACAGCACTCATTGCCACACGGTTATTGATACGCAGGGATTCAACCTCGATATGATTCCAAAAGTTTTCCGCAACATGTTCTCTTTCCTGCCGGGTGTTGAGCCTGCAAGAAGCCTTGCAGATGACTTCATCGACACAATGATTGACGGCACAGCCGAAGCAATCGTTGCCGCATATACCGATATGCACGAAGGTAAGCTTTATTATTTTGAAACCGTAGGCATCGGCAGAGACGACGAAAAAGGTCTTTATAAAGACGACGAATACAGCTACCTTACAAACAAAAGATATGACGAAGAGGGCTACCAGAATTTCATCGCCTGCTTCAAATTTGTTCCCGACGATGCGGCGGTGAAGCCGACCGTATTCGCAAACCTCGGCGCACACCCCACAACAATCGACCGCTCAAACACCGCCCTTTCCGCAGACTTCCCCCATTATATGGAAGTCAAGGTGAGCGAAAGCGGAATGAACTTCATGTTCATTCAAGGCGCGCAGTCACCCGTTTCGGTTAAGAAAACCGCCGTGCAGACCGAAGAAATCCTCGCAAAAGTTGCAGCCGAAAGCGAAACCGACCCCTACGCACCCGAATACAACAACGCAAAAACTCTCGGATATGAATTCGGCAGGCTCGTGCTTGAAGCTCAGGCAAACGCAACAGAGGTTGCTCCCCTGCTCAACATCGAGATGCGTGAATGCGCTGTTAAGCTCGACAGAGGTCTTTTCCAGATTGCGGCAGCTTCGCAGCTGCTCGGATTCACCACCGTTTTTGATGAAGAAAGCCAGAGCGGTTATTCAATCATAACGGAAACGGGTTACATAGAAATCGGCACCGATATCGTTATGCTCAGCGTACCCGGTGAGCTTGTGCCGCAGCTTGTTTTTGGTAACGTTGTCGGAGCTGATGAAGCATATCTCGAAACCGACTGGGAACTTGATGCAACAGCAGAAATCATAAGAAAGAATGCACCCGAGAAAAAAGTTCTCGTTATGGGTCTGAGCAACGACGCAATCGGCTACATCATCCCCGATAACGACTACGCTCCGTTTATTGCGGATTCGCTTTGGGGCATGGAAATCGGCAACTGGAAGCTCGGCGAAGAACTTTTCGGCGAATACCACAGGCATTACGAAGAAACTCTCGCAACGGGAAGCACCGCCGCTTCAACAATAATTTCGGTGCTGAACGGTATAGCTGAAGACAGAAACAAATAATAGAGTAAACAAAACAAAAAAACAGACCGAAGAGCATTGAGCTTTTCGGTCTGTGCTGTTTTCCTGATGTCCGATACGGGTATGCCGCACGGATTATATTAAACCTGCAGAGCTTTTGCTCCGCACGGTGTTTTTGCGGGATTGAGAGAAATTACTCTCAGTCGCTGAGAAGAGCTTTGAGTTCGAAGATTTTAAGAAGCTTTCTGAATGTGAGGAATTTCTTTTCCTGTCCTATTTCGCTGATGAGCTTTTCTTCGACTGCTCTTGTGTAACTGTTGTAATCCATTACATTCATCCTTTCTTCTGTTGATGGCTTTATTATACACCAAATCTCAAAAAAGTCAAGTCATTTTGCACAAATGTAGATGTCTCGTTTTGTGCAAAATCAACAATAAATTAGAATGTATCAAATTGTTTGCGCTTGACAAAATGTTTCCGATTTGCGCGCTTATTTTGTTCACTTTAACGAAAACAATTCACCATTTTTGTAAAATATACACAAACGACATTTTCTGTCCGTTTTCTCAACCGGAAAGTTTGTTGATATTTTTTGAAAAGATTGCGTTTATATGCATCCGAAACATATAAAAGAACGAACCGCAAAGAGCAATTCCTCATAAAAGTGCTCAAGCGTCCGTTCTTTTGATTTATACAATTTCCGTTATTTTTTTCAATATTTCTTTATCCGCAGGGCAGAAATCATACTGCGGGATTTCGGATGGTGTGATGAATCTGATATCGTTATGTTCGAGCATCTGCGGCTCTTCATCGCCCTCGATAACCGCATTAAAAAGTGTAAGATGGATGGTTATATCAGGATAAACGTGATCAACTTCCATAAATATTTCATCGGGGATAACCGTCACGCCGATTTCTTCCCTGCATTCACGGATCAGCGCCTGCTGCAAGGTTTCGCCGATTTCAACCTTGCCGCCGACGAATTCCCATTCGAGTGCCCTCGTTTTGTTTTCCGGTCTTTGGCATATCATAAACCTGTCATTTCGCCATATCAACGCAGCAACAACCTGAACCATTCATTTTCCTCCTTCGGCTGTGTTCATATTTTTTATTATATCATTTTCAATATTGACATTCAATAAGAAAGGAATTAAAATTATAAAACAATATGCTTATGGAGAATGAGAAAATATGCTGTTCAGACTTGCTTCAAAAAACGAATTTGAAGCCGTAAAAGCTTTCTATTATAAACTTATCGACGATATGGAAGGCTCGCCCTACCACCCCCTGTGGGCAAAGGAAATTTATCCATCCGACCTTATGCTGAAAGATGCGCTTGAAAAGCAGGAGCTCTATATACTTGAAGATGAAGACGAAATTATCGGCGCAATGATTATGAACAACGAATGCATAGAAAGTTACGATTCCGTGCCGTGGCAGATCGATGCACCGCCCGAAAAGGTTTCGATAATCCACGCTTTCGGCGTAACGCCCGCGATGCACGGAAAAGGCGCCGCAAAAGTTATGATTGAGAATGCCTTTGAACTTGCACATGCAAAGAATCAGGCGGCAATACGCCTTGACGCCCTCGCTCACAACATCCCCGCGCAGAAATTTTACTCCAAATCGGGCTTTACGCATGTTCAGACTCTGAAAATGTATTATGAAGACACGGGCTGGAAAGACTTCCTTGCGTATGAATATTTATTATAATAAAGAAAATTTATTTTGCCTTCGCCTGAATGCGGAGGCATTTTTCATATTACGGCAATTTGATTTTTGTGCAATCTGCTATGATAAAATTCACATAAAAGTGCTCCGATTGTAGCGATATACGATTTTTGTTTTCAAGGCTTTCGGTGCAAGAAAATAAGTTGACTTTTTAATATATTGTATTATATAATATACGGTAATCATAGGATGGACATATGTTTTTATCTTTGTGATTAATACTGTAAAAACTGCAATTTTACAGTTTCTCAAAAGCTGTTCTAAAAGGAGAGATACCCCATGAAAAAAATCAGTATTGCAGACGCAACCCTCAGAGAATGTGCGAAAAGGAACGGACTTGCTCTGACTTTCAAGGAAAAGCTTGAAATTGCCAAGCTTCTTGATAAGCTCAGAATCGATGTTATCGAAGCCGCTCCCATTGCCGATGAAAAAATCGACACACTCGTTTTGCGCACAATCAGCCCCCTCCTAAAGAACAGCATCCTATCCTGCCCCGTAGGCAGCACCATCGAAGAAGCAGATATGGTTATGAAATCGATTTCAGGCGCAGCAAAGCCCAGGCTCCTTGTTTCGCTGCCTGTTTCTGCTGTTCAGATGGAATACATATGCCACCAAAAACCCGACAAAATGCTCGGCCTCATTTCAACGCTCACCGCTCACTGCGCTTCGATTTGCGCTGACGTTGAATTTGCTGCGGTTGATGCAACAAGGGCAGAAAAGGATTATCTTTTCAAAGCAATAAGATGCGCTGTTGAAAACGGAGCAAAAACCGTTACCGTGTGCGACACGGCAGGCGCTCTGCTCCCCTCGGAATTTGCACATCTTATCGAAGAAATTTTCGAAGCCGTACCCGAAACCAAAAATATCACCGTTTGCGCCGAATGCAGCAATGCGCTTGAGATGGCAAACGCCTGCGTATTCTCCTGCCTCGGTGCCGGCGTTACTCAGATAAAGACCTGCGTGGGCAGCGAAGCGCTCCCCGACCTTGAGCACGTTATGAAAGCTCTCCAGGTCAAGGGCCACACAATCGACGTCGGTTACGACGTGAATTCAATGGCTATCAACAACACCGCAAGCCAGATTCTCCGCTTCACAAACAGCAAGAGCGGCGAAAACACCGTTTCCGCTTCGTTTGCAAGCGAAGCAAACGTTCTGCTTGACGATACAGCCGATATTTCAAAAGTCAGCCAGGCAATCGTTTCGCTCGGCTATGAGCTTTCCGAAGATGACACCGCAAAGGTTTACGAATCATTCAGAAATCTTGCAGGCAAAAAGCAAATCGGTTCAAAAGAGCTTGACGCTATCATCGCTTCAGCCGCTAACCAGGTGCCGCCCACATACAGGCTCGCAAGCTACGTCACAAACAGCGGCAACATCATTTCGTCAACCGCCAACATCGTTCTTGAAAAAGGCAACAGAACACTTCAGGGCGTCTGCGTTGGCGATGGCCCGATTGACGCCGCATTCATGACGATTGAAAAAATCATCGGCCATCATTATGAGCTGGACGATTTTCAGATTCAGTCCGTAACGGAAGGCAGAGAAGCTATGGGTGAAGCCGTTGTCAAGCTGCGCTCAAACGGCAAGCTTTATTCAGGCAAGGGCATTTCAACCGACATTATCGGCGCAAGCATCACGGCTTACATCAACGCCCTCAACAAAATCGTATATGAGGAGAAAGCTATATGAAACTGTCATTTTCAACAAACGGTTGGCAGGAGCTTTCGTGGGCTGATTTTGTAAACACAGCCAATGACCTTGGTTTCAGCGGTATTGAAATCCACAACATCACTGATGAAAGATTCACAGGCCCCGACGCTCCTTTCAATAAACAGAATTCGGCAGCTACCGTTCACAAGCTGCGTGAAAATTCACTTTCAATCCCCTGCATCGACACGTTCTGCAACGTTGCAGATGCCGGTTCGGCAGAGGAAGGCTTCGAAGAGGTTGCAACCGCAATCGAAATCGCAGCAAGAATCAGATGCCCCTACGTCAGAATCCACGCTTATTCAACAGGCGCGGAAAAAGAGCAGGAAGATTCAACCGTCATTTCGCTTATTGGCAGGCTTATCGATAAAGCCGAAGCAGACGGCGTTACGCTCCTTGTCGAAACCGTCGGTCTTTATGCAGACACAAGCAGACTGCGCGACCTTCTCAACATCTTTGCCTGCGACGCTCTTGCAGCGCTCTGGGATATCAACCATCCTTACAGAGATTTCGGCGAAGAAGCTGAAACAACAATCACAAACCTCGGCGCTTACATAAAGCACGTTCACATCAAGGATTCGGCAATCGAGGACGGTGAACTCAAATATAAGCTCGTCGGCGAAGGCGACCTCCCCATTGACTCAATGCTCAGAGCTTTAAGCTCGGTCAACTATGACGGCTATCTTTCATATGAATGCCAGCCCGAAAAGATGGAAGACTTCGGCATTGCCGAAATCGTATTCCCCCATTTTGTGAATGCGGTGAGCGTTTTTGACAAAAAGAAAAACACAGAAGAGCTTCTTTATTCAAACAGAAGCAACACAGGCAAATTCGTCTGGGAAAAATACAAGCTCGTTAACAAGACTTTTTCCGACGTGCTTGACACAATGGTTGATAAATTTCCCGACCAGCTTGCATTCAAATACACAACCCTTGATTACACAAGAACTTATTCCGAATTCAGGGATGACGTTGATACGTTTGCACGCTCGCTCATCGCGCTCGGCGTAAAACCCGGCGACAAGGTTGCAATCTGGGCAACTAACATTCCCCAGTGGTTCATCACATTCTGGGCAACCACAAAAATCGGCGCAGTTCTGGTTACGGTAAACACAGCATACAAAATCCACGAAATCGAATATCTGCTCAGGCAGTCGGATACGCATACGCTCGTTACCATTGAATCGTGCCTTGATTCAAATTATGCCGAATCAATCGCTCAGCTTTGCCCCGAGCTTGAGGTTGCAACACCCGGTCAGCCTCTCCACTGCCGCAAGCTGCCTTTCCTGCGCAACGTTATCACCGTAGGCTACCGCCAGAAGGGCTGCCTGACATGGGAAGAAGCCGTTGACATGTCCGTCAGGGTTCCGATTGAGGAAGTTTACCGCAGAGCTGCCGCAGTTGACTGCCACGATGTTGCAAATATGCAGTATACTTCGGGCACAACGGGATTCCCCAAGGGCGTTATGCTCACGCACTATAACATCGTTAACAACGGTAAAATAATCGGTGACAGAATGGATATTTCCACCGCTGACAGAATGATGATTCAGGTTCCCATGTTCCACTGCTTCGGCATGGTGCTTTCGATGACGAACCTGATGACTCACGGCGGCACGCTCTGCCCGCTCCCCTATTTCTCGGCAAAATCGTCACTCGCCTGCGTTAATCAGGAACACATAACCTGCTTCAACGGCGTTCCGACGATGTTCATTGCGATGTTCCAGCACGAAGATTTCGCAAAAACCGATTTCTCGTATATGAGAACAGGCATCATGGCAGGCGCAAACTGCCCGCCCGACCTTATGAAGAAGGCTGCCGCCGAAATGAACATGACCGAAATCCTCAGCGTTTACGGCCAGACGGAAGCTTCGCCCGGCTGCACAATGGGCGAAGTCAATGAATCGCTTGAAGACAGGACCGAAACCGTCGGCAGCGCATTCCCGAACGTTGAATGCAAAATCATTGACCCCGAAACAGGCGAAGACCTGCCCGACGGCGAAAACGGCGAATTCGTTGCAAGAGGATACAACATCATGAAGGGCTATTACAAAATGCCCAAAGCAACGGAAGCCGCAATCGACGCTGACGGCTGGCTTCACAGCGGCGATATCGCCTGCAGAAGACCCGACGGATATTACCTTATCACAGGCCGTCTTAAGGATATGATTATCCGCGGCGGTGAAAATATCTACCCCAGAGAAATCGAAGAATTCATCTTCACGCACGAAGACGTTCAGGACGTTCAGGTTATCGGCGTACCCGACAAGAGATACGGCGAAGAAATCATGGCCTGCATCATCCTTAAAGAAGGCAAAACGATGACAGAGGAACAGATGAAGGATTACATTCTTTCGCATATGGCAAGGCATAAGGTTCCCAGATACATTGAATTTGTCAAAGACTTCCCCAAAAATGCCGCAGGCAAAATCCTCAAATATAAAATGAGAGAAGAAGCTGCCGCAAAATACGGCACCAAATAAGTAAATATGACCGGCGCAACAAGCTACGCCAGCCTAAGAAAGGTTGATATATATGTTAAACATCAAGATTGAAAAAACAACAGCCCCCAAGCAGAAGCCCGACGAAAACAACCTCGGTTTCGGCAAAATCTTCACTGACCACATGTTCGTTATGAACTACACAGAGGGTCAGGGTTGGCATGACCCGAGAATCGTTCCCTACGGCAACCTTACTCTTTCACCTGCCTGCATGGTTTTCCACTACGGCCAGGAAATGTTCGAAGGCCTTAAGGCTTATAAGGGCGCTGACGGCGAAGTCCGCCTTTTCAGACCCGAAATGAACGCAAAGAGAACAAATGACACAAACAAGCGCCTTTGCATCCCCGAACTTCCCGTTGAAGATTTCGTTCAGGCTGTAAGCGCGGTTGTTGACGTCGACAGGGATTGGATCCCCTCA
>JAEIGA010008462.1_pt1 | contig 15596 bp, 13 predicted proteins | sample 9270691 | NCBI WGS metagenome assembly JAEIGA01 (sample SAMN17057246, study PRJNA624740) | gut metagenome | biome: biome; isolation source: fecal sample | host: Bos grunniens | place: China: Xizang | collected 2019
ATATTTTACACAGGCTGGACTTCAGAAATTAAGAGACGAATTGGATCGTCTTATTCTCGAGGAACGTCCAAAAGTCGTTCAGGCAATTGCTGAAGCTCGTGATAAGGGAGATCTTTCAGAAAATGCCGAATATGATGCTGCTAAAGAAGCTCAACAACATCTTGAAATGAAGATTGTTGAATTGCAACAATTAATCATGAGTGCTCGTGTACTTGATGAATCAAAAATGGATACATCTAAGGCTTTGCTTCTCTCAACAGTTAAAATAAAGAACTTGAAAACTAATGCAATTATGGCATATACTCTCGTTCCTGAAAAAGAAGCTGACCTTAAAAATCATAAAATATCCGTTACTTCTCCAATCGCTAAAGGTCTTCTTGGAAAATCTGTTGGTGATCAGGTTGAAATACAAGTTCCTGCAGGAAAGGTTATGTTCGAAATCATTGAAATAACACGATAACATTATGGCAACTATTTTTTCAAGAATAATTAACGGTGAAATACCTTGCTATAAAATAGCTGAAAACGAAAAATTCTTCGCTTTCCTCGATATCAATCCATTGATGAAAGGTCATACACTTGTTATTCCTAAAAAAGAAGTAGATTATATTTTCGACATTGAAGATAATGATCTCGGAGAAATGATGATATTTGCTAAGCAAATAGCAAGTAAAATCAAGGATGTTATTCCTTGTGTTAAAGTCGGTGTAGCGGTGATTGGTCTCGAAGTGCCTCATGCTCACATCCACCTCGTCCCTATGCAAAAAGAAGGTGATTTGGACTTTAAGCGCGCTAAACTACAACTCTCACAAGAAGAATTCTTAGAGATACAAAAACAATTAGCGTTTTAACACAAAACTCATAAAATAAGAAACTCAAAAACTCAGAAAATTCGATTTTTAATTCTGGGTTTTTGAGTTTTTTTATGCTTAAAAATTGAATCCTGCACTTAATTTTAAAGTGAAATTATCAGAAAACTTGTCAAATGAATAAGGCCCATAACGGTAAAAGATTCCTAATCCTAATTTATTAAACATTGTCTTGATAATACTATCAATGACTATTCCGCTTTCGTAATATCCCTTGCTTAAATCTTTTAAATCATAGTTGTTCTCATTGCTTAATTTGCCCCATGCAATGTTGGTGACTAAGATTAGTTCTGGATGGAATTTCTTAAAATCTATTAACAGATTTCTGAAGTTATGCGAGAAAAATAATGCAGCGAATCTGTCACAGAAAAACTCCTCTGGTCGCATCGTATTGAAATTGTCTGTGCTGTATAATTCGAATTTTCCTTTGTTGCTTCCAAAAATGTTGAATAAATCTGTAATAGGAGCGACTCCGCTGATATATCCTAATTGTGCAGTCAATGTAGTGGTGCCGACATATCGTGTATCTTTGCTGCCTTTAAATTGTAATTCCGCTTTGTCGAAATTGTATGGACTTCCAAATATATCTTTTAAGTTTTTCTGATATGAAACCCAGATGACTGGATTTGGAATGCCTTCTGTTCTTAACTTGTTTCCATCTCTTGCAAACTTCTCGTTGAAAGCTATCCTCAATACAAAATCCAAAGTGCTTAATCTGTATGTGGTAGTCTCTTCCCAATTAAAAGGTGTTTTGTCAGCGACTTCAAAGTTTACGAATCCTTTGATGTATTTGTTAAAATATGTTGAATAATTGGCAGAAATACTATTGTTCAATGATGTCGCATTAACATAAAAGAGTTTGTAGTCTGATGGGTCGAAGATGTTAGTCTTGCTTTCGAAACCATAATCTCCTAATCTCTCGAATTTATGTTCGGCGGAAAACTTCAGTTTCATGTCTTTTGAACCTAATAAATTAATGTCCAAATTGCCTCCGTAATTGAATTCTTTTGCCTTAAACCAATAGTTTCCGTATCCGCCTAAGGAAACAATTTTAGATACTTTCTCGTTGGTGTTTAACCCTAATCCGAGCATAAAACCGTTGCCGATGTTATAATCAATGATATTGTAGAAATTAAGATTAATGAAACCAATAGGTATTTCATTATCCATTAATGAATTTATATATTCGAAGACATTGTCAAAGTTGAAGTTTATTTCTTTAAATGCGTTTTCTATATATTTGTAAGTCGCTTCCAATCGTTCTTCATCGAGTTTTTCATAACGATAATATTTTATTACATCATCACGGTTTTCCACGTTTTCACTGACCGAATAATCGCTCATGTCGAAAATATTCTTGTCTATTTCTTTGTTTATTTCTATTTCGCTGATATAACTCTTTCCGATGCCGCATAAGATTCCGTCGGTGTTAGCATCGACGGCTCCTTCTAAAACGATTTTCATGTTGGTGTTAAGTTGCTTTGGGAACCATGCGCCATCAACTTTTTCATATAATTGTTGAATGTCGATGCTAAAAATATCCTGTTTGTTAGGTTCCGCTTTAATATTCTGAATCGCCCAATTGTCGGAGTTGATTGTCATCGTTCCTCTCAAGGAATTGAAAGTCGTGTTTTTGTAAGGCGCAAATGCGATGGTGAAAATACTGTCATTTTCTTCTGTTTTATAAGCAGATTCAAGATAGAATATATATTTATTGTGACTTCCTTTGCTTATAGGATTGACATATTTTTTATTGTTTATCGTGACTAAGTCTTCTTGAAAACCAATGCTTTGGATATTTTCTAGAAGATAAACTCCGTTAGAATTGTTTAGTCCGGATACCTTTTTGGCAAGAATAATCTTTTTGTTTTTATTTGGTTTTTGATAATATTGTTCCGAGACGGTCTCCATCACCATGAGGTCGTTGTTTCTAAATTCCTGACGTAGTTCATCGTTAGGAGAGAGGTTGCTCGTGTCAACGGTGAAAATCATATTGTCGTACATCTTATAATGATAAGAGTCGAGACTCTTCGGATTGTTTGAATCTCTATATTTAAAAACACTGTCGATGATACGGTTAGCAGGATTTTTTGTTCCGTCAATCACGATTTCCGACAATTCGATGTTTTGTGGTTTTAGTCTTACTGAAATATTATTTTCACCTTCAATGATGTCAACTTTCTTTTTTTCATAACCGACAAAAGAGAATGTGAGGCTTTTTATTCCCTCTTTGCTTTTTATGATGAAATTACCATCGATGTCGGATGTAGTGCCGAGAGTTCCGTTTTCATTGACGACAATATTCACGAAAGCCAATTTCTCTTTAGAAGCCTCATCCGTCACGGTGCCACTGATGAAATTCTGACCGCTAATTTCCAGAAATAATAATGACAGTAATATTAATACAATGAATCTTCTCATACTTTTATTTTATAATGTCAACAGCCTTTAGTCCTTAGTCTTTAGCCTTTAGTCATCAATTTCTCATTATTCTTATGTCTTTCTTTATCTCGATTTGTCTTTTTATCTAAATTTTTTTTGAGGGCTTCAGTTAGGTTAATACCTGTCTGATTGGCGAGGCAGATAAGCACGAATAAGACATCGGCCATTTCATCGGCGAGATTATGTTGCTTGTCAGATTCTTTGAACGATTGTTCGCCGTATTTTCTTGCTATTATTCTTGCTAATTCTCCGACTTCTTCAGTGAGTAGAGCCATGTTTGTCAGTTCATTAAAATAACGCACACCGATTGTGTTAATCCATTCGTCAACTATTTTTTGAGCTTTTTCTATTGTCATGATATATATTTTTCACAAAGTTAAAAAAATCAGAAATTCAATATCTAATAAAGCCAGAAAAAAACTTACATTTGCAAAAAAATAATAAGACGTGGAAAATACTTTTACTTTAGTAGCAAAGACATTACCAGGATTTGAACAACTCTTGGCAGAAGAATTAGCTGCATTAGGAGCAGAGAATATTAATATATTATATCGTGCTGTAAGTTTCGATGCCGACAATGCTTTGATGTACAAAGCGAATTATTGTCTTCGTACCGCATTGCGTATTTTAAAACCGATTCATACATTCGTGGCTCGTAACGAGTTGATGTTATATAAGAAGATTTTTGAAATCAAATGGCACGAGATTTTCGGCATTGAAGAGACATTTGCCATTGATGCCGTTGTAAGTGGAAATTATTTTACGCATTCACAATATGCAGCGCTTAAAGTTAAAGACGCCATCGCTGATGAGTTTAGACAGAAATATGGTGCACGTCCTTCTGTTGACACAGAGAATCCAGATTTGAGAATCAATATTCATATAGATAACGAAAAGGTTACACTTTCTTTTGACAGTTCCGGCGACTCTTTGCACAAGAGAGGCTATCGTAAAGCTGTTGATAAGGCTCCTATGAACGAGGTGCTTGCAGCAGGTCTTATCAAGATGACGGGCTGGAAAGGCGACAAGAATTTCGTCGATTGCATGTGCGGCTCTGCTACTATTCCAATTGAAGCAGCGATGTTAGCCATGAATATTCCGGCAGGTTATTTCAGAGAAAATTACGGTTTCATGAAATGGCACGACTTCGATGAAAAATTATGGAAAGAAATCAGACAGGCAGCCGATGACGAAATATGCGACTGTGATTATGAAATCATAGCTTCCGACCATTCAGCGAAAGCCGTACAGATTGCCAAATCTAACATCCAAGGCGCACACTTGTCGCACGACATCACCCTTCTTCAACAAGATATGTTCGAGATGACTCCGCCGGAAGCTCCGGGTATCTTGCTCATCAACCCTCCTTATGGCGAACGTCTCGAAGAAAAAGACATTGTAAATCTTTATAAGAACATCGGCAACACTTTGAAACGTAACTTCAAAGGTTATGAAGCTTGGGTTATAAGCAGCAATATCGAAGTTTTGAAACTCATAGGATTGAAACCATCAAAGAAGATAGAGGTTTATAACGGCTCCTTGGATTGTCGTTTCTATAAGTTCGAAATCTTTGAAGGCTCTTATAAAGATATGAAAACTAGAAAAACTGAAAAAAAAGATTAATTTAGGTTCGCAGATTTAAGTTCTGATAGAGTTTCTTCTACGAATTTATATGTGCCTCTGTGCCATTGATGACCGCATGAATAGAATACAACAAAGTCACTGTTTAAGATACTTTCAAGAGCATTGATTTCTTGTTTATTGTATTCATGCTTGTCAAAACCTTTGTAAACGGTCGAGTTATAGTACCATATTTCTATGTCCTCGAATAATTCCCTTATATTGAAACGTCTTTCTAATTCCCATATGAAGGAGTCACCTATAAATAAAACTTTGGGTTTTCTTGAGGATTCGTCATGTTCGATATTTATGTCGAATTTGTAATCGTGGTTTTTGTTTTTTATGTGGCACATAAGATTCAAAATACCTTCGTCGTAAGTCCATTTTTTGTTGCCTTTAATAGGTTCTCCGTATTTTATTTTAGGAATGCCGAAGTTGTTCAGTGTGTTCATAAATCTGAATAAGGAGTCGAAACCATATACTGCGGAGAAATCCCAGTGTGTGTCAATCGTTGGAAATATCTGAATGTCAATAGTGTCGCGCATTGATTTATACCATTTTGTCATTTCTATATTAGGGAATCCTTCTTCGTTTAATCGTTTGTCATAATATTCAAAAACATTGATACACTTTCTAAGAGTGTCTTTTGGAAGATATTCGGGATAAACGAAAGCTTTGTCGGGGGCCATGAATGACAAAAATTCGATATTGTGTTTTTTTAATATTTCTCTTAGTTCACACATCATGCTGATGTTTTTCTCGTAATTTTCAATTGCTTCATCTTCGCTGTCAAACCATTTATATAATTCTTTTCCATAATATTCATCTACGCCAGCCCAATAATAAAACCAGTTACCTTTTCCGTGAGCAAAACTGTTGTTGTAAGTTTTTTTGTAGAAAGTCCATAAGTATTGATTATACAATCTTATTGCAGGTTCTCTAAACCCCATGTTTTCGGAAATGTAATTTTCTAATGAAATCTGGTACTTTCCTTTTTTTAAAGAATCTGTTGAAAAGGCAGGAAATTCCGTTTTTGTAGTAACGCCTCTTAAAGCTTTTACTTTGAATAATTTAGTATGTTCTTGTATCATTGGTAAAAATAAGAATACCAACAGAATGCCGAATAATATTGTGCAAGATTTGTTTTTCATCAGAATCTGAAATAAATGAATGGACTGAATCCTGTTGCGTTAAGAGCACCTAAGCAGAAAATGAAACCTAATATTGATAATACGAAAGCAGTGATGTGTTGTTTTGTATTATACTCTGTGAAATAAACTTTCTCCTGCCATCTCAGACCGAATTTGCTGAGTGTGATGAATGAGAAGCAAGCAGCGATAATCATCGTTGTGTAGAAGTGCGGGTTGTCGGAGAAGTGGAAAGGCGTGAAGTCGAAGGCGAACAGACGTTTGATGAAGAGCCAAGAGAGGTCTATTCTTTCGATGCGGAAGAAGCAGCGTGTCAGGACTATTATCGCGAATGTTATTATTACAGAAGGTATCCTTCCTAATTTGTTGAGCCATCTTACGAGGAAGAGTTTGTCGGCGCAGATGAAGATGCCTTGCAATGCTCCGTAGATTACGAAGTTCCATGCGGCTCCGTGCCATAATCCTGAGATTAGGAAACAGAACCATAGGTTGAAATATTTTCTTGCTTCTGTCTTGACGCGACTTCCGCCTAATGGGAAATACAAATAGTTTTTGATGAAGACGCTGAATGTCTGATGCCATCTGCGCCAAAATTCCGATATAGAAGTCGAGACGTAAGGGTTGTCGAAGTTCTCAGGGAAACGGAATCCCAACATTCTGCCGAGACCAATGGCCATGTCGGAATAACCGGCGAAGTCGAAATATATCTGGAAGGTGAAAGCGAGGATGACAATCCAGGCTGTCGTTGAGTCTAAGGAAGCTATTTTGTTTGTGATATCTTGAAGCTGTCCCGATGTCAGTATGTCATAATTGGAAGGCCCTAATATTTTGTCAACCTGAAAACCAATGACATCGGCTATCAATATCTTCTTGGAGAGACCCAAGACGAAGCGGTAGAAGCCATGAAGTCTGTCGCTCATCAAGGATTCACGTTCTCTTATTTGGTCGGCTATGTCGCAATAACGTATTATAGGACCAGCCACTAATTGAGGAAACATGGTGATGTAGAGCATATAATCGGAGAGTCTCTTCATCGGCTCATTGATGTCTCTATAGGTGTCTAAGGTGTATGTCACGCTTTGGAATGAGAAGAAAGAAATGCCTATAGGGAGCAGTATCTTCATCCATTCTACAGGTTCTTTTCCGAAGAGACCTGCGATGACGTTGAAGTTCTGCATGCTGAAGTTGCCGTATTTGTAATAGAAAAGAAGACCGATGCTGATGAAGATGGAAATTCCGCATAGTATCTTTTTCGTGAGAGGCTTTTCTGATTTATGCATATATCTCACTAAATAGAAGTTGGCGATGTTGGAGACGATGAGCTGTATCACAAACTCAGGTGCGCCGTAAGCGTAAAATATCAACGATGCCAAGAGCAGTGTGTAGTTGCGTAGTTTCCTCGGTGTGATGAAATAAATAGCGAGGAATATCGGCAAGAAATAAAGTAAAAAGACGTTGCTACTGAATACCATGGTTTGTTGTTTATTTTTCTTCTGTTAGAAAAATATTGCAGATTTCTTTGATGCTGTCCTGTATAGGAGTGAATTTGAAGTCGAGTTCTTCTATGATTTTTTTTGAAGAATAAGAGTATTTTCTTGTCGCTGTCCTTGCTGTCTCCTTGGTGATGAGAGGCTTTTTGCCTTGAAGTTTGCCTATGAGCCAGAAGATGCGCCATGCTATTTCGCTGAGTGATTTTCCCACTTTGATGTAGGGAGCTTTTACGTTAAAGTTTTCAGCCATGAGGTTGAAGAGTCTTTCGTATGAGATAAGAGCTCCGTTGAGGCAGTAGCGTTGTCCGAATTTTTCGTTTTCCATCAGTGCTATCATGGCGCGTGCCACGTCTTTCACATCGACGAAGCCGTTGATGCCGGTGGTGTAGAACGGGAAACCTTTGGCTATGGTGGTGAACAACTCGCAGCTGCTTGAGTCCCAGCGGCCTGCTCCTAATATGAGAGAAGGATTGACGATGGTGGCGTTGAGCCCTTCTGCAATTCCGCGCCATACTTCCATCTCCGCTTCATGTTTGGAGATGGCATAGATACTATTGTTCTTCGACTGCGACCACGGCGAATTTTCATCGATAGGCTCGCCTTCGAGGGAACGTCCTAAGGCAGCGATTGAGCTGACGTGACAGAATTTCTTCACTCCGCAGTGTAAGGCGGCATTGACCATGTTGGTCGTTCCTCCTACGTTGACGGTCATGAGACTCTTCTTGTCGTTAGGGTCGAAGGAGACAACCGCAGCACAGTGATAAACTTCATCAACATCTTTCATCGCATCTTCGAGAATGTCGTAGTCGGTGACGTCGCCATATACGAATTCTATGTTGTCGGGAATTTCGTTGAAACCGTATCGTTTTAACACTCTGTTTAATAACGATAAATCACTGTTCTTGCGACATAATAGTTTAATGGTTGACAAAGCCTTTTGCCTTTCGTCTTTTGCCTTTTGTCTTTTAATCAACTCCGCAACCAAATGAGAGCCTACCAATCCTGTACAGCCTGTGATGAAAATCATGATTTATGTGTTTTGAGCCTTAAAACTTGAATTTTTAACTTGTTAAAATTGAAATTATTTTTGTGCAAATATACGAATTTAGAATGATGGTAAAAACTCGCAATTGAAATCTCATAACTTATTACTCGTATTTCATTGCTAATAAATGTAATTTCACATAAGTTATTATGTTGTTATTCGTTTATTTTTTCTATTTTTGCGAATCGTATTTAATATTTAAATTTAACAATTATGAAAAAATTTTATTTTGCAACAATGTTGTTGTGTTTATTTCTTGTCGGATGTAAACCAGAAGTGGAATTTCCGACAGTCGTTACTAAAGAAGTATCAGATGTTACTGCTAATTCGGCTAAAATAGTTTCAAGTGTAGAAGCTGATGGCGGCGCAGAAGTTACATCTCGAGGCGTTTGCTGGAGCATGTCTTCAAATCCTACGATTGATGGCGATAAGACTAATGACGGAAATGGTGTTGGAACATTTATTTCAGAACTTCAAGAATTGATGTCTGATACAACATATTATGTTAGAGCGTATGCAATAAATGAAGCTGGAGTTTCTTACGGAGAAGAAAAGAGTTTTACAACTTTGGCTGAAGATAATGGAAACGATGACGGAAACGATGACGGAAACGGAGACGGAAACGATGATGGAAACGGAGATGGAAACGATGACGGAAACGGAGACGGAAACGATGACGGAGACGGAAACGGAAACGATGATGGAGACGGAAACGGAAACGATGATGGAAACGATGACGGAAATGATGACGGAAACGATGATGGAAACGGAGATGGAAATGATGATGGAAACGGAGATGGAAATGATGATGGAAATGATGATGGAAATGATGATGGAAACGGAGACGGAAATGATGATGGAAATGATGATGATAGTGTTTTTGAAGATAAAGTTATAACTGTTAACGGTGTATCATTTACAATGAAGGCTGTTAATGGTGGTGATTTTTATATGGGTGCACAAAAAGATGATCCAAACGCTCCTAATTATGATGAAGAGGCGTGGAGTAGAGAAGCTCCTGTGCATCAAGTGACACTTTCAAATTATTATATCGGTGTGACAGAAGTGACTCAAGAGCTTTGGAAAGCTGTCATGGGCTACAACCCAAGTCATTTTGAAGGCGATCAAAGACCAGTTGAACAGGTTACATGGTATAATGCTAAGGAATTTATAAACAAATTAAACCAAATGACAGGCATGAGTTTCAGATTGCCTACAGAAGCTGAGTGGGAATTTGCAGCAAAAGGCGGCAACGACTCCCAAGGTTACAAATATAGCGGCAGCGACAATATTAATGAAGTGGCTTGGTATTCTGGCGACGACAAGAAAACACACGATGTGATGACAAAAAAACCTAACGAGTTAGGAATTTATGACATGTGTGGTAATATAATGGAATGGTGTAATGACATATTCGGCGATTACAGCAGTGAGCCACAAATAGATCCAACAGGAGCAACATCTGGTTCCGACTATATTATTCGTGGAGGTTGCTGCCTTAGTGCAGAAGAATATTGCAGAATGACAATTCGCAGTTTCCTGAGTCCTGGTGGAACAAGCTACGGCATAGGTTTCCGTTTGGCTTTGAGCTTATAATAAACGATATTCAATTTTTTTGTGTTTTGAGGATTTGACTTTATAAGATTTAAAAAAAACTGTATCTTTGCACTGAAAGTAAAAATATCATAAAATATAATGCTATGAAAAATTTCGTAGAAGAATTATACTGGCGTGGTATGCTCCATAGCATGACTCCAGGTACTGAAGAACAACTTAAAAAAGAAATGACAACGGCTTATCTCGGTATCGACCCAACAGCCGATTCTCTTCATATAGGTCACCTTTGCGGTATTATGATGCTTCGCCATTTCCAACATGCAGGTCATAAACCTCTTGCACTTCTCGGAGGCGCAACAGGTATGATTGGCGACCCATCAGGAAAATCGGCAGAACGTGTGTTGCTTAATGATGAGATATTAAATCATAATCAAAATTGTATCAAGAAACAGCTCGCTAAATTCTTGGACTTTGAAAGCGACGCTCCTAACAGAGCTGAACTCGTTAACAACTACGACTGGATGAAAAATTATTCATTCCTTAACTTCATCCGCGACATCGGTAAACATATCACTGTTAACTATATGATGGCAAAGGATAGCGTAAAGAAACGCTTCAGCGGCGAAGGCGAAGGTATGTCATTCACTGAGTTTAGCTACCAACTCGTCCAAGGTGACGACTTCTTGTACTTATATCAAAATAAAAACTGTAAACTCCAACTCGGCGGTTCTGACCAATGGGGTAACATCACAACAGGTACAGAATTGATTCGCCGTAAACTCGGTTCAGAGGAAACAGCTTACGCTCTTACATGCCCTCTCATCACTAAGGCTGACGGCGGTAAGTTCGGCAAGACTGAAAAAGGTAATATCTGGCTCGACCCTGCTAAGACATCTCCATACGCATTCTATCAGTTCTGGATGAATTGCTCAGACGACGACGCAGCTAAATACATCAAGATATTCACTTTGTTAAGCAAAGAAGAAATCGACGCTCTCATCGAACGTCATGAAGCTGAACCTCATCTCCGTGAACTTCAACGTACACTCGCTCGTGAAATCACTACAATGGTTCACTCAAAAGAAGATTTCGAAATGGCTGAAGAAGCATCTCAAATACTCTTCGGAAAAGGAACTTCAGAAGCTCTCCATAAATTTGACGAAGCAACATTGTTGAGCATACTCGAAGGCGTTCCTCAAGCTAAGATAGCTAAATCTTCATTAGAAGCAGGCATGCCAATCGTTGAATTCCTTACACAGACAGAAGTGTTCTCATCAAAAGGTGAAGCTCGTAAAATGTTACAAGGCAACGGCGTCTCTGTTAATAAAGAAAAAGTCGCTGAATCAGATATTATTAATAAAGAATGTTTGCTTAACGACAAATATATACTTGTTCAAAAAGGAAAGAAAAACTATTATCTTATCATAGCTGAATAAAAGATGGAAACATTCTTTCTTATTTTGATTCCGGCAATAGTCCTTATGGCGATAGTTTTCGTCGCAATAGGAATCAAGATGTTCGTGAAAAAAGACGGACAATTTGAACGTAAATGCGCCCATTCCTTAGACCCGGATGCAAAATGTACTTGCGGCGGTAAAGGAGACGGTAGCTGCAAAAAAAATAAAGAACATAATCATTAAAATATCAAGAGAGACATCATTTAAGGTGTCTCTCTTTTTTGTTGTAAAATGTGCCCCAAAACGATTTGTTTATAAAATCCTTTAGAATACATTGAAAACACTAATTGTATTTTGAATATTTCTACTAATATAAGTTAATTTTTTTTATTATTTTAATTTATATTATGGAAATAATACATATATTTGCGGCATGAAAGGGTTAGTATTATTTTATATGGTAAATATAAGTTGTTTGTTCTTGTTGTCAAGAATAGATTTAGATTTTACCCCCCCCGTTTGTGGTTTAACCAATTGCTAATCAGTATATTCTATTTTAAAAGCAACACGTGTTATACGTTGTGTAGCATCCTTTTTCATGTATTTGTCTCGAGCATTAATTCTATTTGCTTAATAGATGCTAATAGATTCAAAAATTTATTATTTGAATTATATCTAAAATTTAAATCATTTTTTTATTTATTAATCAGAGGCGATGTGCTCGATGCTGTATAACTGAGTGAGAAAATTATGAAAAAGTTATTTTACGTAATGATGCTTTTAGCAATGGTTTGTGTTATGCCATCATGTAAACCAGAACCAGAACCAGATCCGATTCCAGAACCAAAAACATGTGATGTTACTTTCTGGACAGACGATGACGACTGTATTGATCAAATTGAAGTTAATTTGTGGGCTTATGATTATGATTACGATGTTTATCGTTACATAACAAAGTACTATGGTTCAACTCCAGATTGTGGCGATACTGGCTGTGCTAATTTCTATGATGTAAAAGAAGGTGACTACTATTATTGGGCAGAAAACGATTACTATGAATGGGAAGGCGATTTGAGAGTTGAATCATCATGCCATACAATTAAACTCTATGTCTCTAAAGCAAGAGCAAAAGCTAATACCGCTGAATCAAATGGTAATAAATTGGAACCAGCAGAAATGAATTTCGATATGAATTATATTTTGAATAACTAATATTGAAGTCATTGTTTATTGACAAAACTGTCTAATTATATTATTAGACAGTTTTTCTTTTTTATTATCAAAAAATCCCTGAAAAATATTTGCTTTGTAAATATAAGTTTATAAATTTGTAAAAAAAAATTATATGGCTATGAAAAAGTTTGTTTATTACTTCAGTATGTTAGTTTTATTGTTTTTAACGTCTTGTGCTTCATCAAAAAAAATGACATCTACTATAAAGCAATATGATGTCGAAACAATGGGCGTTGGCGTTGATGGAACTTATCTTATCAAGGTGACAGATTATTTCAAAACTACTGATGAAAGTGTATATCTCGATGGCTTGAAAAGAGACGCTATTCATTCTGTTATTTATCAGGGAATACCAGCAGGCAATGGCTCTGTTAATCAGCCCGCTCTCTTGAATAATGACACTGGCCTCGAGGGAAGCGAAGAGGCTTTAAATGTCTTCTTCGAACAAAAACAATATCTCAACTTTATCAATAATGTTGTTAACAGCTCGAAGAATATCGTCAAAATTCAAGGTTCAAAAGATTACAAAATAAGCGTGACTTTATCTGTGAATAAAGATGCTCTTAGAAAATATCTAATCGATAATAATATTATCAAACCGTTAAACTTCTTGTTTTAAAAATAAATTATTATGAAAAAACTTTTGTCACTTATATTAATATGTATATTCACACTTCCTGTTTTTGCTCAGGACACTATAGTGAAACATTCTTTGAGTAAAGGAATGAAAACTGCTAATATGAACACTGTCTATCATCGTAGTTCTTGGCATAATATCTTGATTTACCATGACGACCAGAAGTATGCAGAAGAAATTCTGACAACTTATTACAACCGTCCTACTTCGGAAAAATTTAATGACCATTCTTTACCAATTGATGTCGTTACCACAAAAGGTAAGAAATATACCAAATTCAAAAAGATAGATAAATACATTATGAATAATAATATCGCTAACGACCTCGTTGCTAAGTGGTTCAATAGAAACGACTCTACGGGCTATTGCGATATGGAACTTATCTATCGAAGAGGTATAGAAGGCGCATCTACCGAAAATGTTGAAATGTCGGATTATGTCAAAAGAGGTAAGGCAATCTTGATGGATTCAGGAACCGACCTCATAGGAAATACTTTCGTCTTGGCTCACGACATCGTCTATATCGACAAAGGCGAACGTAATAAAAACGTTGCAGAAGGAATTAGTTTGTTCGGCGATATTCTTAAAATTGCAGGTGAGGTGATGGCTTCATCGACTGGTGATAACGACTTTTTGGAGTTGGGAAATAGCGTCGATGAACTGTCGAAGACAACAGCCGACATCGTTGATGACTTTGAAGGATTCCGCGTGAAAATACAAACTCACCTTTATAAATTGAATTGGCAAGATAGCGACAACGAATACTTCTATGAAAATTATTATCTCGATGAAAATTATTATGATGCTGCTAAACATCAGGCTTGGCAAAATGCAAACTACACCTTGACTTACATTGGAACTCAAGAAGCAATATGCGGACAAACTGTCTTGAAAGATGTTTATGATTTATCACAGCTCATTAAAATTGTCCTTTATCGCACAATGGACGAAAGCATCGTGAAACTTCAGAAAAACTATGAAGAATTTAGAATAAAAGAACCTATCTATGAAATTGATGAAGAAAATGGTTACGTCATAGCTAAGATTGGGTTGAAAGAAGGTGTCAACGAAAATTCAAAGTACGAAGTGCTCGAAAGAATTGAGACTGAGGATGGAACGACAAAATATAAGAAAGTGGGAGAGATAAAGCCTGTTAAAGATAAGATATGGGATAACAGATATATGGCTTTTGAAGATGGTGCTCCTAACTCAGAACTTAACGGAACAACGTTTAAAATCACTAATGGAAAAAAACTTTATCCTGGTTTGTTGATAAGGGAAATTAAATTCTAAAATGAAAAAAATAATCTATGTTATTTTGTTATGCTGCTTTTTGACAAATTGTAAAAATGTTGAAAAGCAGCATTTTATTGGAACTACGCAAGGTTCTTATTATGCAATAACTTATTATGATGAACAGAATCGTGACTTCAGTCGTGAGTTCGATTCTATCTTTAAAGAGATAGAAAATACGCTCTCTTTATGGGACGAAAATTCTATCATAAGAAGGGTGAATCGTAACGACACTTCTGTTGTTTTGAACCAGATTTTTATCGATAACTTCAATTATGCGATGAGAGCGGCTAAACTCTCTGACGGCTACTTTGACCCAACAATTGGACCTCTCGTCCAGGCTTGGGGATTTCATTTTAAAGAAGGAATGGAGATGACTCCAGAAATTGTCGATTCTCTCAAACAACTCGTCGATTATCGTAAGATTAAAATTGAAAACGGTAAAGTCATAAAAGAAAATCCTAATATGACATTGGATTTCAACGCTGTGGCTCAAGGTTACACCACTGATATGATTAGCGATTTCCTTCTTTCTAAAAATGTTAATAATTTTTTAGTCGATGTAGGCGGCGAGATTCTCGCAAGAGGATGCAAACCTAATGGCGAACTCTGGAAGGTGGGAATAGAAAAACCTGCCGAGAACAAAGACTCTGAGAGAATAGTACAGGAAATCGTTGAGTTGGATAACAGAAGCATCGTAACTTCTGGCAATTACAGAAAATATGTGGAACGTGGCGGCAAACGTTATTCTCACAGCTTGAATCCTAAAACAGGATATCCTGCGGAAAACAAGTTGCTGAGCGCGACGATTATTGCTGACAACACAGCATGGGCCGACTGCCTCGCCTCGATTTGTATGGTGGTG
>JAEIGA010008463.1_pt1 | contig 15596 bp, 23 predicted proteins | sample 9270691 | NCBI WGS metagenome assembly JAEIGA01 (sample SAMN17057246, study PRJNA624740) | gut metagenome | biome: biome; isolation source: fecal sample | host: Bos grunniens | place: China: Xizang | collected 2019
AAACAAAAAAATAGCGAAAATCGTATTTTTTTAGATAAAACTGGGTAAAAAGCCTAATAAATCGGTAAAAAACCGCAAAAAACCTCTTAAAACTTGGTAAATCCAAGGTAGGGGTTTAAATAGAGCACCTAATGTGATGAAAACAATGAGGAGAGTGCGATTATGGACAATGAAAAGCTACATGAGAGGGCAGAGTCCATCAAGAAACTGGCAGAGGACAATGGTTGTGCTGACAATTTCTTTTTTCAGACAACCTTTGAGAGGTATTTGTTCCAGATAAAGATGCTAGATGCCCTCAAAGATGAGATTGAGGAGTCTGGACTCACAGTCAAGAAAAGTTATGTCAAAGGAAAGACAAATCTTTATTCATCACCATGTATTCAGTCCTACAACAGGACAACAGACAGTGCGAACAAGACTCTTGCAACCTTGATGAGGATTATTAAGAGTTTTGGCAATGGTGGTGATGATGAAAAAGACCCACTGATGGATTTGATAAATGGCGGTGGTGATGATGAGTGAGCAAAGCAGTTGATTATGCAAAGAAATCTGTGAGGCTCAAGAGCACTCCCAAGTATGTCAAAATTCAGATGAGGCTTTTTCTCAAAGATTGTGAGGGAAAGAACAAAAAATACTTTGTGGATGAGTCCAAGGTGAGGATGATTGAGGAAATCTTGAAACTCCTCATCATGCCAAAGGGCTTGATGGCAGGTCAAACACTCTATGAGTGTTCAACAGGCTATCAATGGGTTTTTTATACTGCCATCATCTGCACAGTACACAGAGATAATCCAAAACGCAGGAGATATGAGACTGGCATCCTTGAAATCTGTCGAAAAAATTTCAAGACCTTTACTGTTGCCACCATTTTCCTGCTTTTATTTTTGACAGAGCCACAATTTTCCAAGTTTTACTCTGTTGCTCCAGATGGTTCTCTATCCAGAGAAATCAGAGAGGCAATGAGTGAGATAATCCGCTCCAGTCCAAAGATATATGAGTGGAGAGGTCAAAAGAGATTCAAGATTTTAAGAGACTACATCCTTTTTAAGCCTTTGCAAAGCAGATATGAGCCATTGAGTTTCTCTACATCCAGAATGGATGGCAAGATGCCCAATGCTTTCTGTGCTGATGAGGTTGGAGCTCTGCCAATCAGTTATCCAATCGATGCAATGGAGTCTGGACAGCTCAACATCCTCAATAAGCTTGGATTTATTATCTCAACCAAATATCCAACCATTGACAATCCTTTTGAGGTCAAGGTTGCCTATGCAAAGAGAGTTCTTGATGGTCTCATCAAGGATGAGAGGATATTTGCTCTTTTGTATGAGCCAGACACACAGGATTGGGAGACAAATGACCTTGTATTAAAGCAGGCAAACCCAGTTGCTCTGGAAATCAATGAAATTTGGAAAGATTTGCTCAAAAAGAGAGCCTATGCCATAGCAGTTGAGGATGCAAGGGAAAACTTTGTCACTAAACACTGCAACATCATCTATCAAGGACAGGGAACTGAAACATATATCGATGTGAAAGACTTGCAAGCTTGCAAGAAATCCAATATTGATTGGGCAGGCAGAGTTGTCTATTTAGGTTTAGACTTCTCGGAGTCCAATGATAACACCTCAGTGAGCATGGTGGCAGTTGATGAGAATGATTCTATCCTTGCAGAGTCCTTTGCTTTCATCCCAGATGGCAGGATTGAGCCAAAGACAGCCTATGAAAAGGTTGAATATAGGGAATTAATCAAGACAGGCAAGGTTTTTGCTTGTGGTGATAAGGTGGTGGACTATTCGTTTATCGAAAATTTCATCATGGATATAGAGAAAAAGTATGGTGTGCAGGTGCAAGCCATTGCTTATGACCGATGGAATGCATTAAGTTCTGCTCAAAAGCTCGAAAAGGGCAGAGATGATGACCATGGCTACAACATGGTTGAGGTCAGACAGCACTCATCAGTCTTGCATCCACCAACAAAGCTACTAAAAGAGAAAATCTTGGCAGGAGAGTTCAGTTACACAGAAAATAAACTCCTTGAAATCAATTTTCAAAATGCCAGATGTGTCTATGACACTAATAAAAATTTATATGTGAACAAAAAGAAGTCCAAAGGCAAGGTTGATATGGTGGTGAGCCTAATCAACGCAGTATATCTTGCTCAACAGGACTTTTTTTTAAGTCAAATGGACTTTGTAGTTCAAACAATTTAAGAGAGAGGAGCATAAAATGGGATTCTTTGATTCTTTCAGACTTTTTAGGCAAAGGGATTCCACTCCAGAGCCAACTCCACAGGTTGAACCTCCAGTTGATGATGTACTTCTGAGGGCTTTGCTTGAGGGTGAAGTGATTGACAGGCAAAAAGCCATGACATTGCCTGCTGTCTCTGGAGCAGTTGACCTCATTACCTCATGCATTGCCTCAATGCCCGTCAAATTGTACAAGGTAAAAAATGGTGATGTTGAGGAGGTCACAGATGACCCAAGAGTTAGAATGTTAAATTCTGACACAGGTGACACACTTGATGCTTTCCAGATGAAAAAAGCAACTGTTGAGGATTACCTCCTCGGACAAGGTGGTTACATCTACATCAAAAAAGCAGAGCGCAAGAATGATTGGTTGGGACTTTACTACGTTGAGGACAGATATATCACCATCATGAAAACCTATGAGCCTATCTTTAAGACTTACAGACTCTTGGTGATGGGTTCAGAGTTCCATGGAGATGATTTCATCAAACTTTTGCGCAACACCAAGGATGGAGCGCAGGGCATTGGTCTCACAGCAGAGGTTTCAAAAGCTCTTGAGACAGCCTACCAGACGTTGCTCTACCAGTTAGGTCTTGTCAAGAGCGGTGGAAACAAAAAAGGATTCCTCAAATCTCAGCGCAAGTTGGGACAGGATGAGCTTGATTTGCTCAAACGTGCTTGGCGCAACCTATATGCCAACAATGAGGAAAATGTTGTTGTCCTCAACAATGGAGTTGATTTCCAAGAGGCATCCAATTCATCTGTCGAGATGCAGTTGAATGAAAGCAAAAAGACTCTCATGGATGAAATCAACTACTTGTTCCACATCTATGATGACTGGGACAAGACCTTTAAGCTTGGCATCTATCCAATCGTCAAAGCTTTTGAGGTGGCACTCAACAGGGATTTATTGCTTGAGAAAGAAAAGGGCAAATATTTCTTTGAGTTCGATGTTAAGGAGATAGTGAGAGCATCCCTCAAAGAAAGATATGAGTCATACAAGCTTGCAAAGGAGACAGGATTCCTCACACTCAATGAAATCCGCAGAGCAGAGAACCTCAACCAAGTTGAGGGACTTGATGTGGTCAATGTAGGACTTGGTGCAGTGCTTTATGATACCAACACTCACACATACTACACACCAAACACAGGCACGACTCAGACTCTTGAGCAAGAGGACAAGATGCTTGAAAACCACATCCTTGCACAGGAGTTTGATGAGAGTGGAAATAGCTCATCAAGAGCAACAAACTCAAATGAGCCAGATGTGGATTTGCTCATAGATGACAAAGCAAAAACAATTGAGGAGGTGAAAGCATGATAACTGACAGATTAAACCATGCAACCAATTATGTTGAGCTTGAGGGAGTTGCTGACGATGACAAGCCAACAGAGGGCATTGCAGTCAACTCAAAATTCTTTGAGCTTGACACTGGCAAGGAATATTACTTTGATGGCAGTGGGTGGCAGGAAAAAGGAGGTGCAAGCTCATGAAAATAACAATCAGAGCTGACTCTGTGGAGCTTGATGGTTATGTGAATGCAGTGGAGCGCAACTCCAAACCTTTATGGTCGAGCCTTGGTTACTTTTTTGAGCGTATTTGCAGTGGTGCATTTGGCAAGGCTTTAAAAAGAGCCAGTGATGTCAAGATTCTGCTCAATCACAACAAGGAGAGACCGCTTGGCTCAATGAAAGAGGGCAACCTCAAGCTTGAGGAGGATTCCATTGGCTTGAGATTCTGGACAAGGATTTCAGACCCACAGGTGATTGACCTTGCCAAGAGACACAAGCTCTCTGGATGTTCATTTGGATTCTATGACAGAGTCATTGAGCAGGGCATTGAGCAAGGACTACCACTCAGAATGGTTAGAGACCTTGACCTTGAGGAGGTTTCCATCCTTGATGATTCAAAAAATCCTGCCTATGATGGCACACTCATCAGAGTGAGAGATGATGGCAGAGCTTTACAGCTCAGAGCAGATGTCTCTGAGATGGAATACATTGAGGAGCAGGAAAAAGAGGAAACTAAGGAGCAGGAGGATGAGCTCCCATTCCCAGAGGAGACTCTGGAGGAAAGAAATGAGCCAGAACAGACTGAGGGTGAGCAGTCTGATGGTGATAAAACAATTGATTATTCAAAGTATGAGGACATGATTTCAGAAATGAAAGGAGATTAAATCATGACAAGAAAAGAGCAGATTGAAAAGCAGAAAGACCTTATCACAAGAGCAGAGCAGATTGTTGCTAACGCAAAGAAAGAGGAGCGTGAGCTCACAGATGATGAGGCACAGGAGCTTGCAGAAATCCGTGACGATGTTAAGGCTATCAAGAAAGCCCTTGGCATTGAGGATATGATGGATGAAATCAAGATGGATGCAGTTCCAGATGCACAGGCAAAAGCAGAGGCAGGAGCAGAGCCTCCAAAGTCTGAGGATGAGAGAGCTTGTGAGGAGCATGAGACAAGAGCTTTCGAAAACTACCTCAGAGGCAGAGTAATCCATGAGAGAGAGGGCGAGCTTTCACCATCAACAAATCCTGCAAGCGGTGGCGCACTCATCCCAACAACCATTGCAAAGAGGATTATTGCAAAGGTCTATGACATTTGCCCAGTGCTTGAGAAGTCAAGCAAGTACAACGTAAAGGGCAAGCTTGAGCTCCCATACTATGACACAGATTCACAGAACATCACAGTTGCTTATGCATCAGAGTTCTCTCCACTTGCATCAAGTTCTGGACAATTCACAACAATCGAGCTTTCTGGATTCCTTGCAGGAGCACTCACAAAGATTTCTAAGAGCTTAATCAACAATGTAGAGTTCAACATTGTTGACTATGTAGTTGATGCAATGGCTTACGCAATCAAGAGATTCATTGAGCATGAGCTTTTGATTGGAACAACAAGCCCATCTGCAAAGGTTCTTGGACTTTCAACTCTTACAAACGTAGTAACATCTGGCTCATCAGATGCCATCACAGCAGATGAGGTTGTAAAGCTCCATGATGCAATCAAGGATGAGTTCCAGAGTGGTGCCATTTGGATTATGTCTCCACAGACTCGTACTGCTCTCAGACTCTTAAAGGACAACATGGGCAGATATTTATTGCAGGATGATGTTTCACTTCCATTTGGAACATCACTTCTTGGCAAGCCAGTTTATGTTTCTGACAACATGCCAAATATCGAGGCAGGCAAGGTTGCCATCTACTATGGTGACATGAGCGGTCTTGCAACCAAGTTCTCTGAGGACATCAACATTGAGGTTCTCCGTGAGAAGTATGCTGATGAGCATGCAGTTGGAGTTGTTGGATGGTTTGAGTTTGACTCAAAGGTTGAGGACAACCAGAAGATTGCAAAGCTTGTTATGAAGTCAAATTAATCAATAGGAGGATGAGGCTATGGAATACAAAGCAATAGTCTCTTTCTCTGGAGTGAAACTTTCAATGTTCGCAGGGCAAGTCAGAGAAATCTCTGACTCTGCTCTTGCTGAGAGGCTTGAAAAGGCAGGTTATATCATGCCACTTGTGGCAGATGAGCCAGAGCCAAAGGCAGAGCCAGAGCCAAAGGCAGAGCCTCCAAAGGTTGAAAAGAAATCATCTACTAAGGGAAAGGGGAAAAAGAAAGATGAAGATTAAAGCATTAAAGCCTTTTACTTTAAGAGATGCAGACACAGGAGAGCTCACATCAATTGCTTGTGGACAGGTTGCAACAGTTGATGACACTCTTGGTGCACAGCTCATCTCTGATGGTTTGGCAGAGGCATACACTCTCATCTCTCCAACTGGCTCGGTAACACTCACAGCCAATGGTGATGAGAATGATGTCACTGAGTATGCCAATGCTGTTGTTGCAGTTCCAGAGCCATCTGGCTCAGAGAACATCACCGCCAATGGCACATATGACATCAAAGACAAGGCAAGCATTGTTGTCAATGTTGGCACAGTCACAGTCAGCTATGATGCCAATGGTGGCACAGGCACAGTTGATGCTCAGACAGTCATTGCAGGTAATGAGGTCACACTTGACACTGGAGCAGGACTCACACCTCCAGAGGGCAAGACCTTTGTTGGTTGGGCAGAGGGGGCAAGCTCAACAGAGCCAGTTGCAACACCATTCAAGCCAACAGCCAATGTCACATTGTATGCTATCTGGGAGGATGAGCAGACAAGTGACTCAACATCAGAATAGCCTCCAAGGGAGGTGATTGAATGAATGCTATAACAAAGGTGAGTGACATCACAACCACAGACCTTGCTGAGTATATAAGACTTGATGAGGTCACAAACGATGACACTGCACTACTTTCCACACTTTTATCAGTTTCCAAAGAGTTTATATCAAGTTACACAGGGCGCACTCTAGAGCAGATTGACACCTTTGAGAGCTTTGTCATTGTGGTCTTTGTTCTTGTTCAAGATATGTGGGACAATAGAACACTTTACGTTGACAAGGACAAGCTCAACACAGTGGTGGAGACTATTCTGGGGATGCACTCCATCAATTTGCTATGACGGATTATAGGCAGATTAATGCAGGAAATTATAATCATAAAATCCAGATTTGCCAGACAACAGTGGTCACGGATGCAGATGGTTTCCAACATGAGGAGACCACTGTCATCCTAAGTCCATATGCCAATGTTAAGACTACAAGTGGAATGACCATCATCAAGAATGATTCGGATTTTGAGAAAGCAACAACCAATTTCACTATCCGCTACCCAAAAACACCACTGACAAGGGAGATGTTTGTGCTGTTTAGGGGAAAGACCTATGAGATACAATATCTCAATAACATTAATGAGGCTTGCATTGAATTAGAAATACAAGCAAAGGAGGTCACTCACTGATGGCTAAGTTTGAAATGGAACTCCCAAAGGAGCTCATGGACAATTTCACAAAGCTTGACAAAAACAGTGATGAAATACTTGGAAAGATGACAGAGGCAGGAGCCACAGCAGTATGGCACAATGTCAAATTGTTTGCTCCAGAAGTCATCAAAAATCATGCCAAGATTTCAAAGACCTACAAAACACCAACAGATGGTGGCATCAATACAAAGGTCTACTTGAGTGGTTATGTACCATTTTCAAATCCCAACAGGAAATTCTTTTCAAGGTATGCCAAGGGCAGAAGATATGACACAACCAAAGGTGTGCCAGTGCCATTTCTTGCAAATATGTATGAGTATGGCAGGAGTGATGCTCCATTCCCAAAGCATCCATTTTTTAGAAAATCCTTTAGGAATGACCAAATCACACAGGCAATGCTTGATGCTCAATCAGAGGCTTGGCAGGATGCAGGCATCAATCCATTTGAGTGAGGTGTGTTATGAAAAATGCATTGATTGAGACAATTTTCAAGGATTTTGTAGTCGATAAAATCACTATCCCAGTGAAATATCTGAGATACAAAGGCAATGAGACCACATATGTCTGCTATATGCAGGTAGATGCTCAAAGCTCTTATGCAGGAGATGATGAGCTCCTTGGCTATGTGGGATTTTATGATTTTGATGTGTACAGTAAAGGAAACTATTTAAGTGTGGTTGAGGAAATCAAAAAGAAAATGAAAGCCAATGGCTTTGTGTGGCAACCAAGTCGAGACTCTGGGGATATGTATGAGGATGACACAGGTTACTATCACAAGACAATAGCTTTTGCAACATTTGAACAAATAACAGAGGAGGAATAAAAATGGCAAAGGTCGGATTAAATAATTTCCGCTATGGCATTTTAACAGAGGCAGAGGATGGCACTCCATCTTATAATGGAGCGCACAAGCCTGCAAAGGCAATCTCTTGCAACGTTTCCATCACAAACAACTCTGCAAAGCTTTATGCAGATGATGGTCTTGCTGAGTCTGATACCTCTTTCCAGAGCGGAACAGTCACAGTTGGCTTTGATGATGACAATGACCCAGTCATGGCAGATATGCTTGGTCACACAATCTCACAGGATGGTGAGATGGTGCGCAATGCACTTGACTCAGCACCTTACATTGGTTTTGGTCGTATCCTTGTTAAGATGGTAAATGGGGTGTACAAGTACAAAGTAGAATTTTTGTACAAAACAAAATTCTCAGAGCCATCACAGGAAGGTCAGACCAGAGGTGAGAACCTTGAGTTCTCAACAGGCACACTTGAGGGACTTGTTTCTCAGCTTGCCAATGGTGATTGGTCTATCACAAAGACATTTACAACTCACGCAGAGGCTCTTGCTTACCTTGAGGCTCTCCTTGGTGGCACACCACCAACAGTTGAGTACAGTGTTATCTACAATGCCAATGGTGGAGAGGATGCTCCTGCATCTGTTGAGGTTGAGTTTGGCGACTCAATCACACTTGATGATGGCACAGGTATGACTGCACCAAGTGGCAAAGTGTTTGCAGGATGGGCAACAACACCAACGGCAGAGGAGCCAAATGTTACAAGTCCATACAAGCCAACAGCAGATGTGACACTATATGCTGTCTGGATTAATGAGACCTAAAATTGAATATCTTGAGCGGATTCCTTTTGGAGTCCGCTCCTTTTAGTTTGAGGAGGAAAATGAGATGAAAGACATTGTGAAAACCCTCAAAATTAATGGAGTAGACTACCCATTGGTTTTTAATTTGAACGTTATGCAGGCAATACAAGAGCACTATGGCTCACTTGATGCTTGGGGCGACCTAACAGAGGCTAAGACTGAAACCTCAGATGATGGGGAAACCAAACTCACAAAGGAGCCAGATGCAAAAGCAGTCATCTTTGGCTTTACAGAGATGATGAATGAGGGAATTGATATTGAAAATGAGCAAAAGGGTACAACGAGACCTTTTGTGACAAATAGACAGGTGGGCAGACTCTTGACAGAGTATGGACTTGCAAAGGCAGGTTCTCTTTTAAATGAGACAGTCATTGAGTCAACCCAGAGTCCGCAAAAAAACGGATAATCCATGAGGATGATGAGTGTGATGACCCTGCAATTGATTTCTCATGGTTCTATTTCATAGGCAGGGCAAAGTTGTGCTTGACAGATAAAGAGATTGGACACATGACATTGACTCTCTTTTATAAGCTCTATCAGCATTACAAGAACAATTTTGACTATGAGATGAGATTAAGAAATAACAACGTAACCTATCAAGAGGCATTCACAAAATCCCAAGAGGATGAGGAATGGCTCTAATTTTTTAGGAGGCTTTTATGGGAAAAGGTGGAAATTTTGGTGGCTCAGTCAAGCTCACAGGTGAGTCAGAGTACAAACAAGCCTTGAGTCAAATCAATCAGAGCCTCAAAGTGGTCTCTGCTGAGATGAAAGCAACAGCATCCTCATTTGATGCAGGTGATAAATCAGAGCAGGAGCTGACCGCAGACACAAAGACCTTGAGTGAGTCCCTTGTTAAGCAAAAGGATGCCATCAATAGCTTGAAAAGTCAGCTTGCAGACATGACATCTGAGTATGACAAGAACAAAAAGGCAAATGATGAGCTCTCCAAAAGCTATGATACCGAAAAGAAAAAGCTTGATGACTTGGAAAAGACTCTGGGCAAGGACTCAGATGCCTACAAGGAGCAGGCAAAGGTTGTTGATAAGCTTGGAGAGGAGCTTGATGCATCCACAAAGCAAGTGGTGGCACAGGAAAAGGCTATCAATCAAGCCAAAATCCAAGTAGCAAACGCAGAAACCACCTACAACAAGACAGCAAAAGCCATCCAAGACCTTGGAGAAAAAGCAGATAAGTCTGGAAAAGAGGCAGAAAAGAGCTCTGAGGGTTACACAGTCATGAAAAATGTGCTTGCCAACCTTGCCACAGATGCAATCAAGGCTTGTGTTGATGGTTTAAAGCAGATGGGCTCTGCTGTTGTCGATTTAGTCAGTGATGTTGGTGCTGTTGGTGATGAAATTGACAAGGCAAGCCAAAAACTTGGTGTCTCTGCTGAGACATATCAAGAGTTATCTTATGCAATGGAGAGGTCTGGCACATCAATTGACACCGTTAAAAAGGGCATGGTCAACATCACCAAGGCTTTAGATGGAGCAAAAAATGGTGTTGATGGTGCATCTAAGTCTTTTGATGACCTTGGCATCTCTTTAGAGAACACAGATGGCTCTTTGAAATCATCAGAGCAGGTTTTGTTGGATTCCATTGATGCACTTGCAAGGATAGAGGATGAAACCGAAAGAAACGCAAAGGCTAATGCCATTTTTGGCAAATCTTATCAAGAACTGGCTCCACTTTTAAACTCTGGAGCAGAGGGCATCAAGGATTTGATGCAGGAGGCAGAGGATTATGGAATGGTTATGTCCCAAGAGGCAGTCAGTGCCTCAGCATCCTTTGAGGATTCTCTCACTAAGATGCAAGGGACATTTAGTGGACTTAAAAATAACATGGTTGGAGCATTCCTCCCATCAGTCACACAGGTGGTCAATGGATTTACAGATTTGATGGCAGGTGTTGATGGTGCAGAGGACAGCCTAAAAGCAGGCATTCAAGGAATGGTCTCAGAGTTTACTATCATGTTGCCAGAAGTGATGGACATGGTCACAACGGTTGTTGATGCAATTATCGAGGTGGCTCCACAGGTCATTGAGAGCTTTGCAACAGGCATATTGGATGCAATTCCTCAGATGATGCCAGTCATCACCAAGGTGATTTCATCCATTGTTGAGCTTGTAGTCAAACTCTTACCTCAGATTGTGACCGCAGGAGTTTCAATCCTTGTTGGATTGATTCAAGGCATAGCAGACAGTTTGCCACAATTAATTGCAATGCTCCCAACAATCATTAAGACCATTGTGCAGGTATTAGTGGAAAACATTCCACTCATCATAGAGGCAGGCTTGCAACTCATCATGGGACTTGTTGATGGATTAATTCAAGCATTGCCAACTTTGATTGAGATGCTCCCGACAATCATTGAGACAATCGTCACCACATTGATTGATAATTTGCCTTTATTGATTGAGGCTAGTTTGCAGATTATCCTTGCACTAGCAGAGGGACTCATCATCAATCTGCCACAGCTAGTTGCTATGGTGCCACAGATAATTGTGACCATAGTGGAGACACTTATCAAAAAGCTCCCAGACATCTTGTCGATGGGTGGAAAGATTCTTGGAGAGCTCATCAAGGGCATTCTCTCATTGCATGAGCAGTTGACCAAGGCAATGGAAAAGATTGGCAAATGGATTGTTGATGGAGTAAAGGAACTACCAAAGAAACTCAAGCAGTGGGGCATTGATATGATTCAAGGCTTGATTGATGGTATTAGGAGTATGCTTGGAGCAGTTGGCTCTGCAATTGGAGAGATTGCAAGTGCCATCAGTTCGGTAATCCATTTCAGTCGCCCAGACAAAGGTCCTCTCCGTGAGTATGAGCAGTGGATGCCAGACTTCATCCAAGGTTTAGCAGACTCTCTTGAGTCAAGCTCTCCGATGCTCCTTGATAAGGTGCAAAGCCTTGCAGGAGACATCTCAGATGCAATGACCATTGAGGGTTCTGTCAGCGGTGCAAGATATGGTCAAGCAAGCTCTGGAGCAGATGCCATGGTCAATGCTTTTAAAGAGGCTCTTTCTGAGATGAAAATTGAGCTTGATGATGAGGTGGCAGGACACTTTGTCGAAAAGACTGTCACTAGAGCCATCTACACATAGGAGGTCAGCATGAATTTTTTGATTTTGAATGGAAAAAAGAGCCTTGGAGTTCAAGGGCTTATGATTCAAAAATTGCCTCCAGTCTCTAAGCCTCTTTTGAGGTCACAGATTGATGAGATAGATGGCAGGGATGGAGACATCATCACACCTCTTGGCTACAAGGCTTATGACAGAACAGTTGAGATTGGTCTCACAAGGTTCTTTGACATTGATGAGGTGATTAAGTTTTTCAACAGTTCTGGACAGGTGATTTTTTCTAACGAGCCTTATAAGGTTTACGAGTACACAATACTCAATCAGATTGACTTCCAGAGACTAATCCGCTTTAGGACTGCAAAGGTGGTCTTTCATGTACAACCTTTTAAGCACTCGGCGGTTGAGTTTCCGCAAGTATTTGAGAGTCCGCTTGTAAATGAGGAGGCAGTGCTCATTGCGAATGAGGGGAACTACTTCTCAAAGCCTACAATGACCATCTATGGCACAGGAGACATTGATGTGTACTTGAATGGTGTCAAGATTTTTGATATTGAGCTTGGAACTGAGGGATATATCACCATAAATGCTGAGCAATTGGAGGCATACAAAGGCACAGTGCTCAAAAACAGGCTTGTGACTGGCAACATTGACAATTTCAAGCTTGATGTGGGTGATAATTACCTTGGATTTGTAGGGCTTGTGACAAAAGTTATCATTGAAAAATATTCACGTTGGATTTAGGAGGGTGAAAATGAGAAATTATCCTAATTACCAGATAGACATGGTCAAAGGAGATTCACTCTCCTTTGGTCTTGAGTTCGAGGGACTGGGACAAGACCTTGACACAGCAGATTTCACTGTGAAAAAGAATGCAAAGGATTCTGAGGTGCTTATCCATAAAGACTTGGAATATGGCATCACACATCCACAGGAGGATAAATACATTGTGAGACTCTTACCATCAGACACAGAGTCTCTTGATGCAGGATATTATCACTTTGACTGCCAGATTGGTGTCAATGGTGATGTGTTCACAATCATGCTTGGCATCCTTGTGCTTGAGCAGGATGTTACTTTTGAGGAGGAGGATGAGTCATGAATGAATTGATTAATCTGGGCAATGGAGCAATGGTCAAAATCACCATGCTCAAGGGTGAGGCAGGCAACAGCATTGCCACAATCACAAAGACATCCACAAGTGGGCTTGTTGACACCTACACAGTGACTCTCACTGATGGCACACAGACCACTTTCCAAGTCACCAATGGAAAAAGCATTGACCACATCACTAAGACTGACACGCAGGGAGCCATTGACACATACACCATCTATCTCACAGATGGCTCTGTTGGTGGCACTTTCGAGGTCAAAAATGCAACAGGTGTCATTGATGAGAATTTCTCATCAAGTTCAACCAATGCCATCCAGACCGCAACAGTCACCAATGTAATATCTGGAGTTGAGAACGGAGCAACAGCATCCAAGTCCTACAATGCAGGTGATTTCATCCTCAAAGCAAATAAAATGTATGAGGTAACTGACACAGTCGCACAGGGGGACACTTGGACTGTTGGTGTCAATCTTGAGGAGACCAACATTGGGTTAGAATTAAAGCAGATAAACACGTCTTTATCTGAAATAATTCAACAAATTAGCAATTTGAGTGCAATCAAGTCCATTCAAAGAGGTACATTTACTCAAAATGCTACATCATATGCTTCAAAGACAATAAATATTTCAACAGTTGACCCAAATAAATGTGTATTGATACCATCTGCAGGAGGTCAATATTCTCCTTGCATGGCATCTGGAACTATTAGTGCTACCAGTTTTACCGTTTATGTAGGTTCATCTAATGGTTCTGGTATTATTTTTGGATGGCAATTAATTGAATTTAATTAAAATGATGATATAAAACAAGGATAAAAATATGAGTAGAATAAAATCAATACAAAGAGGCAGATTCGACAGCAGTGCCACAAGTTATGCCTCAAAAAAAATAACTATATCAAAGGTTGACCCAAGCAAATGCGTGGTCATTCCATCTAGTGCAGGACTATATTATCCTTGTATGTCCTATGGTAATTTGACCGAGACAGAATTGACTGTATATGTTGGCTCATCCAATGGCTCTGGAATAACCTTTGGTTGGCAAGTAATTGAGTTTTATTAAAGGAGGACTATTATGCAATACTATTATGCTGAAATCGATGAAAACAATATCTGTGTAGGTGTAAGCCAATTAGCAGGCAAAGTCAACAAGAAAGAACTCATTGAGATTGACTCCTACAATGTTAGCCTACTTGGGCAAACCTACAAAAACGGAATATTCATCAAAACAACAAAAAAGTCTGAATAACTGCAATTAGCCTCATTTAATCACGTCTTTATCCGAGTTAATTAAAAAGGTAGGTAGCGGAATGAAAGTGATTAAATCTGGAACAATCTCAGCAACTACAACAGTTTCGTTGGGAACAACAATAGAACCAGAAAACTACATCATAAACTTGTCAACAAATGGTTACTATAAGTATGCATATGAGGGCGCACCTAGTTCTGCATGGGGATATGGCTATGGTATCGGTGCATGGTGGACAAATAAAACATCAACCCAAGTCACAATCAATGTTTCAAGTGGTATCACTTGCAGTTATGAGATTATACAACTTGCATAAACTAGCCAATAACTGCCACACCTGCTTGTGATACACCAATTGAACTTCTTACTTTAACCACTGAGCCAGAGAGTGCATTTCCAGTCCACTTTCTTATACATAAACCATGGCTATTATAAGCCTCACCAACAGGCACTCCAACAGTTGACAAAGATTTTGACGCACCATCAACTGTGAGTGTTGGGGTATCTGTTGAATAGTTATGCAATACATAAATGCAACCAGTGTCATGATTTAATGTAAATTGCGCATAATTTGAACCAGTGGCAGTGGCGCATTGAATAACTGGAATACTACTAAAAGGGTTGAATGTATCAGCACCACCACTTTCTGTCACGTAACCATACTTACCATTTTGATAATCAAACCTAAATTTTTGACTATTACTAGCGGTTAAAGACGTGATTATCAGACCAAACTAAAAACGATTTCATGGACTAGCATCTTGCTAGTCCTTTTTATTTACAAAGGAGGAAAAATAATGAATAACAGATTTTATGTTTTAAAGGTAACAAAAACATCACAGGACACAGAGACTCGTGACTTTACACCTTATGATGACCCAATCATTGCAAAGAGAAAATATCATGAGACTCTCACAAGCATTGGCACAGGTCTCAAGGGCATTGCAGTTCTCTTGCTTGACCCATGGCTCAATGTAGTTGCCAAGGAAATTTGGACTGAGCCAGAGCCAGAGCCAACTCCAGAACCAGAACCAATTGAGGAGCCCGTTGAGGAGCCAGAACCAACTGAGGAGCCAACAGAGGAATAATCCATGATTAAAATTTTTGGCAAGACAGACCAAAATTTCACATCCAATGGTGACAAAATCATCAATCCACTCAGAGCGCAAGTCCATGAGGAGGACAATGGAGATTTTTACCTTGAAATTGAGGCAAGTCTTGATGATGTAGATTATTTTGCTGAGGGCAACATCATTGTTGCCCCAACTCCTATTGGAGAGCAGGCTTTCAGAGTCTCAAATCCGCAAAAATCAAGGCGCAAGGTGACAACCAAGGCATATCATGTCTTTTATGATGCCCAGAACTATCTCATTGCGGATTC
>JAEIGA010008464.1_pt1 | contig 15595 bp, 10 predicted proteins | sample 9270691 | NCBI WGS metagenome assembly JAEIGA01 (sample SAMN17057246, study PRJNA624740) | gut metagenome | biome: biome; isolation source: fecal sample | host: Bos grunniens | place: China: Xizang | collected 2019
CCTGGAATACAGACACCGGTCGCAATGGTATATGGTATGCATCAGAAGCTTTTGTTGCATACAAAACTATAAACATTGTACTTCACAAAGATGGTATTCCAAAAGCAATCAGAAAAAAATTAGGAATCAAATAAATATCATTTATCTGATTTTCTGATACATACAACCGATTCTTCGTATTTTTCGAGGAATCGGTTTTCATATATATAAGGTATAATTCTTGACAATAAGATAAAAATTTCTTAGTTTTGCAGTTTATTGCAATATTAACATAATACTAACCATACAAAATGTAACAAACAGGCTGAAGTGTAAGGCTTGTTTAGCTGATTATGATAAAAAAGAAAAAAAATATATATAATGAACTTCAGATGGAACTACCAGCCCCCGACATCTGAACTTAAAGAGCAGGCAGAGGCACTATCAAAGAAAGTTGGTATAAGCCCTACCCTCTGCAAGTTACTCATACAAAGGGGCATAAAGAGTGAAGCCGAAGTGCAGCAATTCTTCAACCCGCAGCTTAAAGAGCTGTTGGATCCTCTGCTAATGGAGGATATGGACAAAGCTGTTGAGCGTATCAATTGCGCCATCGAAAAGGGAGAAAGAATTCTGGTTTACGGCGATTATGACGCAGACGGAACTACAGCCGTAGCGTTGGTGTATAACTTTTTAAGACGCAGATACACCAACCTTGATTACTATATTCCTGACCGTTACAATGAAGGTTACGGAGTATCGTATCAGGGGGTGGATTATGCATTCAGCACAGGTGTCAAACTTGTAATTGTACTGGATTGCGGTATTAAAGCCATTCAGGAGATACAATATGCCAAAGAGAAAGGCATAGACTTTATAGTATGCGATCATCATGTTCCAGACGAACAGTTACCGCCTGCTGTGGCTATTCTCAATGCAAAAAGAGAAGACTCCACCTACCCATTCAAGCACCTTTCAGGATGCGGAGTGGGATTTAAACTGATGCATGCTTTTGCACTTTCCAATGAAATACCGTTTACGGAACTTATTCCATCTCTGGATCTGGTAGCTATTAGCACTGCATCAGATATTGTTCCTATTATGGGAGAAAACCGTGTGCTCACACACTATGGATTACAACAGCTGAACAGCAATCCAAGTATAGGACTACGCGCCATAATCCAGGTATGTAAGCTGGGTGATAAAACACTGACCATAAATGATATTGTCTTTAAAATTGGCCCACGTCTGAATGCCGCAGGACGTATGAGCAGTGGAAAGAAGGCTGTAGATTTACTGGTAGAGCAGAACTATTCCAAAGCTTTGGAACTGGCTGCAAAGATTGATCAGGAGAACGATGACCGCAAGAAAGATGACAAGGAGATGACTGAAGAGGCCAACGAGATTGTTAAATCTCTGGAGCAAGAGGGCCATCACCAGCACGCTATAATCCTTTACAATGAAAACTGGAAACGTGGCGTTATCGGCATTGTTGCATCACGTCTTACAGAGATCTTCTACAGACCTGCCATTGTACTCACAAAAACCGGCAATTTAGCAACAGGTTCAGCTCGTTCTGTATCAGGTTTTGATGTGTATCGTGCAATAGAAAGCTGCAAGGATCTTTTGGAGAATTTTGGAGGCCATACATACGCAGCCGGCTTATCTCTGAAGATAGAAAACGTACCTGAATTCAAGCGCAGACTTGAAGAATATGTAACAAACCATATTGAACCGGATCAGATTGAAGCATCCATAGACATTGATGCAGAGATAGATTTTAAGGATATCACCCCCAAATTCTTCAAGGACCTGAAGAAGTTCCAACCGTTTGGACCAGACAACCACAAACCGGTTTTCTGTACACGCAATGTATATGATTACGGCACCAGTAAGGTTGTTGGACGTGGACAGGAACATATCAAGCTGGAACTAATCGACAGCAAAAGCGGACATCCGCTAAATGGTATTGCATTCGGACAGAGCAAGCATCTTAACTACATCAAGACCAAGCGTTCGTTCAATATATGCTACTACATAGAGGAGAACAACTTCCGCAGAGGCGACGTTCTGCTACAGATAGAGAGTATCAAACCCAACTCTCCATTGTAATAAAACCATAATCATTCAATGGAATACCTGGACATACTCAAACAATACTGGGGTTATAGCAACTTCCGAGGCATTCAACAAGATATCATTGAAAGTATCGGAAAAGGGCATGACACACTTGGACTGATGCCCACAGGAGGTGGCAAAAGCATTACATTTCAGGTACCAACCATGTCTATGGATGGAGTGTGTCTTGTAATTACTCCACTAATTGCATTGATGAAGGACCAGGTACGCAATCTGAAAGAGCGAGGTATAAAGGCGGCAGCCATATACACAGGCATGAGACGTGAACAGATTATCGCCGTCATGGAAAACTGCGTATATGGCGACTACAAATTCCTGTACATTTCGCCTGAACGTCTCTCTTCCGAACTATTTCTTGCAAAGCTCAGATATATAAAAATCTGTCTTATTACTGTAGATGAATCGCATTGTATATCACAGTGGGGATACGATTTCAGACCTGCATATCTGAAAATTGCAGAAATTCGAAACGCACTGCCCGGAGTACCTGTTTTAGCATTAACTGCTACAGCTACTCCCAAGGTTACAGATGACATACAGGATAAGTTAGGATTCAAAGAGAAGAATTTCTTCAGAATGAGTTTTGAGCGTGAAAATCTGTCGTACGTAGTTAGAGACACTGAAAACAAATATGAAGAATTAAAACACATACTAAGCAAGGTTGCTGGTTCCGGCATTGTATATGTCAGAAATCGCAAGGAGACCAAAGACATTTCCGACTATCTTAACAGCATAGGAATAACATCTACATTCTACCATGCCGGGTTGGATCCGGAAATAAAGGATCAGAGACAACAGGAATGGACTGAAAACTATTACAGAATAGTAGTAGCGACAAACGCGTTTGGCATGGGCATTGACAAACCTGATGTAAGGGTTGTTATACATATTGATATGCCCGATTCCATTGAAGCCTACTTCCAGGAGGCGGGACGTGCAGGACGTGATGGCCGCCGTTCTTACGCCATATTACTACACTCTCCGGGCGATAGAAGAATTATAAACAAACGAATAAGCGACCACTTTCCTGAAAAGGATTTTATTAGAAAAGTTTACGAAAAACTTTCCTATTACTATCAGATGGCAGCTGGAGATGGTCAGGGCTGCACATACGGTTTCTCCCTGGTAGAATTCTGCCAGCAATATTCTCTCCCCATTATACCCACAGAGAGCGCCTTGCAGATTCTCACCCGAATGGGATACATAGAATACATTGACGAAATAGATTACTCAGCCAGATTAAGAATTACATCGACAAGAGAAGAGTTGTATAGAGCAAGAGAACTGGACAGTATAAACGAGAACATTCTTAATACTGTTCTACGCCATTACAGTGGTCTTTTTTCAGACGAAGTGTTTATAGACGAAAAATTCATAAGTTCACAGGTCGGTATAGATAAGCGTCAGCTATACACACGTCTGATAGATATGCAGCATCAGGGTATTCTCAGATATGTACCCTCACGCAGGACTCCTGTCATAACATGGAAAAGCAACAGAATTGAGAGTAATATGCTCAATTTCAGCAACGATATATACACCGATCGCAAACAGGAATTTATTGAAAGGATAGCCAGCATACGTGAATACACTACACGAAAAACCGGTTGTCGCAGCGCTATATTACTTGAATATTTTGGTGAAAAGCAACAAAAGCCATGTATGAATTGCGATCTCTGTCTGGAAAGAGATGAAACAGGTTTAAAACGGGGAGAATATAAGATTATCAGCACACATATAGAGGATATTCTTTCTGACTGCGAATCATCAATAGAACAGATCTACAAATTACCATACAAGAGGAACCACATTGAGAGTGTACTGCACAAGATGGTACAGGAAGAGGCTGTCACTGTTAAAGACGGCTGTGTAGTTATGAATAACAGATAAAAAAAATATGATAGAGATTAAGCCGATAGAAGAGTTAAGGGATTGTAATGGTAAGATTATCATAGCAGGTCCTTGTAGTGCCGAATCTGAAAGTCAGATATTTGAAACAGCGCTGCAACTCAGCAATATTGGAATTAAATATTTCAGGGCCGGAATCTGGAAGCCAAGGACAAGACCAAGTACATTCGAAGGTATTGGAGAGTCTGGTTTAATGTGGCTTAAACAGATAAAAGAGATGACAGGAATGAAGGTTACAACAGAAGTAGCAAAACCTGAGCATGTGGAAAAAGCACTAAATGCCGGTGTTGACATTCTATGGATAGGAGCTCGTACTACTGCCAGTCCGTTTGCAATGCAGGAGATTGCAAATTCCTTAAAGGGTACTGACACCCCCGTACTTGTAAAAAATCCTATCAATCCCGACATTGAACTGTGGATTGGAGCCTTAGAGCGTTTGTCGCTTGCCGGAATCAAAAGAGTTGCTGCCATTCACAGAGGATTCAGCACTTACGGTGACACTAAATACAGAAATACCCCTATATGGGAGATTGCTGCAGAACTGCATAGCATGATACCACAGTTACCTATCCTTTGTGATCCGAGCCACATAGGAGGCAGCAGGGAACTTATACTCCCAATTTCTCAAAAAGCCATGAATGGCATCTATTCAGGTCTGTTTATAGAATCGCACTGCAACCCTGACAAAGCGCTGAGTGACAACAAACAACAAATCACCCCTGTCGAATTGTCAGAAATACTTAAGAATTTAAATATTAACCTTTAACTATACTTTCTATGAAAAAGATTACAATTCTGCTATCCATAGTTTTGTCAGTAGCACTGACATCATGTAACAAAGAACCTCTGCGCGTAGCCTGTGTAGGCGATAGTATAACATACGGACATGGTATAAGAGACAGAGAACATGACACATATCCAGCTATACTGGACAGCCTGCTGGGAGACAAATTTGATGTGCAAAATTTTGGAGTATCGGGTACTACCACACTTAAAAAGAGTAACATGCCATATACAGAAGAACAGGCATATAAAGATGCACTAGCTTTTAATCCTGATATTGTAACAATAAAGCTGGGAACAAATGACAGCAAAGCATTCAACTGGGCAAACAAAGATAATTTCAAAGATGACCTGACATCTTTGATCAACAGTTTCAAAGAACTGCCATCCAATCCGGACATCTGGCTGTGTCTGCCTGTTCCTGCATACGGAAATGCATGGGGTATTAATGACAGCATTATCTACAACGGTGTTATTCCATTAATTCGCGAGGTTGCCGAAGAACTGGAATTACCAGTAGTAGATTTGAACACTCCATTAACAAACTGCAGAAATTATTTCCCAGATACTATACATCCAAATGAAGAGGGACAGGAGAAGATTGCAGGTATATTGTATGAAAAGATTTTTACCAATTATAAATAGTCGTGTATTATGAACATTTTAAAAATTGATGGTATTTCCAAATCGTTTGCTGGACACAAAGCATTAGACAACGTATCTTTGGAAATACCGGAAGGCTCTATCTATGGTCTGCTAGGTCCTAACGGAGCAGGAAAAACAACATTAATCAGAGTTATCAACAAAATTACGATTCCCGATAGTGGAAAAGTCTATCTTGACAACAAGGAGATAACCACTCAGGACGTATCGCATATAGGATACATGCCGGAAGAGCGTGGTCTATATGTAAAGATGCGCGTTGGTGAACAGGTAATTTTCTTTGCACGTCTGCATGGCATGAGTAAATCAGATGCCGCAGTTAAAGCAAAAGAGTGGTTTGAACGTTTTGGAATTGAAGACTGGTGGAACAAAAAGATTGAAGACCTATCAAAAGGTATGGCACAGAAAATTCAGTTTATCTGTACTGTAATCCACGAACCCAAGCTGCTGATTTTTGACGAACCATTCTCAGGTTTCGACCCAATCAATGCCGAGTTACTTAAACAGGAGATTCTGCGTCTGCGCAACAATGGTTCTACCATAATTCTTTCTACTCACAACATGTCATCAGTAGAGGAACTATGCGACAATATCACCCTGATAAACAAATCGAAAAACATCTTATCAGGTTCAATTGATGAGATTCGCACAAAAGCAGGAGCCAACACTTTTTCAGTTACCTTTAACGAAGATATCTCTATCTTCGAAGAGGCTGTTATGAACAAAGCGACAATCATAGGAGAGCCCGAAAAGATTATGGGAGGATATACTGTTGTCAAAATACACATAAATCAGGATAGCAGCTTACAAAGTGTAATATCTGCCATAAACGAGAAATGCGATCTGCGTTCATTCCAGGAAATTATTCCATCTATGAACGATATATTTATCCGTGCTGTAAATGGCACACTATAAACTTAAACAGCCATGAGTAAAATAGGAATCATAATTTCAAGAGAGTACAAAGAGAGAGTCAGAAAAAAATCTTTCATCATTACCACTCTGCTTATGCCGGTGTTTATGCTGGCAATGTATCTGGCGCCCACTCTTATAATGACTAAGGGTGGTATAGATCTTCAACAAATAATGGTAGTAGATGATTCTCCAAACAAAATCATATCGTCACAATTAAAATCCAACGATATTGTGGAGTTTAATCTACTGGAAGATATTACCAAAGAGGAGGCCAGTGCCAAATATTCGGACAAAAGTTCTGCCTATGGTATTCTGTACATTGGAACCGATATTCTTAGTAACCCAAAGGATATTCAATTCTTTTTGAATGAATCCAGTTCCATGCTTGTTGAAGATAACATTACAAACCAACTGGAGAACATTCTGTCAAGCGAAAAGATGCGTAGCTATAACATAGAGGGTATTGAGGAGATAATTGCGAGTACAAATATCAGTATTGGCAGTCTGAACACCATCAAAAACGATGGCAGTGGCAATGCCGACAAGATGCAGAGTACATCTTCAATTTTCTCATATCTTCTGGCACTATTTTTAGGACTGATTCTCTACATGATCATAATATTGTATGGTCAGATGGTGATGACGACAGTCATTGAAGAGAAATCAACACGAGTCCTGGATGTTATTGTAACTACATGCAAACCATTTGACATTATGATGGGTAAAATTCTGGGAATTGCAGCTGTTGCTGCCACCCAAATAGCAATATGGGGCATTCTTATTGTTGCAGCAAGCCAGTTCCTGATACCGGCAATTGCAGCTATAGATCCATCATCAGAAGCGGGCAGTGCCATTAACAGTCTGCTTGCACAAATCACCGATTTCGGTTTCATAATAAAGCTGTTTATAGCCATGCTGGTATATGTTGTTGGTGGTTTCCTGTTGTATGCTTCACTATTTGCGGCAGCAGGTTCTGCAGTAGATAATGCACAGGACGGACAGCAGTTCTCAACCATTATAATGCTACCTATTATCTTTGCACTTATCATTATGATGCAGGTATTCAACAATCCAAGTGCAGAGATTCTTAAATGGTGTTCCATGGTTCCATTTACATCGCCTATAGTAATGATGGCAAGAATACCTTATGGAGTAGAAAACTGGGAGCTACTACTTTCGTTTGCTATCCTTATAGTATCGTTTATTGCAACCACCTGGATTGCTGCACGCATATACAGAATAGGTATTCTGACACACGGCAAAAAACCAAGCTGGAAAGATTTAGGACAGTGGATTCGTGGGTAATTAACCACTAATTCCACCATTCACAAGCCGACTTTTCGCCAGCCAGCCATACAATATCTTCGGGTTGGAAACGGAAGTCGGCTTTTGGGTTTGTTATTACATTACCGGCTCGTACAATACTTATTACCATACATCCGTAAGAACGCATATCTGCTTCACGCAGAGTCTTGTCAGCCAGGTAAGAATCTTCTGTCAGGGTAATAGCCTCTACCACAAAATCCACCTGTCTGCTCTTCTCTGCCCTGTTCTCTTCCAGATTAACCAGATGAACAAATGCAGACAGCTGTTCAGTTGTACCAACAGCCAGCACCTTATCATGCGGATATATGTACTCCTGTCCTGATGGTATAATTATTGAATTTGCTCCACGTACTATTTTCACAATATTTACACCTGTTATATCTCTGAAAGGCAGTTCCTTTAATTGTTTTCCGGCAAACAGAGAATCAGCAGGTATCAGTACATTTTCTGTATGAACGTTGTATGCTGACAGCTTATCTTTCAATGATGTTGCAATAGGCGATTGTCTGCGTGCATACTCTTCCTTTACATTGAGATTTGCCATAAAACGGTCTTCGAACAATGAGAATCGCTTGATGGCCTTTCTTCCCACCAGAAAAAATACCACTCCTACAATTGTTACCAGGAACAGAATCCACCATGAGAGAGTAAAATTATCTACTATTACAGCTATCACAAATGCCATTGCAAGCAGAATCCTGATAAGCAAAAGTGATAATGCCGGCCATACATTACTCCTTTTCTCCTTGATAAGTTTGCGCAGACTCTTTGACACATCATTACCGCTTATAGCCATTCCGCCAAGGAAAGGCGACATCAGCACCAGTGTAACAACTGTTTTTATTATACCCTTAAGCGGTTCCGCCCAATTATCTGAAAAGATTCCGAGCACCTTATCCATATACAGATGGGCACCCAGGAAAAGCGCCAGAAGCACTACTCCATACAGCAGTACTCTTACAAGCCAGATACGCACAACGCGTCTCCATTCATTCTTTGCTGCGGCAGTATCTGATTTATCTGACGATGAAAATGCATTTATTCTGTCCAGCCACTCTTCCGGCAGTTTTTTCAACAGGAGTCTATATGCCGGACCGGCAGCATTTATCATATACGGTGTAGTAAATGTTGTTATAACCGATACAGCTATCACTACCGGATAGATAAAATCACGCATCACTCCAAGCGAACATCCCAGACCGGCAATAATAAAGGCAAATTCGCCCAACTGCGCCAGACTGAAGCCGGCATGAACTGCATTTTCCAGGTTCTGACCGGAAATTACTGAGCCTATTGTTGAGAAGAATAGTATTCCAGCCATTGCCACAACAGTCAGCACCAGAATGGTAATCCAGTATTCCGCTATAACCTGCGGATTTACCATCATACCTACCGATACAAAGAATATTGCGCCAAACAGATCCTTTATACTATCTGTAAGATGCATAATATGTTCGCCTTCAAGTGTTTCAGCCAGAATGGATCCCATTACAAATGCTCCCAAAGCCGATGAAAAACCTACATATTCTGCAAGTGCCACCATACCAAAACATAGTCCTATGCTTACAATCAGCAGAATCTCATCGTTTATATATTTCTGTGCTTTCTTGAGCAGAGTCGGGATCATAAATATTCCCACTACAAACCATAGCACCATAAAGAATGCCAGCTTGAGCAGACTTCCTATCATTTCGCCGCCGGCAAATTTATTTGATACAGCCAAAGTGGATAGCAGCACCAGAAGAAGTATGGCTATAAGATCCTCAAACACCAAAGAACCAAACACAAGCGATGCGTATGGCTTGTTTTTCAGTTTCATATCATCGTATGCCTTAATAATGATGGTGGTAGAAGACATAGACAAGAGCCCCCCCAGGAACACCGATTCCATCAATGTCCAGTGCAGTACTGAACCTAATATTATGCCAACCATGAACATTCCAATGCATTTGGTAACAGCCATAATCAGAGCACTGCTGCCAACCTTTATCAGTTTTTTAAAGCTGAACTCTAATCCTAAGGAGAACAGTAAGAAAATTATACCAATTTCAGACCATTGCTCCACAGAATGGGTATCAGTTACAGATGGAAATAGTCCCAGATGCGGACCTACAAGAAAACCTGCAACGATATAGCCTAATATCAATGGTTGCTTAAGTGCCTTGGATATAATTGTAAAAATTCCTGCCGATATAAGAATCAGGGCCAAATCCTGAACAAGATGTAATTCTTCTGCCATTTTTTAATTTATAGAAATTGTTGTGCAAAATTAGAAAATAAATACTACTTTTGCCACAGTTTTGTTCCGTAAGCCGTAACCGGTTTTAGGATTAAAAGGGAATCGGGTGAAAATCCCGAACAGTCCCGCTGCTGTAAGCTCTTTATTATTTCTATCGAATCTTTGCCACTGCCTTTATATATAAGGTGGGAAGGCTGGTAGAAAGGAGTAAGTCAGAAGACCTGCAAAACTGTTTTTATGCCACAACATTCTCGAGGAAAGAATTTTGGCCTGCTTACTTAAATTCCAGGATAAAGGTAAAAAGCCGAAATTTCTTAAAAAGAGGATGGTTTGACATATACTGCGAGGAAACAGTATTTTTTTAACCATTAAATTATTTACGTATGAAAAAGATTATTTCGTTAGTTGCCTTATGCACCATGTGTGCTATGTTTTTCACATCCTGTGATAAAGAACAGGAGCCTCAGAAAGCACTCTCCATCCTATCGGCCGATGGTAGATTATCTGAACCGGAAAGTTATTTTATCAGTGATGATACTGTAAAGATAGACGATACCGGCTACTACTTTATAGATTATATTCAGGTTTACCCGTTCAAGATGCTTCAATCACGTTCTGCATGGGGTATTGGATATGGTTTTACATACACAAACCTTACAGATACCATAACTCCGGGTTATACTAACCTTTCAGCAATAACCGGAAAAGGACAAAGAAGTGCAAACTACTTTACTGTAAGCACCGGCGGATCAGGCTACGGACAGCCTGCTGAAATAATGCTTATTGACAACTCCGTATTTGAAGCCGTAGAGTGTTTTGTAACTAATTCCACATACGCATATCATGCTCTCAAATATGCAGATGACGGATTTGGAGCAGTAAAACAGTGGACAGCTGCCGACAAATACACCTTACATATAAATGGTTACCTTAAAGACAAAAAGACAGGAACAGTAACATTCATGCTTGCTGATGGTCTGGATATAGTAGATAGCTGGCAGAGAGTGGATCTAAGTTCACTTGGCAATATTGACAAAATCATATTCGAACTCACATCTACAGATATGGGAGAATATGGTATGAATACCCCTAGTTATTTCTGCCTTGACCGTCTAACCGTAGCACAATGACAAAACGGCTTGTCCATATAACTTGTATATCATTCGTCTTCTGTCTGTACTGCAATTTTCTACAGGCAGAAGATTACTATGATATTGTAACTGACAACTATCTGGAAGAGGTAACCATAAGAACTTCCAGTAAATCAATCAACATCTATTCAGTTACATCAGAGCATAGTATGGACAGCAAAACCATTGAGGCTACAGGTTCGCTTCAGGTTTCAGATGCGCTAAAATATTTTGGAGGTGTATCTGTAAAGGATTATGGTGGCATAGGAGGTTTAAAGACCGTATCTGTACGTGGACTTGGCGCTTGTCACACAGCAGTTGCATACGACGGTATTATAGAGAGTAACATGCAGACCGGACAGATAGATTTAGGCAGGATGTCCACCTATCAGATAAGTTCCATACGACTAGTGAACGGTACTGACAACAATCTGCTGCAACCGGCTATTCTGTCTGCTTCGGCCACTACGCTGAACGTAGAGAGCAGGAAACCGCATTTTGACAAAGGACGTCTGTTCAACCTGAACTCATCACTCAAATATGGCAGTTTCAACACTATTGGAGCAATGGTTGCACTGGAGAACAAACTGTCAGAGAAATGGGCATCTGCTATTTCGGCAGAATGGACTGAAAGTGATGGCAATTATCCATACACCCAGCATAACGGCAATATGTCGGCTGTTGTAAGACGTAACAATTCCGACACTCATCGTCTGAAAGCAGAAATTGCACTTACTGCAGAAAACACCATAATAGGCAATCTGAATATAAAGAGTTATCTGCACAGTTCTGAACAGGGATTACCTACAAATATCCTGTACAATCCTACTACATCAGAACGCACCTGGTACAATGATTTTTTCATTCAGGGACAGAGCAAAACTAACATATCTGCAAACTCAACGCTTCTGGTAACCGGCAAATACAGCTACAATCAGTCACGTTATTTGAATACTGATGTCAACAATCTGTCTGGCAAAACCGACAACAACTACATACAACATCAGGCATATCTTTCTGCTGTATTCAGATATAGCATCACCCCCACCCTGTCAGCATCTGTAGCAGAAGAAATCTCTTATTCTGCCCTGCATGGCAACAACTACAACAATGAAAGGCCACAGAGAAGAGAGATTATCGGTGCCTACAGAATAAAATATGCAAATGAAAGGGTTACTATGGTTGCTGGTGTAAACCACATACATACTACCGATGTTGATATTAACAGATTATCTCCCTCGATTGCTGCCAATATGCAACTTATTCCGGACTGGGGAGTATCTATGAGAGCATCTGCAAAAGAGGCTGTCAGAATACCTACATTCAACGACCTCTACTTTGAGCAGGTGGGACGCAGAGATCTGAAACCGGAAAAGGCCCGCCTCTATTCGGCCGGTGCAGTGTGGAGCAGAGAGTTCAGCAATTTGGACGCCACTATCTACTCCGATTTCTTCTACAATGACATAACCGATAAGATATCGGCTGTTCCTGGAAAGAGCATTGCAATGTGGATGATGCGCAACATAGGTCACACAATAAGCCGAGGTGTTGAAAGCGGAACAGAAGTATCAGCCATCTGCAATAAGAGCAGAATAACCCTGTCTGCATCCTATACCTACCAGCGTGCAATGGATAAGACCAATCCGTCAGGAACAACATTTAACCACCAGCTGCCTTACACGCCACGACACTCCGGTTCTGCTATTCTGACTATTGAAACGCCCCATTTATGTGGCAGTCTGAACAGCTTTGCAAGTGGCAGTTACTACTCAAACAGTTACAACGGCAAAGAATACAGAATGTCACCTTATAGTGAAACAGGCATATCCCTATGGCGCGTTTTCAGGTTGAACAGAGCCTCCATTCAGTTGCGCACTGAGGTTATAAATCTCTTTAACACAGAATATGAACTTGTAACCAATTATCCTATGCCCGGACGTCAGTTCCGAACAGGAATAAACATCAGCCTATGAAAAGAGTATTATTCATAATCAACATAATTCTGCCCATTCTTGTCTGCTTGCTCTTTACATCATGTAATGATGAGCCACTATTTCAGACAAATGACCAGACAGATCTTGACTTACAGAATCAGAGCATTTATGTACTGTGTGAAGGGCTTTTCAATCAGAACAACAGTTCGCTGGCCTATTTTGACAGCAATAGTGCAGTAAATGACATTTTCTTCAGCAATAACGGCCGCAAGATAGGCGATACAGCAAACAGCATTATACACTATGGCAACAAGCTATACATTGCTGTATCAGTCTCCGATAATCTGGAAGTTATTGATGCAACAAACGGAAAATCCATCAAGATGATACCATTCGGCAATGAAAACCACACCAGACAGCCTCGTGCCATTGCTGCATATAAGAATAAGATCTATGTTTGCTGTTATGACGGAACTGTATGCAGAATTGACACAGCCACACTTACCATAGAAGAGAGTATCAGTACTGGTCGCAACCCTGACGGCATAGCTGTTTCAAATGGGAAACTGTTTGTATCCAATTCCGGCGGATTAGACTTTAATTCACCGGACAACACAATATCCGTCATCGATATCGATTCATTTACAGAAACAACAAAAATAGAGGTTCATCCTAACCCAGGCGATATCATAGCCGACAACAAAGGGAGAATCTTTGTAATCTCTCGTGGCAAATATAACCATCAGACCAACTACTATGACCCATTGTTACAGCAGATTGACCCCATAACCAACAGTATTGCTCAAAGCTATCAGACAGATGCCTGCAACATCTCCACAGATGGTGAAAATTTATATCTGTATGGTCAGGAGGAGAGCAGCATCGCAGTTATGGAGACAGCTACAGGAACGCTCTTCAATAACAACTTTATAATGGATGGCACCAGAATTGAGCGAGTATATGGAGTTGATGTTAATCCTGTAAATGGCGATGTATATGTGTGTGATGCATTGGATTACGTTACACCCGGCAGTATCTACTGCTTTGACAAATTCGGATACAGAAAATTTGTAATCAGAAATGTAGGCATTAACCCCAACAGTGTAGTCTTTGCAAATATAATGCAGACCGAAAACAATCAAACTGCAGAACCTAAACTACAGACTCCATGGAAAGTACTATCGTACAGACCGGCTCCGGGACAGTTTGTAAACGAAATGCCACTTTACGAAGATGGAGACAATGATTCCATAATGCGTGCCAAATGCCTTGAGAAGTTATCCAACACAAGCAGCGGTTATGTAACACTAGGCGGGTTTGGCGGCAGTATTACAGTAGCATTTCTGCCTGCCATTGAGAACAAAGCAGATGATTATGATTTCCAGATATTGGGCAATGCCTTTGTTGGCAGCGCTGAACCCGGTATAATAAAGGTATCGGCAGATATAAACCAGAATGGAATTGCAGATGACGTCTGGTACGAAATAGCGGGCTCTGACCATCTGTCAGGCAATATAACAGAAAATTACTCTGTTACATATCTGCGTCCGGATACCCCAATTTCACCAATCAGCTGGAATGACAATCTTGGCAACAGTGGCATAATGGACAGACTGGATAGTTTCCACCCTCAGCCTTACTACCCGCAGTGGATAGAAGATAGTTCCATATCTGTTACAGGTACTCTGCTACACCATACTCTGGAATATGTAAATGGGCAGTGGAAAAGCTATCCTAAGGAGTGGGGATACGCCGATAATCAATCAAACAACAATGAGGCCAGCAAAATAAAGATAGAATGGGCAATAGACGATGCAGGCAATACAGTTCATCTTGAAAAAATTGATTTTATAGAGATAACAACTGCAGTACATCTGCAGGAAGAACTTATAGGAGAATTATCTACAGAAATTTCGTCAATTATAGCACTTTAAAATATGAAACCAATTATAAAATTCAAATTAGTATGTCTTCTCTCGCTGGCTCTTTTAGCGTGTAAATCGAATACCGGCAGTTATCAGGAGAACATGATGAAATATGCTGAATATATCACAGTTTCATCTGCAGACAATGAATATTCTGTATCGATAGCAAACCCATGGAAGAAAAGTACCATACTGCATAGCTACACTTTAAGTAATAAAAGGAAAACTTCATACAACTATGCAACATTGCAAAACACCATTCATACACCATTAGAACGAGTTGTTGTTATGACAAACAGCCACTGCAAACTACTTGTTGAGCTTGGACTGGAAGATAAAATTGCAGGAATCTGTGAATTGGAGTATATAGCAGATTCCACCATAAACAACAGATGCAGGGAGGGGATTATAACAGATTGTGGCAGCGCATTACATCCAAACATTGAGATGATTATAGAGCTAAACCCTGATGCAATACTGGTTTCACCATTTGAAGACACAGGCTATGGACAGCTGGAAAAGTTAGGAATACCGCTTATAGAGTGTGCAGACTATATGGAAACTTCACCACTGGGACGTTCTGAATGGAGCAGGTTCTACGGCAGGCTTTTCAATGCCGAACAGGTTGCAGATTCATTCTTTCTGGCAGTAGAAGAG
>JAEIGA010008465.1_pt1 | contig 15595 bp, 9 predicted proteins | sample 9270691 | NCBI WGS metagenome assembly JAEIGA01 (sample SAMN17057246, study PRJNA624740) | gut metagenome | biome: biome; isolation source: fecal sample | host: Bos grunniens | place: China: Xizang | collected 2019
CCTACTTCGCGAATAAGACGTGACTGCTCAAGAAGTGGAATGAATTTATCGGGGAATACTCTGCCCAGTTTGGGTGAATTGTAGCGCAGAAGCGCTTCGATACCGTATATCTCGTAGGTACCCGCCTTAAGCTGAGGCTGATAATGAACCTCGAAGCCTTCAAAATTATTTTCAACACTTTGCTTTAATTCTTCAAGTAAAGCGAGGGCAGAAATTTTTTCTTTAAGATCTTCGGGGGAGAAGAACTGAATACGGTTATGTGAAATCTCTTTGGCCTTTTTAAGCGTCATATTAACAGAGTCCAAAATCTGAGTTTCATCATAGAAAAGGTTTTTATCAATAGGTACCGCACTTGCAGTAAAGGTGCATTTTTCAAGCATTTTTTGCTTTATGGTGCGGTAAACCGAAACAACCTCGTCTTCGTTTTTCGTATTTAAGGTGAGAGCAAAATAGTTGTGGTCAACGTGATAAGCGGTGATGACATTGGGAAGATTTTCGCAAACCTCGGCAACTTCCTTTAAAAGCGCGTCGCCGTATTCTCTGCCGTGAGAAAGGTTAATGGCGGCAAGTCCGTCAATGTCAAGCAAAAGCAAGTATCCTGTGCTTTCTTCCAACAACTTTTCAAGGTCAATACGAAGTTTATTCTTGTTCCAAAGACTTGTAAGAGGATTAAAGAGGTGTCTTACGTTTTCTTCGCTTACGCGTCCCATCATTACGTAGGGCTTTCCGCTGTCATCTCGTATAACGTTTCCGTGACAGTTAATCCATACCTTTTCGCCGTTGCGGTTTATCCAACGGTAATCCATATTATGAGTATCTTTTTTGCCTTCCTTTATTTCGTTAAGGCTTTTTAGTACTGCGCTTTGATCGGCAGGATGAATAATTCGCATAAGCTCGGGAGTACTGTTAACCTGACTTCCGTCCATGCGAATATCAAAGCGCTTATCAATGTCACCGAAAAACCATCTTTTATCTTCATTAATATTCCAGATAAAAAGAAAGTCGTCGGTGGAGTGGTTAATAGACTCAATTAACTTAAGCGCCGTTTGAAATCCGTTTTCTGTCTTTAAAAAACTGTCCATAAAATCACCTTTTAAATAAAAATTGGTGCCGTGGAAAAAAGTATAACAATCTAGTATATATTATAATAAAAAAAGGCAATTTTGTCAATGATTGTCATTTTTTATAATATAAAGAAGTCATATATTTGGATTTACAACGTCGGCTTAATGTGATAGAATATATAAAAGGCGGTGATTTTATGGCTGAAAAAACATCAAAAATAAGAGATTTTTCTCTTGATAATATACGCTTTTTTTTGATTTTCACGGTGGTGTTTGCTCATTTACTGGAAATATTCCGCGCATTTTCCGGAAGCGTTTTTATTTATCAGTTTATATATTCCTTTCATATGCCCGTATTTATTTTTCTTTTTGGATATAACGTAAAATTTTCACCCAAAAAGATTATATTTCGTTGGTTTATTCCCTATCTTATATTCCAAAGCGCATACATACTGTTTTCAAAATACGCGCTGAAAATTGATACTAAATTTCAGTACACAACGCCTTATTGGCTGCTTTGGTATATGCTCGCTTGTATATTTTATCAACTGATTTTGCCGCTTATCAACACGGACAGCAAAAGAAAACAAGCGTTGATTTTAATTTTATCCTTTGTTATAGCGCTTGTCGTCGGTTTTGAAGAAAGCATTGGATATTATCTTTCTTTATCGCGTATTTTAGTTTTTATGCCTTGGTTTTTGCTTGGTTATTACTTTAAAAAGAACGGTATGGCGGATGTAATATCCTCTCGCCAAAAATTAAAGATATCTCTACTGATTTCTGCGGTGGTTATTATTGTTTTATCTGCGCTGTTTCTTTATTATTCGAAAATAAATAACGGATTGCTTTACGGCTCCTTGCCCTATTCAAAATGCAATGGTACCATAACACTTCGCGCGGCAATTTTTCTGATTGCGTTTTCGCATCTTTTCTTATTGTTTATCGGACTTAAAGGTTTTTTGAATAAAAGGCTGTTTTTGATAACAAATATAGGTCAAAACACTCTGCCCGTATTTTTACTGCACGGCTTTATTATAAAGGCTTTGCCCGTTTATTTCCCTGATTTATTGCAGTATCCTTTAATAACGCTTTTATTGTCAGTCGTTATTCTTTTAATCTTCGGAAACAAACTTTTTAACAAAGCGGTTTACTATATCGGTTTTTCTTGGCTTGAAAGATTTTTTTAAACGGCAAAGCAAAAAGTAATACGTGTTATAATTTTCAGTAACTTATGTAGGATGGTGGTAATATGAAAAGCAACGTATTAATTATAGGTGACAGTTATTCTACCTTTAAGGGCTTTATTCCCGAAGGTTACGCTTTTTATTATTCGGAAGAAGAAAGGGAAGGAACGGGAGTAACTCGCGTTGAAGAAACCTGGTGGCATTTATTAAAGGAAGAAGCAAACCTTAATATCCTGCGTAATGACAGTTGGTCGGGTTCTACTATCGGTTATACAGGTTATAACGGAAACGATACCTCAGAGTCATCCTCCTTTATATATAGGTTAAGACGTCTTAAAGAAAACGGCTTCTTTGAGGAAAACAGAATAGATAAGGTTTTTGTTTTCGGTGGGACTAACGACAGTTGGTGCGGTGCGCCTCTTGGCGAAATAAAAACCGATAATATTAGTGAAAATGATTTATATAACGTATTGCCTGCAATCTACCACTTCTTCGCTTCGTTAAAAGAATTTTTGCCGAAAACAAAAATTTACTGTCTTATGAATACAAATCTTAAGGCTGAGATTTACGATTGCTTTAATGCGGTTTGTGAAAAACTTGATATTTTGCCTATAAAATTTGAACACATAACCAAAAACGGCGGTCATCCTAATATTCTGGGAATGATTGATATAAAAAACGAAGTTTTAAAGGCGCTATAAAAAAATCGGAGTGAAAACTCCGATTTTTTATTGCATTTGTTTTCTTAGTAGTTGCGTATTTCGCTGTTTGCATCGGTAAGGTAGTCTTTATATTGTCTTTTAAAATGAAGCGGTGTCATTTTAAATTGCTTTTTGAAAAGCTGTATATAGTTAGAATAGTCGTGAATTCCGCATTTTATTGCGGCGTCGGTTACCGAGTCTCCATTTCTAAGAAAATCCTGCGACAGTAAAAGTCGTTTTCTTAAAAGAATCTTTGTGGGAGATATTCCAAGATTTTTTTTGAAACGTCTTTCCAATGTATTTATACTTTGGTTTACGTGGTATGCAACGTCCTTTACTGTAATATTTTCGGTTAAGTGGTCGTCCATAAAAGCAAGTGCGTTAAGTATATCGGGTGGTACAGTCTTGGCGGTTGCATCTGCGCACATCGGTACGCCCTCCCTTAAAATGCTGAAAAAGGTAAGTATCATAATTTGCCTTTTTAAGCTGTCTATAGGATTATACAAAATATCCTCCAAAATATCGATGACCTTTGAAAGCTTTTCCTCGTCTAACTTAAAAAGATTGTTTTCGCCTTTGTTTCTGTTATAAAAAATATCCATAAAATCTTCATTTTCATCAGCAGTAAAGGTTATCCAGTAATATTCTTGAGTTGCGTTTGAATGATTGATTCCGTAGTGATATTCAAAGGGCTTGGTTACGATAACACTGCCTCTTTCAATTGGATATATGTTATTTTCTACTGCAAAAGATACGTCGCCTCCAAGATTTATATAAATTTCACATTCATTGTGTATATGAGGCTCTATAATTGGCGCGTTGCGATTTTCTTCCGATGTGATACGTCTGGTGTGGGTGATACGAATGTTTATTTCACCTATTTTTTTTGTTACAAATGCTTTCCATATCATAAAATCACCTTATTTAGTTTTATTAATGCATATTTTATCATACTTTTGGGTGAAAAATCAATATATTTTTCGAATTTTATGATATATTATGTATTTGTAAAATGGAATAATCATAAGGAGAGGTTTCAGATGCTAAATTTACTGAAAAACAATAGGTTAAGCAAAGTAATAGGCGTTATTTGCGCAACTGTGATGATTTTATCTGCGCTTTACGTTCCGCTTATTATCAGCGCGGCAGGGCCGATAAACTCTGTTGATATTACTGACAACAAGGCGGTAGTATTTGATTTTAGCGAAACGGTTAACGACAGTAACAGCAATACCGCCGCAAAAAATGAGAATGGTATAGGCTATTATGGTTGGGGCTGGAATATTTCCCGCTATACCGATGGAGATATCACTAATGCGGTGCTCTGCGGCAATAACCAAACCAAAAACTATTGGTCAACAGGCGGTGGATATCGTATTCACACCAAAAAGGCTGACGGTACCTACGGTTTTTATGCATTGGCTCCTTCTTCAAAATACGTTGTTTCCTTTAAAATAAGGGTATTTTCTTCTCCTGTTTCGGTAGAGGGAAGCAATAAAAACAATACCACTTTTGTTAATATAGGTTATAACTCTAACTATAATCCCGATATGGCAGGTATGAATGCTAACTTTGTAAATTCAATGAGCACAAGTATTCCCGTAATGAAAAGTGTTATTGACAGCAATACATATACTCTTTACGATGCCGACGGCAATACTGCCGTTTATCCTTGTGACGATACCTGGCGTACGGTTACATATTTTATAAATACTCCTGAAGAATTTAAATACGATAATGCTCTCGCTTTCTTTAATGCCAATTATCACGGCAGTAAATATGAAATTGATGACCTTTCGGTTACCAAAATCGGAGCTGATTCGGGCATAATTGTTTTCCGTGACGAATATTCTGCTACCGATGAAATTCGTTACGGTAACGACGGCGAAGAAATTGATTTAAGCAAAGAAGATATAAGCGATCGCGCTACTGAAACAGGGCACGTTTTCGAGGGTTGGTATAAGGATTCTGCCCGTACCGAAAAGCTTGATAAAGTGACCTTCGAAAAAGGTAAGGAAACGGTACTTTATTCCCGTTGGAAAGCACCCGTAACGGTTACCTTTAAAAATACTCTTGACGGCAGTGAAACTTACGTTACCGGTATGGCGGGCGAGGATTATAAACTTCCAAGTGAGCCTACCGATAAAGAAAACAAAATGTGGTTTATGGGATGGTACAAGGATAGCAACTGCACTATTCCTTTGGCTGCAACAAAATTCGGCTTTGCAAATGAAACAATATATTCTTTGTGGGCAGGCGAAATCCCCGGAATAAATCAGGACTTTGAAAATTACACTAAAGACAAATATAACGTAGAAACCAGTTCTAACGGTCAAAAGGTTAAATCTAACCGTAGCATATTCGCTACTACAATGACTAAACAGAGCGAGATTACCTATGACGGTAGCGGTTATGCCGTTAAATACCATTGGAATCCTGTTCAGATAAACGATAAAAATAACGAAAACTGGTATGATACAAGCCGTTATGATGCAAGAGATAACTATTTCCTGATCGGTTCGGGCTTGGATGACAACACAGTTTACGTTGTTTCCTTTAAATATCTTGCCGAAAAGGCTGATGCGCCTGTTACTTTTTATCTTTCTTCGGGTTATAGCGAAAATGCGTGGGCAAACAGAAAGGATTATTTTGGACCTAAGGATGTAACCCTTGAAACCGACGGAGAGTGGCACGAGATTTCCTTCCAGTTTACCACCAATTACGTTGGCGGTTCAAATTCTATGTTCTTAGGAATCAACAATACCCAAAACATTGATACCGTAATCTACTTTGATAATGTTAAAATCGAGGCCTTTGCACAGCCTTATGAAAGCGTTATTACCATAAATACGGGAATAAACGAAGAGGTTATAAATATCAAAGGCAAACGCGGAGATAAAATTGAGTTTCCGAAACTTACTCATCCCGATAACGCACCCTTTGGCGGATATTATCTTGATAAAGGATTTACTACTCCTTATGAAAGCGAAGTTTTCGAAAGACTTCCCGTAACCCTTTATGCTCAGTGGTTTACCTATTCGGGTGTTACTCAGGATTTTGAAAATTATACAAAAGACCAGTGGAAGCCGGTTGAAATGGAAAAAACCTACGATAACGGCACTCCCGATAATACCGAAGATGACGTTAAGTATAAGGTTGTTTATAAGGATAACTATTTAATATTCTATAGTACAATGACAAAGCAGAGCGAGGAAAAGGCAAATGGCAACTATGCCGTTAAATTCCATTGGAATACCGACCCTGCCGTTCACAAAGACGTTACCAAGCCTGACGGACAAAATGCCAAAAATCCCGAATCCTTTGAACAAAACAGATATGAATCTTTTGATAATCTTTTCTATTTAGGAAAAGGTCTTGAAAATAATCAGTGTTATAAAATCACCTTTAAATATAAGGTAGAAAAGGCTGACCAAGACGTTAAGTTCTACGTTATTACTGCAAATGGCGATAACTCTTGGGGCGGACGAAAGATCTATAGTGACACTCAAATGACCACCCTTAATAAAACTGATGGTTGGGTAGAACATTCTTACTTCTTTAATACAGGTGATCTTGGTGGCAGTAATACTGCATATCTGGGTATATTGCTCAGCGAAAATGAAGAAGTAATTATGTACTTTGACGACGTAAAGATTAAATCTCTTGCTAATGCCTCTGAAGTGGTTATGTCACTTAATACAAATACCGAGGAAGGCATTATAAGACATATCGGCAAACGCGGTGAAACTGTAAATCTTCCTACTCCCGTTCATCCCGATAAGGCGAAGTTTTTGGGTTGGTACGTTGACTCGGCTTGTACCACCTTGTATAGCGAAACAGTTTATCCTACCGCTAACGTAACCCTTTATGCTAAATGGGGACCGTATGCAATGTCCTTTAAGGAATATCCTTATAATAATGACTCTCAAAATGACCCCAATATAGTTGTTGAGCATAAAACGGGTATCGGTAACGGTGACGATCATGCTATGCATTGGTATGTAAACCGCAAAGAAGACAGTACTTTAGGCTACGGCACTACTCAGGCAATGCTTATTGCCGACCGTATGGAACACGATGCTATATACCGCGTAAAATTCGACTATAAGGTTGACGCTTCTACAAACCGCGATTTAACCCTTATGCTCGTTTCTGCCGATAAAGCAAATATCTGGTGGCAGGATATAACCTATAACTATTCTTTCACTTCCTTTAAAATTAGTGACGATAAGGGCAAAGGTTGGCTCACAAAAGAATTTATTATTGTTAAAAACGTTAAGAATGATAAAAACTACAGATTTGCCGAAGAACTTTATCTGCGCTTTACGGGTCAAGACCAAAAAGCAGGTGAAAAGATTGACGTGCTTATTGATAACGTTCTTGTTGAAAAGGTTGAAGCACCCTTCGTTTATTACGATGCGCAGGATGGCAAACAGGGCTATTTGGTAGAGGGCGAAGTAGGAGAAGAAATCAAAGCTCCTAAAAATATTCGCGCTCGCGTAGGACTTGAATTAGTCGGCTGGTGCACTGAACCCGAATGTGAAAACAAGTTCACCCTTGAAAAATACGAAGCAGATACCGCCGTTAAGGTTTATGCTAAATGGAAGGATTCTTCTACCTTTATATATTCTTTTGAAAACTATACAAGAAGTGATACTTCCGCATTTAATTACGGCAAGGTTGTTACCGATAAAAAGACTAGTGGCGAAAAAGCGCTTTATTTTGGCGATCGTACCGAAACGGTAGCGAGTGCTTATACGATATTTGCTCTTGAAGACGAAGGAAAGTTCTATAAACTTGAAACGGGTAAGAGCTATGTTTTGACCCTTAATTATTATATTAAGTCATATGCCGAAACTAATCTTAACATTAGTTTTGTAGGTTCTACTTTTAATAACTTCTATATAGGTAATAACAGTGGTGTTACAAGACTTACTCCCGGTCAGCTTATAACTCCCGCTCAGGCAAAAGCACAAAAGGGCAAATGGATTAAGAAAACCTTTGTGCTTGACGCTACCAAACTGCCTCTTGTAAACGGCACTATCGGCTGTGACCAGATTTACTGTTCTATTATAGGCGCTGAAGGTTGGGAATTCTATATCGATGACGTTGCTGTTACCCAAGTGCCAAAGGGCAAGGTTGCCGTTGCTTTCGAAACAGACGGCGTAAAGGGTTGCCCCGATTACCTAATTGGTAAAACAGGACAGGATTATTCCTCAAAAGTTCCCGAAATCCTTGAAAGAGAAGGTATGCACTTCAAAGGCTACTTTACTAAAACTAAGGACGGAAGTTACCTTGAAAAGACAAGAGGTAATATGATATTCGGCGAAACAAGTGAAACAATATTCGCTCGTTTTGTTGATTATAAGATTACCGAAAACTTTGATACAGGCTTTAATGAAAAGGCTAAAGGCGGAGAAATTGCCTATACTATCCACGACTTTGACTATGAAGTATATGATAGTGAAAAAGAGGGCAACTCAAAAGATAACGTAACAAGCGGTAGATATTCTCTCCACAGAAAAGGTAACTCGATGTATAAAGAGAACTCCGTTATTTTAACTCTCGGTAACCAAATTTCCGAGGGTGACCGTTATACAGTTACCTTTAAGGTGAAATTAGGCAAACATTTGCATACCGACGGCGCTGTGAAAATTGTTTCAAGCAGAAGCTATCAGTATGCATGGACAACGACAGGTGACTACTACCCCGTAGTTCCTATTGCTGACCTTGCCGACGGACAGTGGCACGAAGTATCCTTTACCTTTAACTCAGTAGAAGCATTTGTTTCTATACAGACACCGGGTTACGTTGAACTCTTTATGGATGACTTTGAGTTTAATCTTGTTGACGAAAGCGTACCTCTTTCAAGTCCTAAGGATTATACCGAATACGTTGCGGCAGAACGTGACGAAAACGGAAATCTCGTTTACAGAGATAGAACAGCGGTTGATATATCCACAATTATTGATGAAGGTTTAGGCAAGACCAATTTCCCATGGATTTATGTATTCATAGGCGCAGGCGTGCTTATAGTTGCCGCCGCATTGGTGCTTTTCCTCGTTGTATTCAAAAAGAAAAAAGCATAAGGAAGGAGTGATTAATAATGAAAACCAAGATTAAAAACTTATTATGTTTAGTATTGGCAATAGCTATGTTTACCTGTCTTTGCGCTTGCGCAGGTCAGAGTGTACCTAAAAGTGTTAATGAGGAAGGCGAGTTCATTTATTCAATCACCCGTCCCGCTAATGCGTCTTCCGAAGAAGAACTTGCTGCTAAAGATTTGCGTCTTAAATTAAAAAAGACCTTTGATTGCAAAATCACTCTTAATAAAGATGCAGCGGTAGAGGATTATAAGGGCAATTACGAAATTCTTGTAGGCGATACAAACCGCGAAGAAAGTGAAATTGCCAAACAAAGACTTATTGACAATCACGTTAACTGTACGTCAGATTTTATTATCAAGGTAATTGGTGAAAAAATTTGTATTCAGGCAGTAAACGACGAAATGCTGACTCTTGCTGAAAAATGGTTTGAACAAACGTTTTGTGAAAACATAGAAGATTGGGCGCTTTTAACCAAGAATTACGAATTTATTTATTCTCCCGAAATTGCACCTCTTAATAACGTTGTAGCAGGTGTGGATTTGAGTAAATTTACAGTAGTTCTTCCAAGAAAAACTTCTATACTTCACGGACTTATCGTTGACGAATATATTACTCTTTACGACCAACACGATTATGAGTTAAAAGAGGCAGAAGATTTTGACGCAGAGGCTGAATATGAAATACTTGTAGGCGACTGTAACAGAACTGCTTCTCAAAACGTAACCGTTGAGGGTGATAATTACGTAATTAAAGTAGTTGGTAAAAAACTCGTTATCAAGGGCGGTAATCACCTTGCAACCTGGAGAGGTTTTAAAGCGTTTCTTGACGAGGTGAAAAAAGCCGAAAACGGGGATGGCGGTATTAACTGGGCAGACGGCTATACCATAAACGGAAAATACGACGCTACCGAAAAAGATACCTTTACTCTTAACTGGAATGACGAATTTGAAGGTAGCGCTATTGACCTTAATAAATGGAGCGACTACCGTAACGATTCTCAAAGTACGGCAGCTTCCTGCCTTGGCGGTACTGTATATCAAACCGACGTACATGGCGACTCGGCTTATGAAGGCAGCGCAAAGAACGGTCTTATATATCAGGCTGACGGAAAGTTGGTATGCGCTACAAAACGAGTTGACGATAAAGACTTTATAGGCTCTACCGTTTCTACGTATTGGACTATGACCTGGAAATACGGAGCTATGGATATTTACGGCAAATTGGCTCCCGAACCTGCCTATACAACCTATTGGGCAAACGGCGCCGCTACAAGCGGAGAGGATTGGGAAAAGCGTTTTGGCGGTAAACTTCAAAGTCGAAACTGTATGACCGAAATCGATATACTCGAAAACTACAGTAAGCCCGATTGGTACGGCTCTACAGTTCACTGGTGGTGGGGCGCAGTTAATGCTGACGGTACCAAATCAAGCGCCAGCGGTCACGCAGGTCTTGGCGGTAATAGTATTTATAAAGACGGAACCGACAACAGTATGCACCTTATATATGATAAAGAAAAATACGGCGATACTTTGCCCGATGATTATCATATGTATTCTTTCTACTGGGACGATAAGTGCATAAAATTTGCTTTTGACGGCAAGGTGTTTATGAATTATCAGTACACCAATCACGAGTCCGTATCTGTTCATTGTCTTATGAACTATTTCATTTCTTCTTGTGCTATGGGCTCCCCTAACTATGGTTACACCTACGATAAGGATTTGTACGGCGATTATTACGAGCACTCAATGGATTACGTGCGTATTTATCAGACCGATGCAGTAAACTCTCAGATGATTACTGCTTGGCCCGAGAAAAAGGCAAACGGCACTTCGAAAATTTTCTATCCCGATAACACTATCGGTGCCGAATATTAAAAAAGAAAATCATCACCGCCTTAGCGGTGATGATTTTAACGTGAGAGGGTAAAAATGGATTATTTACTTGTTTTAGCGGCGACGGTTCTTTTAGCCTTTGAATTTGCTTTTTCAAAAAAATATCAGTCTTTAGAGGGCGCGAATTTAGTATCGGGATTAAAGTTTAATTTGATTTCAGGAATATGTAAACTTCACTTGCAGGCGCGCTGATGTATAAGGAAAAACTTTCAAAAATTCAAATCATAAGCGTCGCCCTTTGCTTTGTGGGAACCCTTTTATTTTTATGAAATAATAAAATCGGAGTGAAATCATCACTCCGATTTTTTATACTGATAGGGTGTTAGTCCCGTAAATTTTTTAAAGGTTTTTATAAAATGGGAGCAATCGGAAAAACCACATTCAAAGGTGACCGACGTTACACTTTTGCCTTCTCTCAGCAGTTTTTTCGCATTTTCGATACGCAAATTGGTGATTTGTTCGTAAACTGTATAGCCGGTGTGCTTTTTAAAGATTTTTGAAAGATAGGCAACCGAGCAGTAGTTTTCTTTGGCAAGAAGGCTCAGGGAAATTTTATTGCCGAAGTTTTTGGATAAATAATCAAGTGTGTTTTTTACGCACCGGGGAATTTCCGCTATCGTCTGAGCGGTGTTTTTATAATGTTTTGAAATCATCAAAAGAAGATTTAGCACCCTTGAAAAAATATCGATATTAAAAATCAAGGTATCCTCTTTAAGTTTTTCTGTTATTTTTTCGGTGTCACCTATTAATTTTTCCTTTAGTTCTAAGGGCGGACAGATGAGATTTCCGCGTTCTTTATGCTCTAAAAATTCTTTTATTTCGTCGGAATTCAAAAAAATTTCATCGAAAAAATCGGTGGGTATAAAGATATTTAAAAATTTGTGAACCTTTTTGTCAACTATTTTAGCAAAGTGAATTTCGTCGGGACGAAACACGAAAATATCTCCGATTTGGGCTTTGTAGGCTATATTTTCGGTAACGGCAAACATACCGAAACTCAGCATTATACTTATTTTATATTTATCGTATAGGGTAACCCCCGTGTTTTCGGTGGGGGTAAAGGATTGCTCCACGTACTGAAGAGTTATTGCCTTTTTATCCTCATAAAGCTTTATATCAACCGTTTTGTCCAAAAATCTCACCACTTGTTTAATATTATACTATTTCTAAACACTATTTTACTATTATTTAGAGAAAAATGCAAGTATATTAAATATGGGTGATAAATATGAAAAATATAGCAAATATAAAAGTGACCGACAGAATTTTAAATTTAAGAGAATATTATCTTAATAATTCTCCAATGAGCGTTAACCGAGATTTGACCCCGTGGCACTGTCACAGAACCCGTCTTTTGTACCTTGAGGGATATGCAAAGGCGGATTGGTATAAAGCGTCTACACTTCGTATGCGTTTTTCCTTGGCTGAAAGATATTTGCTCAGTAATATGAAGCCCGTTATTATTAAGGGAGAACTTATTACCGGTCAGCCTGATTTAAGCCCCCTTAGTGAAGATGAAAAAGCAAGGAAATTAGAACTTGAAAGAAAAGCGCATATGATGCCCGTTAAACGTGGCAGAGACAGTCATCTGGCTATGGACTACGAGCTTCTGTTAAAAGAGGGTATTGACGGCATCTTAAAACTTTTAAATAAAAAAATAGAAGAACTTGACCTTGAAAACGGACTTAATACCGAAAAATACGAATATTATACCTGCTGTATTGAAGAACTTGAGGGACTGAAAGTTCTTGCTCAAAATTATGCAGATGAAGCGTTAAGACTTGCGCAGTCTTCAAAGGGAAATGAAAAGGAAGAATATTTAGCCCTTTACGAAACCTTAAAGCAGGTTCCCATTCATCCCGCAAGAAGCTTCAGAGAAGCATTGCAGGCGGTTCACACTTATACATGGAGTCTTTTTGATATATATTCCTACGGTAAGGTTGATTACTTCCTTTATCCTTATTATAAACACGATATTGATAACGGTGTTATAACCAAAGAACAGGCGCAGGAACTTGTTGACAGTTTTATTTTGCAGAGTATTTCCAATATGAGCGCCTGGGCGGCTGAGGGTCTTATGCTTGGCGGCAGAGATAAAGACGGCAAACCGGTTGAAAATGAACTTACCTGGCATTTTCTTAACGCAATTACCCACACCCGTCTTCCCGACCCCAATATAGGATTTTGCGTAACCGACCAAACGAGTGAAGATATTTTTAATTTCGCGGTAAAAGTCATAAAATCGGGCAATGCTCAGCCTTCTATATGGAACAGCGATGCGGTGACCCGTTCTATGATTAAAAACGGTTATGAGGCAGAACACGCAAATATGTTCACCCTTTCAACCTGCGTTGAGGTCACCCCTATCGGTTGTTCGGGCGTATCAATTACAAGCCCCTATATAAACCTTTTGAAAATCTTTTTACAAAGCTTTGAAAAATGCGATAATAATACTTCCTTTGAAGAAATTTTTGAAACCTTTAAAGCGGATTTTAAAATCTACGCTAAAAAGGAAATGTTAAATGAAAATCTTTGGCAACTTGAAAGACGTAGAAACGGCAGAGACCCTATGAGAGCGAGTGTTCTTATACACGACTGTATCGAAAAGGGTAACTCTCACGACAGCGGCGCGGCAAAATACAACTTTATCGAGCCTAATATTTTAGGTATGCAGAATACAAGTGAAAGTTTAAACTGTATTTACCGTCTTGTGTTTAAGGATAAAAAACTTACTCTTGAGGATTTCAAAGAGGCTTTAAAGGAAAATTACGAAGGCAAATATGAGGAACTTCGTTCCTTTATTATAAATAAAATTGCGCATTTCGGCACAAGTGACGGTATTTCCAATAAAATACAAAAGGGCGTTTCCAATATGGTGCTTGAAACCTTTAGCGGTATGACAACCGTAAGGGGCGCAAAGGTTATTCCGGGCGCATTTTCCTATAGAGACCACGAAATGCACGGAAGAAATACCTCTGCTTCTCCCGACGGAAGAAAAGAGGGAATGCCCTTAAACGACGGAAGTTGTCCCGTTCAGGGCTATGACGATAAGGGCCCGACTCTTTCGCTTATGTCAACTGCTTCTTGGGAACCGTCCCGTTTCTTAGGCGGTACTTCGGTAAACGTACAGCTTAATGAAGATACAAGTGAAGAAAAAATAGCCGCGCTTATAAAAGGTTATCTTAAAACCGAGGGCGCACAGCTGCAGTTTAATATAGTAAACGTGGAAACCCTTAAGGATGCGCAAAAAAATCCCGAAAAGCACCGAGATTTGCTTGTGCGAATAGGCGGATACAGTGACTTTTTCGTAAAAATCCCCAAGGGACTTCAGGACGAGATTATTTCCCGTACACACAATAAATTTTAAGAAGGTAAAAATATGAAAAACAGCGGTACTATTTTTAATATTCAGCATTTTTCTCTGCACGACGGCGCAGGGATACGTACCGTTGTTTTTCTTAAGGGTTGCCCTCTTGACTGTATATGGTGTCATAATCCCGAAAGCAAAAAAAGTAAACCGGAAATTCTTTTTTCTTATGATAAATGCGTTGGTTGTTTTAAATGCGCGCAAGTGTGTAACGGAGGGTGTCTTGCCAAGGCAGACGGAATACTTAATATAAACAGAAAAAACTGTATCTTTTGCGGAAAATGTGAAGAGGTATGCAGCTTTGATGCAATATCTCTTGTAGGAAAGAGTTATACCGCAGACGAGGTTTTAGATGAACTTAAAAAGGATGATATATTTTTCGGTAACGACGGCGGAGTAACGTTTTCGGGCGGAGAACCCTTTGCGCAACCCGATTTTTTGCTGACCCTCCTTAAAAAATGTAAGGAAAAAGGCTATAATATTTGCGTGGAAACAAGCGGTTACGCAAACGAAGAAGCCTTTAAGGAATGCGCAGAATATATTGATACTTTCCTTTTTGATATAAAAGAAACCGACAGTGAAAAGCATAAGGAATTTACCGGAAAGGGTAACGGTCTGATTTTAAAAAATCTTGAATATCTTGAAAAGATAAATGCGAACGTTGTTTTAAGGTGTCCCGTAATTCCAAACTGCAACGATTCCTTAGAGCATTTTGAAAATATCGGAATACTTGCGCAAAAACTTTCCTGTGTAAAAAGTGTAGAGCTTCTGCCGTATCACCCTTTGGGACTTAATAAACTTAAGCAGTTAGGTGCTGAAGCTAAATATAACGAGCAGGAGTTTTTAAATAAGGAAACGGCGGAAAGATTTGCCGATGCCGTAAGACTGAATACCATAAAATCGGTAATAGTGAACGTTTAAAAAGTAATTACAACTAATGCTTTGTAGAACACTTTTATTTTTGTAAAATAAAAAAACAGTAATATCTTGTGAATTGTACAAAATCAGCGGTTTTCTTTTGTTAAAACTGCTGATTTTTTTAATTTTCTTAAAAAAGTTGTCCCCTTTTTTTCTTTTGCGTCGTTTTATATATAGAAGATAAAAACTTCTGATATTTTAAAGGACGTGGTTTTAAGACAGGGGACGGTTAGCGTGAAACCAAATTGAGAAAAAATCGAAAAAAAGGCGCACAAAACCAAGCCGAAAATTACTTCGACTAAAAACAGAGAGATTAAATTCCGAAAAGGAATCACTCGTTTAACCGAGGTGTAAGATAA
>JAEIGA010008466.1_pt1 | contig 15594 bp, 15 predicted proteins | sample 9270691 | NCBI WGS metagenome assembly JAEIGA01 (sample SAMN17057246, study PRJNA624740) | gut metagenome | biome: biome; isolation source: fecal sample | host: Bos grunniens | place: China: Xizang | collected 2019
AACGACGGTCTTCAACTCTTTACAATACGACATTATCAAGAAGGTCTCGAAAAAGAATTTATCAAAGACAGAAAGATATACGTAGAACAAAGAAGCAGAAGTACTTACCAAATCGTTTTTTAATGACTAAAGGCAAAAGACTAATGACTAAAGTTTTTCATTAGACATTATTACCCTTTGCCTTTTGTCTTTAGTCTTTTGTCTTTAGCCTTTAGCCTTTAGCCTTTATTTCTCCCAATGGAATGGTTGAATCTCAGATTCAGAGTCTTTCCATGATGGTTTTCTTAAGGCATATATGATGAATGGCACTGCCACGAAGACTATACATCCGCCGAACATCACGCCGTACCATACAGCATTGCTGCCAGTTGAGATTTGTCCAGGAGGGATAAAACTCAACACGAAAGCTAACAAAGAACCCAAGAAACCTACGCCTGCGATAATCCACATCAAAAAGTTGCCTTTCTTGCCAATACGGAAATCACGAGGAGCATCCTTCATAATGTAACGAAGATAGATGGCTGCAGCAAACATCAAGAGATACATTATCAAATATAACAATACCGTCATCTGTGACAAAATCTGATAGAAACTTTGTACCGAAGGCATTACAACGAAAAGAAGACTTAAGACAGTGACAATACAACCTTGTATTATCAAGATGTTACTTTGTACGCCAAGTTTGTTTGTCTTCTGGAAGAAAGGAGGAAGATAACCAGCCTTGCCTACAACGAGCAAACCTTTGGAAGGACCAGAGACCCATGTCAACACGCCAGCAAGAACACCGAAAGCGAGAGCAATGGCAAAGACAGGCGACAACCATGAGAGGTGGAGATATTTAAGGTAATTGTCGAAACCTATCAAAAGACTTTGTGTCAAGTTGATATTATCTTGTGGGATAATAAAGCCAAGTGAATATGTTCCAAGAACGAATATAATCACAGTGATGAAAGCGCCCACGAACACAGCCTTAGGATAACTCTTTGACGGATTGTCCATCTCCTTGACGTGAACACCAGTCATTTCCATACCAGCATAAAAGAGGAAGATACTTGATGCCAAGACGAGGTTGTCTAATTTGGCGAGGTCAGGCCAAAAACTGCCACCCAAGTCCATTTGAATCTGACCGCCTGAAAACCAATAATAGATACCAAAGATGATAAGCAAAGCAGCAGGTATGATAGTACCTACCAGACCGCCTATCTTAGACACCTTGCCAACCCAACCAAGACCTTTCAAAGAAATGATTGTAGCAAGCCAATAGATTACAAGCACCACGATAAGGGTGTAGATTTTGTTATCGGCCAATGTCATGTCCTGTGCTGGATTCATGCCGATGAAGGCAAGAGAAACAGCGCCGAAGGTTAGCACAGTAGGATACCAGATAGTGTTTTGGAACCATTGAAGCCAGATGGCGAGAAAACCGAGCCTCTTGCCAAACGCCTCTCCTACCCAACGGAAGACACCGCCTTCTTTGTTAGCAAACATAGAAGCCAGCTCAGCCGCAACAAGTGAAGTAGGGATAAGGAAGACAAGAGCAGCAAAGAGATAATAAAATGCCGAACTCAAACCATATTCGGCCTCAGCAGGAAGTCCTCGGAGAGACACAACCGCCGTAACATTCATAATTGCTATAGTAAAGACACTTAACTTAGCAACATTCTTTGTTTTATTTGAATCCATAAGCGTTAATTTTTTTCACTGAAACAACATAAAGCAAAAAATGTTTTAAAAAAAATCCGCCTTCACTAATTCCATTCATCTAATTCCTAATTTTTAATAAATATATTATTTAAAAAATGGAAAGTAATAGGTAATTTCGTATATTTGCAAACGAGAAATAATAATCATTACCAGAATATAACGTATATGGAAATTATAAAAGTGCTTGACAAAGAATTCAAGCTTTACATAAAACAAGAGGAGATTGAGCATGTCATCAATGACATCGCCAATCAAATCAATGTGGAATATAAAGACAAGAATCCTTTGTTCCTCGTAATGCTTAACGGCGCTTTTATGTTTGCTTCTCAACTTTTCAAGGAACTTACCATAGACTGTGAAACCTCTTTCGTGAAATATGCATCATACGAAGGCACTCAAAGCACATGCGAAGTGAAAGAACTTATTGGTCTTAACTCTTCCCTCGAAGGACGTGACGTCGTCATCGTAGAAGACATCATCGATTCCGGATACACCATGGACTGCCTCCTCAAAAAACTTGAGGCCATGAAAGTGTCGAGCGTGAAAATTGCGACAATGCTTTTCAAGCCTAACGCTTTCAAGTTCGATTATAAGATAGACTACATAGGAATGAACATCGGCAACGAATTCATTGTAGGCTACGGACTCGACTATAACCAACACGGAAGAAACTACGGCTCAATATATAAAGTCGTGGAATAATCATGAAAATATAATACATAAAAAACAAATAATATATCATGCTAAATATAATAATCTTCGGGCCTCCGGGCGCAGGTAAAGGCACTCAATCTGAATATATAAAAGAGAAATATAACCTCACTTATATATCAACAGGACAAGTCCTTCGTGCAGAAATGGCAGCAGGCACTGAAATAGGTTTAAAGGTAAAAGACATCATCGACCACGGCGGACTCGCCTCAGATGAAATTGTTACTGAAATAATCGAGAAATTCATCCTCAACCATTCCGACAGCAACGGATTTCTCTTCGACGGATTTCCTCGTACCGTTAAACAAGCTGAGATTTTAGAAGAATTATTCAAAAAATATAACATGGAACTCAACGGCGTACTCAGCCTTGAAGTGCCAGAGAACCTACTCATCGAACGTATGCTCGAACGCGGCAAGACAAGTGGACGCGCAGATGACAACATCGAGTCAATACACTTCCGTTTCGTAGAATACGAAAACAAAACAAAACCTGTGCTTCATTTCTATGAAGATAGAAACATACTCCATCCTATCAACGGCGTAGGTTCTATCGAAGATATTTTCGAAGACCTTTGTAAAACAATTGACACTTTAGAGGGTTAGAGGGACTAGAGGAACAGAGGGATTAGAGGGTTAGAGGAACAGAGGGTTAGAGGTTTCCTAATTCTGAGTTTCTGAGATTCTGAGTTTTTGAATTTCTAAAAGGACTTTACCATGCAAGACATCTCCAACACAAAAGCTTTCAAAGTGTGGTTGAAAAATAAAAACGGCATCGGCTGCAATCCTAAATTCGCGGGAGTGGCCGTGCCGGTTTTTTCTTTAAAAAGCAACGACAGCTTCGGTATAGGCGAGTTCAACGACTTGAAATATCTTGCCGATTGGTGCCATAAAGTAGGACTGAAAATAATACAGATACTCCCTATCAACGACACACGCACCGATGATTCCTGGAACAATTCCTACCCTTATAAAGCAATTTCAACAAAAGCACTACATCCCATCTACCTCAACCTATCACAGATGGGAACGCTATATAACGAAAACGACAAAGAATATTTCGACAAACAACGCGACATTCTCAATGCAAAAGATTTCGTCGATTATCCTGAAGTGATGAAAATAAAAGACGAATTTTTCAAAAAGATTTTCGCACAGACATGGAACGAAGTAAGGAACTCTTACGACTATCATATCTTCTTTGAGAAAAACAAAGAATGGCTCATGCCTTACGCCGAGTTCTGTATAAAAAGTCAACAGACAACAGACAACAGACAACAGCCTGAGTTGTACTATTTCCTGCAATATCATCTCGACAAGCAATTATCCGAAGCCGTTGATTATCTGCATCAGAAAGGAATAGTCCTGAAAGGCGACATCCCTATCGGCATTGGACGTCACAGCGTTGAGGCTTATACTTCACCACATTTATTCAATCTCGATTCTCAAGCAGGAGCTCCGCCAGACAGTTTTGCAGCAGAAGGACAAAACTGGGGATTCCCGACATACAACTGGGACGCCATGGCACAAGACAACTACAAATGGTGGCGCGAACGACTCTCACAGATGAGCCGATACTTCGATGCTTATCGCATCGACCATATACTCGGTTTCTTTCGCATCTGGGAGATTCCTTACAAATCGACACAAGGTCTGCTCGGTCATTTCAACCCTGCAATTGGATATCAGATGTCAGACATCAGCTGTCAGCTATCAGCAAACGAAGAAAGATTGACAAAACCTTACATAAGAGGTCATTTCCTGCATGAATATTTCGGCGAATATACCGATGAAGTAAGAGAGAAATATCTCAATGAGACTTCATTCAGTTATTTTGAACTGAAGCCAGATTTTGACACACAAAGAAAAATTACAGATTATTTTTCCAGCCGCCAGCAATCAGCAACGAGCAATGAGTTTGAAAAAAATGACAAAATACGAAACGGACTTCTCGCATTGGCAGCTGAAGTATTGTTCTTGAATGAAAAAAACGATGACAATATCGTACATCCTCGTATTGCACTTCAGTTTACACATTCATACAATGAGTTGGATGATTTCCAAAAGAACGAAATAAACAAACTATACGATGAATATTTCTATCACAGAAATGAAAATCTATGGAAAGATGAAGCTTTAAAGAAACTGCCTAAGATTATCGAAGCTAGCGATATGCTAGTATGCGGAGAAGACCTCGGCATGGTTCCAGCTTGCGTTCCGGAAGTGATGCAACGACTTGAGATACTAAGCCTTGAAGTACAAAGAATGCCAAAGAATCCTAGTGAGACATTTGTCAATCCGAAAAACAATCCATATCTAAGTGTCGATACCACTTCAACTCACGACACCTCAACATTAAGGGGATGGTGGGAAGAAAACGGAGAAATTACTAACCGCTTTCACAAAGAAATGCTCGGTCGCGAAGAAGGAGCACCTTATTTCGCAGAGCCATACATCTGCAAAGAAATAATAGAACAACATTTGAATTCTAGTTCTATGCTGACAATACTTCCGATCCAGGATTATATCGCAATGGACGGTGAGTTCAGATGGGATGCAACACAGAGAGAACAAATCAACGTGCCTGCAAATTCAGAACACCATTGGTGCTACAAAATGCATCAAAGTCTTGAATCACTTAATGAGAGAAATGATTTTAACGATATGCTTCACGATATTATTAAAGCATCTGGAAGATAAGTCAAAAAAAAATTAAAAAATATCACACTGACACAACAAAATTGCATAATATTTGTTATAGATACAGCACATATATAACTAATATTATTAATAACTAAAAAAACTATTATGGCAACAATCTCAGGAAAATACTTAGGAAACTTAACTAGTGAATTCACACACAATTTATCAGGTGCTAAATTAACCGTTGACGGACATGGCAACGGATTCTCCCCTGTCGATTTGACAGCAACATCATTAGCAGCATGTATGATGGCAATGATGGGCTACACCGCAGAAAGCAAAGGCATCAATCTAGAAGGATTAAGCATCGAAGTAGATAAAGTCATGGCTGACGCGCCACGCAGAATAGGCGAAATCAACGTAATAGTCAACTTTACTCAAGTTTACACTGACAAAGAAAAAATGTTATTACAGAAATCAGCAGAGACATGTCCTGTCAAAAAGACCTTAAGCAGCGAATGCAAAATCAATGTGATAATGAATTTCCCTAAATAAGTCTACAAGACCACAAGACTACAAGACTACAAGTTATAAGCAACAAGGCACCGTGATTTACATCTGGTGCCTTGTTTTTTCTACTTTTTTATTCCTTTATCTTTTGCTGTATATTAGTGAATCTAACATTTACCGAATCCATTATTCTTTTCATCACAACATGATTGTCATTATAATATTCAACATTTTTTGCATATATAGAGTCATTGATACCATAATGAGCGAAAACAGCATCGAAGCCTTTTGTTTTCAAATTGGATATTTTCGTGCCTTTTCCACGTCGATGGTTGATGGCATTTTCGATTATATATACATCCGTCATCACGTCTACCATCTCCTGCTCTGACAATAATACAGTCGGAGTTGTCACATCTGACAATTTGCCATTACATGACATCAGAAGTAACAACACCGTCAATACTAATATTTTCAAATTCTTAGTTGCCAACTTCGGAAAAGAATTTAATTCTCATTAAACGTACTTCTTCTTCTTCATAGTCGTTGACACCAAGAGCATCAAGAGCATCTTCAACAGTATCGGAGTCAGCTTCACGGAAATATTCCATAATATCTTCCTGATGATATTCATCTATATTTTCTTCTATATAATAATTGATATCAAGGCGTGTTCCGCTAGCTACTATGCTTTCAATTTCAGCAAGCAGTTCATCAAAGCCCATATTTTTAGAATGAGCAATATCTTCGAGAGGGATTTTTCTATCGATATTCTGGATGATACTTATTTTCAATGCTGACCTATTGACAGAAGATTTAATCACCATGTCGTTAGGACGAGTGATTTCATTTTCTTCAACATATTCTTTGATAAGATCCAAGAATGGCTGACCGAACTTTTGAGCTTTGCCTTGACCAACGCCGACAATCTGAGTGAGTTCATCCATTGTGATAGGATATTGGATTGTCATATCTTCGAGAGAAGGGTCTTGGAATATAACGAATGGAGGCAAGTTCATCTTCTTCGCCATAGTCTTACGAAGGTCTTTCAGCATAGCGAACAAAGTCTTGTCTGTTCCACTGTCTTTGCCGAAAGCTATTCTTTCTTCATCAAATTCGTCTTCATCAGGATTATCGTAATCGTGATCTTTAGCCACCATGATTGAATAAGGTTTCTTCACGAAATCCTTGCCTTCTTTAGTGACTTTAAGCACGCCGTATTCTTCAATATCTTTAGACAGCAAACCGTTGACGACAGCTTGACGTATGATTGAAGTCCAGTATTTTTCATCATTATCATCGCCAGCTCCGAAGAATTCGTTGCTATCATGTTTTGCCGTAATGATATCGCCTGTTGCCTTACCTGCAAGAAGTTCTGCTATATGTTTTGTCTTGAATAATTGCTTTGTTGATATAACAGCTTCGATAACAAGTTTAACGTCTTCTTTACCATCGAAACGCACCTTTGGATTGACGCAGTTGTCACAAGCGCCGCAATTATCCTTCTCGTATGTCTCACCGAAATAATGCAACAAAAGTTTATGACGACACACTGATGACTCTGCATAAGTCACAGTTTCATTGAGAAGTTCTCTTGCAATCTCTTGTTCAGCAACATCTTTTCCTTTGTTAAATTTCTCCAACTTATGAATATCTTCATAGTCGTAGAATGCGATACATTTGCCTTCGCCACCATCACGACCTGCTCTACCTGTTTCTTGATAATAACCTTCGAGGCTCTTAGGAATGTCGTGGTGAATAACGAATCTGATGTCTGGTTTGTCGATACCCATACCGAATGCGATGGTTGCAACAATAATGTCAGCTTCTTCCATCAAGAATTTATCTTGATTTTCACGGCGGGTCTGGCTGTCGAGTCCAGCATGATAAGGCAATGCTCTGATACCGTTAGCTACGAGTACTTCAGCAAGTTCTTCAACTTTTTTACGGCTTAGGCAATAAACGATACCCGACTTACCAGGATTGCTTTTGATATATTTAATAATGTCTTTGACTACATCTTTTGTCTTCGACCTTACTTCATAATGCAGATTAGATCTATCGAAAGAAGACTTGAACACATTAGCATCTTGTATTTCAAGATTTTTCATAATGTCTTTCTGAACCTTCACTGTCGCTGTAGCAGTAAGAGCTATCACTGGCAATTTAGGGCAGATAGCATTGATGATAGGTCTAAGACGTCTATATTCAGGGCGGAAATCGTGACCCCATTCTGAGATACAGTGAGCTTCGTCTATAGCGAAGAAGGAGATCTTTAATCCGCGTAAAAATTCTACAGTTTCTTCTTTTGTCAATGATTCAGGTGCAACATAAAGTAGCTTTGTCTTTCCTTTTGTAAGGTCGTCCTTAACCTGAAGCAACTCTGCCTTTGAAAGAGATGAGTTCATAACATGAGCGATGCCACTATCGGTGCCGAAGTTACGAATCATATCAACTTGATTTTTCATCAAGGCTATCAAAGGAGAAACAACAATGGTAGTACCTTCGCTAATCAAAGCAGGCAACTGATAACATAATGACTTGCCGCCTCCTGTTGGCATAAGTACGAAAGTATTATTGCCTGCGAGGATACTTTTTATAATAGCTTCTTGGTTTCCTTTGAATTGTTCAAAACCAAAAACATTTTTCAATAAATCGTGCAAACTTTGTTCATTATTTTTTGCCATAATCTCTTCAATGAAATTTTAATTATATTTGCAAAGTTTTGTTCAAAGTAAAATTTTGAGTTTGTCTCTTTGACAAAATTATGATTTTTAATTTTAAAGAAGCAAGAAAAAAAATTATTTTTTTTTAAATTATGGAAAACATTAAGGACATAGCAATTCAAGTTATTGATACAGAAGCTAATTCCATACTAGGATTAAAAGAGCTTTTAACCGATAATTTTGGTAAAGTTGTTGAATTAATCTTAAAATCTAAGGGAAATGTTATAGTTTCTGGCATTGGAAAGAGTGCAAATATCGCACAAAAAATCGTTGCAACCTTAAATTCCACAGGAACGACGGCCGTTTTCATGCACGCAGCCGACGCAATTCACGGCGATTTAGGTATCATTAGAGATGAAGACATTGTCATCATCATATCAAAAAGCGGAGAAACACCGGAGATTAAAGTACTGACACCCCTTATAAAAATAAGGAACAACAAGCTCGTTGCCATTGTAGGCAACACTAAATCTTATCTTGCTGCAGAAGCAGATTATGTACTCGACACATCAGTTCCTTTCGAGGCTTGTCCTAACAACCTAGCGCCAACATCAAGCACCACTGCACAACTCGTAATGGGTGACGCTCTTGCCGTCGCCTTGCTGAAATGCCGCGGATTCAGCTCGGAAGACTTCGCCAAGTTCCATCCAGGCGGAGCACTCGGAAAACGTCTCTACCTCAGAGTAGGCGACATCTGCATAAAAAATGCTATTCCTGCTGTAGATGAATCAGACGACATGACTAAGGTTATTATAGAAATTTCAGAAAAACTGCTCGGTGCAGCTGCTGTGGTGAAAGACAATAAACTTGTAGGCATAATAACCGACGGTGACCTCCGAAGAATGCTTATGAAACATTCTAACATCAAAGAGATAAAAGCCGCCGACATCATGACAAGAGACCCTAAGACAATTGACAAAAACGACTTGGCTGTCAACGCTCTTGAACTTATGCACAACAAAGGCATCACACAATTACCTGTAATGGAAAACGACAACTACGTCGGAATGATTCATATTCATGATATTATTAAAGAAGGGATTCTTTGAACTTTGAACTTTGAACCTTGAACTTTGAACTTTGAACTTTAAACTTTGAACTTTGAACTTTAAACTTTGAACTATGATATTAAGAACTGACAATTTAGTTAAGAAATATAACAACCGCACTGTTGTAAAAGGTGTTAGCGTAGAAGTGAAGCAAGGTGAAATAGTTGGTCTTCTCGGACCTAATGGAGCCGGTAAAACTACCACTTTTTATATGACTGTCGGACTTATCAAACCGTTTTCTGGCAAGGTGTTTTTAGATGATGAAGACATCACACAATTCCCTATGTATAAAAGAGCACAGCTCGGAATCGGTTATCTGGCACAGGAAGCTTCTGTGTTCCGTCAGCTCAGTGTGGAAGACAATATTTTTTCAGTGATGCAGTTCAAGAAAAACATGACCAAAGCGCAACAAGAAGAAAAACTTGAAGAGCTCTTAAACGAATTCAGTCTGCAACATATCAGAAAAAGCAAGGGAATACAATTATCTGGAGGCGAACGTCGTAGAACTGAAATAGCAAGAGCCTTGGCAGTAGATCCTAAGTTCATACTTCTTGACGAGCCTTTTGCCGGCGTTGACCCAATAGCCGTTGAAGACATCCAACGTATAGTTGCTAAATTGAAAAACAAGAATATTGGCGTGCTCATCACCGACCATAATGCAAACGAAACACTGTCAATAACCGACAGAGCTTATTTGGTATTTGAAGGCAAGGTGCTTAAAGCTGGCACCCCAGAAGAATTAGCCAACGACGAAGTGGTTAGAAGTCATTATTTAGGAACAAATTTCGAACTTAGAAGGAAAGAGTTTTGATAAAATCTCAGAATTTCAAAAACTCAGAATCTCAGAAAATTGGAAGTTAAAACTACTTGTATTTTCTGAAGTTTTGAGATTCTGAGTTTCTAAATAAAATAAAAAACAGAGACGTCGACGTCTCTGTTTTTTTTTATTTTGTTGTCTTTACAAATAATGCTACTATAATATAGAACAGCATCACAAATGGTATTGCCGCCAATCCGAAAATGAGAATTTTTATTATTGCGAAAAGAGCCACCAAATAAAGATGCTTGTTTTCTTTAAACTTGAGGCTCTTTACTTTCAACGAGAAGAATGGTATCTCGCTAACCATGAGGAATGAAAATATCGCTACTATCGCAAAAAGAAAATAAGGATTTGTCATAAGATTTCCCATAAATGCCAGCGACTCATGCTTCAATGTGAAAGGCAAAGATGCGACAAATATTCCCATTGCCGGTGTTGGGAGACCGATGAAAGATGTAGTCTGTCTGTCGTCGATATTAAATTTAGCGAGACGCAAAGCAGCGAAAACTGCCAGGAAAAAAGCGGCGAAAGGAGCGACATTGACGCTGCCGACTTCCATTGTTACGACTTGATTAAGATAATAATACATTATGAATGAAGGTGCCACACCGAAAGAGACGACATCAGATAGCGAGTCCAGCTGAGCGCCCAATGGAGAGTAAGCCTTCAGGAGGCGAGCCGCAAAACCATCAAAGAAATCGAAAATTGCAGCTATAAAAATCATTATTCCTGCTGCTGTCACAAAACCGTTAAACAATAAGACTATTGAAATGCAACCTGACAAAAGATTGCAACATGTTATAGAATTAGGTATATGCTTAATTATTCTCATCTTAAATTTTCAAATTTCAGCTTTCAATTTTCATCTTACATAATGAGGCATGTCTTCCGGCAATATGATTGAATACTCAACGAGCCCTTTAATTTCGCCGTCAACGTACCATGGTGTCTGATAAATCATTTTCTTGACATCTCCCTTCTGTATGGTGTAAACATTGGTCGCTTTTTCATTAAGAAGATGCTTTATCTTATCCTGTGAGGATTGTTTGTGGCACGACATCATATTTTTACCGACCATATCGCTAAAGACGCTTTTCGATTTATCATTCATATAAATAACATTACCATCTGTGTCAGAGACTGTTATACTAACGTTAATTTCTTTAAAGAAGTCAAAAATATTATTTTCCATAGTCACGAATTTTTATGCAAAAAAAAGAAATATTTGTCAATGTCAACACGTTGTTATAAAAAAAAATAAAGTTATATTTGCAAACGTAATTTCGAAAAGACTTGAAAAAACTATATAAATACATATTGCGTTCGTTTATAGGCACATTCATTTTCACTTTTTTTGTTGCCTTATTCATTCTGCTTATGCAGTTTCTATGGTGTTATCTAGATGACCTCGTCGGCAAAGGACTAGGATTCGAGATATTAGGAAAATTGATGTTCTACACCTCGGTGACTTTTGTTCCAATGGCATTGCCTCTAGCGATACTATTATCATCACTGATGTGCTTCGGAAATTTAGGAGAATATTATGAATTGGTCGCGATGAAAGCATCAGGAATCTCTGTGTGGAAAATAATGCGTCCACTATTCATCTTTTCCATAACAATGAGCCTTATAGCTTTCATATTCTCTAACAACGTATTACCAGTAGCCACATTAAAATCAAAAACATTATTGAGAGACGTGAGAAAACAGAAAATGTCGTTCGACATCCCTGAAGGCATGTTCTACAAAGGTATCGACGGATACTCAATAAGAGCAGGAAAGAAAGGCGCTGACGGCAACACATTATACGACGTGATTATTTATGACCACACAGAATATAAAGGCAACATAAAAGTAACGACAGCAGACTCTGCGACAATAGCACTCACACCAAGCCAAAAAGAAATCGTATTCACTCTTTATAATGGCTCCAACTATAACGAAGTCCACGATGATAAAGAATATAAATCGAAAAGACCTTTCGAGACTATGGCTTTCGACAAACAATTTGTCAGTTTCGACATCTCCGACTTCGACTTAACACAAACAGACGAAAACACGATGAAAGGCCATCAGTCGATGTTGAATATAAGCCAATTATTCGTCGCATTAGATTCTTTGGAATTACAAGCTGTTGAAAGACATGACTCATACAAGAAGTCGTTCAACAACAGGCTTCAACATTTATCATCTAAAGACGAAAACATCAGCACGAAAGGTAAAAGAGCACATCTCGACACCATCAGCACATTCAAATGGCCTTTGTTAGAAAACTTCAGCAAGAAAGAACAAGAATCTATTGTAAATATGTCAATTACAGCCACTAGAAACCAAATTGACAATATAGATTTAAACATAAAAGATTTCGAAAGACAGCAAGTTAACATCAGAAAACACCAGCAAGTTCTGCACGAAAAATTCTCGCTCAGCATCGCATGTCTCCTTTTCTTCTTCATCGGAGCACCTTTAGGAGCCATCATACGCAAAGGAGGACTCGGACTTCCAATCGTTATCAGTGTTATATTTTTCGTTATATATTACATCATAACTATTACAAGTCAACGCGTTGCAATTGCAGGCGACATCCCTGTATTCTTGGGCGTATGGCTATCTTCTATCATAATACTGCCAATAGGAATTTTCCTAACTGTCAAAGCCACTACCGATTCCAACCTGCTCGACGGAGAAAGCTGGAAGAAAACACTAAACAAAATATTTAAGAGAAAATAATTTAAAATATAAAGATTATGAATATTTTACTGCTATGCAACAAGTCACCTTATCCGCCAAGTGAAGGCGGCCCTATGGCAATGAACAGTATTGTCAACGGATTGATTGATGCCGGTCATAAAGTCAAGATACTTGCTGTCAACAGTGATAAATATCATATCAAAGAAAAAGATATCCCGAAAGCATATCGTGAAAAAACGGGCATAGAATTGGTTGATGTAGATTTAAGAATAAAACCTACAGAAGCATTCAAGAATCTTTTCTCGGACGAATCGTATCATGTAAAACGTTTCATATCCGACAATTTCAAAAAGAAACTCATTGAGATTCTGAAGAAAGACAGATACGACATCGTTCAGCTAGAGATGGTTTATATGGCTCCATATATCGAGACCATCAGAGAAAACTCTAAAGCGATGATTGTCTTACGCGCCCACAACGTTGAGCACCTCATCTGGGACAGAATAGCAAAAAAGACAAAGTTCCCACCTAAAAAATGGTATATCAACCACTTGGTTCGCACATTAAAAAAATATGAATTAGATGTGATAAACAAAGTGGACGGAATTGCCGCCATCACATACCGTGATGCCGCTTATTTCAGAGGCGAGACTGCAGTACCAGTCATCGATATTCCGTATGGCGTTAATCCTGACGACTTTAAACCAAAATACGAAGTAAAGGAAAAACCTACATTATATCACATAGGTTCTATGAACTGGATGCCAAACGAAGAAGGCATCTCATGGTTTTTGAATAATGTATGGGAAAAACTAAGCAGCAAGGAGCCAGAACTCGTCTTGAATTTGGCAGGACGTCACATGCCTAAATGGTTGACCAAACTAAAAAGGAAAAACATCAACGTCTTAGGGGAAGTGCCTGATGCCAAAGAATTTATCAGAGACAACGACATCGCAATCGTACCACTTCTATCAGGAAGCGGTATAAGAATCAAAATCATCGAGTCGATGGCAATGGGCAGAACTGTCATCACCACTATGATAGGTGCAGAAGGCATTCAATATTCAGAATACGAAAACATCATCATTGCCGACTCTCCTGCAAAAATGATTGAGGTGATTCGCAAAATCATAAAAGAACCTAAAGAAGCACAACGAATTGGACGTAACGCCCGTAAACTCGTAGAAGAAGTTTACGACAACAAAAAAATCATCGACAGACTTATGATATTCTACGATGAAATCAGCAAAACAAAAAAAGACATCACATATATAAAATAAAGCATTATGAAAATATTTGTATTGTTGCCCAGGATACCGTGGCCTCTCGAAAAAGGAGATAAGTTACGAGCCTTCAATCAGATAAAACAACTCGCTAAAAATAACGAGGTGGTTTTGTGTGCTTTAAACGACAAAAAAGGTGGTAAAGAAGAAGCTTTCAAAGCTTTACAGCCATATTGTTCTTCAGTGAATTTTATAGACCTAAACAAAGTGTCTATATTATTCAATTTGATGATGGCATTCTTCAAAGGCATACCAATTCAATGCGGATATTTTTATAACAAAAAAGTTCATAAAAAGATACATAAACTCATTGAAAAACATCAACCAGACATGCTTTTCGGACAGCTTCTGAGAGTTGCAGAATACATCCGTAAAGAAAACACAGCTAAAACTATTGATTATCAAGATGTATTTTCAATGGGAATGAAAAGAAGATACGAGATAGCTCCTTTTTATCTCAAACCTATTTTCAATATGGAATACAAAAGACTGAAACGTTACGAACACGACATCTTCAACGATTTCGACATCAAGACCATCATCAGTATTCCTGACAGAATTCATATCGACCATCCTAATAAAGACGAGATACTCATCGTGCCTAATGGCGTTGACCATGAATACTACACTCCTCGTGAATGCGAAAAAAAATACGACATCGTATTCACCGGAAATATGGCATACGCGCCCAACGTCAACGCTGTAGAATATCTGGCTTATCAAATAATGCCTATTGTTTGGGAAAAACTTCCTGATGCAAAATTATACATCGCCGGAGCTACACCAGACCCTCGCGTCAAGAAAGTAGCTTCCGATAGAATTATCATAAGCGGATGGATTGACGACATGAGAGACGCCTACGCACAGAGCAAAATTTTCATCGCTCCTATGAGAATAGGAACCGGACTTCAGAACAAATTGCTCGAAGCCATGTCGATGCGACTCCCTTGCATAACAACTACATTGGCAAACAATTCATTACATGCTGAAGATGGCAAGGAAATTCTTGTTGGCAACAACGAACAGGAACTCGCTCAACATATCATCACACTTCTCACCGACAAATACAAAGCATCAGCCTTGGCACAAAACGGCTATGACTTCGTACATCGCGTATATGACTGGGGAGAAGCTACAAAGATTATGGAAGACGAAATGAAGTTGAAAATTGAAAGTTGAAAATTGAAAGTTAGCTGTCGGCTATCAGCAGTCAGCTATCTGTATGCAAAATTAAATAAAACAAATAATAATCTGTTGACCGTTGACTGTTGACCGTTGACTGTTGACTGTTGACCTTTAAAAAAAGAATTATGGCTGACGATAAAAAGATTATTTTCTCGATGGTTGGCGTAAGCAAGATAATACCACCTACGAGACAAATTTTAAAAGATATTTATTTATCATTCTACTATGGTGCCAAGATCGGTATCATCGGTTTGAATGGTTCAGGTAAATCTA
>JAEIGA010008467.1_pt1 | contig 15594 bp, 20 predicted proteins | sample 9270691 | NCBI WGS metagenome assembly JAEIGA01 (sample SAMN17057246, study PRJNA624740) | gut metagenome | biome: biome; isolation source: fecal sample | host: Bos grunniens | place: China: Xizang | collected 2019
GATGCGTTCCAAGCGTTCCGCTCGTGCTTCGGCATAGTTGTACTTCTGTACTACTTCTGTATACTTCTCTTTCAGTTCTTCGATGTCCTCTGTGACGGTTTCGATTATATGCGTGGTTTCGGCGTATATTCTGCCTGTGTCAATCGGGTCATAGGCTTCATCGTACTCTATGCCGTCACGCTCGATTTTCATGTTGTCATCCGAATGAGTATATATGAATTGTCTGCCGTTTATAGTTACTATTTCGGTAATTATCATTCGTAAATACTCCCTTCTATAGCGGTGAATGTAAGCGTTGCACCTGTTACGCTCACCCAGTTTGTGCCGTTTTGATACGAAGATACTAAAGCAGACGGAACGTAAACTGTCACTGCTTTGCCATTCATGTTATTAAACGCATTGATGTTGGTCAGCGATACCATCGTTTGATTTCTTAAAATAAGAACGTCTAACGCAGTACATTGGTTAAATATGCCCTGCGGAAGTGTTGCCAATGCTCCGAAGTCCACCTTCGTCAATGATGTGCATCCCTCAAATGACCAGTTGCCGGGTGTCGTGCAGAGCGGTAAATCAATCTCGGTTAGATTTGTCATCCACTTAAATGCCGTTTGTCCTGTTGCGTTAACGAATTTTGGCAATGATAAACTGCTTGCCGTGCATTGTTGGAAAGCACTTGCACCGCACGTTTCAAGATTAGGCAACGAAAGAGTTGAAATAGTCAACTGTTGAAAATAATTGTTTCTACACAATTTCAGTGAAGGAAGGTTAAGCGTTCCTATTACTGCTTGGATGAACATATTATCTTTTTGTGATGTTACCAAATTCGGCAGTGATAAACTAGTAAACTTCTTTTCTCGGAATTGTTGGTCTGAAATGTAACTATCAGTAAACGTATATGACCCTAATTGCTGATTTGCAATAAATGTCGGGAGCATATCACTTCCGCCCCCGCTCACATCAACAAGTGTCAAATCATCTTCCATCCACGTTCCGGCAGTTTCTAATACCTTCGTTTGATTGTCTACCGTGGTCAGCGTTGCGCCTTTATAAGTCACTGTAGTGGCCATTAAATAACACCTCCGTTATATACAGGTAATGTGATCGTCTGCACCGCTCCGCTGGATGGCGTGATGGTTATCACGTTTCCGCTGATGCTGAATGTGTAAGTCGTGTTCGGTGTGGTAACCGCCCCTGTCGCACCGTTGACGCTTGTAACAGGTGCCGTGTAGGTGACCGCCCCGGTGTTGCCGTTGAAGGATGTTACTGCCGTCTGCAGTGCCGTGTCAGCCTTGCCGAGGCTCGTCTGTACTGCGCTCGCAAGGTCTTCCTTCGGGATGCCTCCGGTCGGTTTGACGTATGCGCCGAGGTCGGACGCTGTAGTTGTGTCCGGCAGTGCTCCGACGTCAGAAGCATCTAATACTACGGTGCCGGTCTGACCGTTGACAGAATCGACTGCACCGCCTCCACCGGACTGGTTGACCCATTCCAGATCGTAGTTGGAGTTGGACTTCTTCGCCAGTACCTGCCCGGTCGTGCCTCCGGTCGGCATGAGTCTGGACTGCGCTGTGCTGTTCAAGTCTGACACAGGAACACCGCCGGACGGCTTCGTGTATTTCCCGTTCCATGCCGTGATGTCACTCGATTCGATACCGGCTGCAGCGCTGGCACTGAAAACAGGATCCAGTTCTGCCGTGAGTGCGCCGAGATCTGAAGCAGTGATAACAACGTCCCCGGTCTCTCCGTTCACGCTCTGGACTGGTGCCTGGATCGGATGCTCTTCCAGATAGTCTTCAATCGCCTGTCCGAGTTCTTCAGGACTGATACTATTCTCATCGATATAATCGATCATGGCATCGTACCAGCTCTGTAACGGCTGAGGAATCGTAGTGTCCGCTGTGATGGACTGGATGACCATCGTGGTAAATACTACCGATTTCGCCAGCCCGTTGGTGAAACTGATCCGGAGCTCAGCCTTGCCGTATCCTGCATAGGCTGTATCCGTGTTCGTGACCGTCCATGTCAGCTGGTCGGTGCTGGATGTCTCTACGATATAGGGAGCGATATCCTGGCTTCTCAGATGCACCAGTGTGACTGATGCGACCTCAACGTCGAAGCCTGAGCAGTCAAAGATAATCTGCCTGTAATTGTTCTCCATCTGCCGACCGATTGCCAGCACCTGCCTCTTTTCCATACCGCAGGCGGAAACTGTAATTATTTTGTCCATAAAATCATCTCCTTTATTCGCTCAGGATCTTCGTGATCCGTTCAAGTTTATCTTCAAGTAATGCGACTCTCTTGGTGAGTTCCTTGATCTGTTCGTCTGCCGGGTTGTAATAATCTGCAGGGTCTTCCACCGGTTCGTCCGGTTCCGGTGCCGGGATGGCTCCGTCCTTCGGGTAATACAGCGCCAGCACGTTCGGGATCTGTCTCCCGGTGTAGACCTTGGCCTCTTCTCCGATCAGGATCTGACTCGATCCGCCGGAGTCCATGAAGCAGAGATCCATCAGACCGTCGATATCTTCCGCCCACTTGACCGCGTCACTGATCGAGACGTTGCCGGTGCAGACCGCCAGCGCGAACCTGTCCGCTGTCCGGATCAGCATTGACTGTGTGGTCGGGTTGTTCTTGGTGTTGCGGAAAGCGGAAGACCACAGGCTGACCTTCTGCCCTCTGAGGTATGCGATATAAGCCGGAGCGCAGGCGAACTGGAGATCTACCGCTGTCCAGTAGAACTCATTGTCCTGGGCTCCAACGGACTGACCGTCATGCTTCACACCATAGGCGACTACGTTCCCCTGGTGCGGTGTAAAGTGGTTTGTAAAGCTGATTTCCGTGCCGTAGTGCGTTCCGTACGGGTCAGCCTGGTCCTTGTTCATCTGGAAATAATTCGCGTTCATACTGGCATATATGAGCGCGTGAGGCGAATCTATCTTTTTGATGTCCTGCAGGGCTGTCATCGGATAAGGTCCGTCTGCGGAGATCATGCCGAGCTTCTGCCCCTGTCTCTGCCCGTAACCAATGACCTTCTGTCCGGAGATCTCCGACTCGAACGGTCCTTCCGGGATGACCATCTTGCCTGTGCCGTTATCTAAAAACGGGTTATAGATGAATCCCTGGAACTGCAGACCGTTGAAGTTATAAGGAGGCTCCATCTGCCTCCTCTGGAATCTTACTTTAGAATAGTATCCGCTCTCGGACACGGTCACGTTGGTGCCTTCGACCGCCTCAACGATTGCGACATGTTCCCTGCCTTCGGTTCCGCCTCTCCAGCAGGCAACGGCTCCGAGTCTCGGGATCTGTCCCTTCTGGTAGATGGTCGAGCTGTACCAGGTGCCTGCGTCGCTTGTCGGCAGGTCGCAGGTCTTGACCTTGGCGCATTCCATAAACCGACCGTATGCGTATCCGGTGCAGTTCGGAAGCACTGATCCGGTCGTGCTGTCGATCAGGATGCACTTGTTCAGACCGCCGTACGTGGTGCGGATATAATACTTGTTCGTGCCGGATGGCGCGACTGTTCTCTCTGTGAATGTTGCCATCGTGCCTCCTATTTGAACAATGTCTCTCCGTCTGCGTAATCCAGAGCGAAGACATCGCACGTATACGTTCCGTTGATCGTCAGCGAATAGGTCGAGTTATACCGCGCTCTAAACGTGATCACACCGGCAGACGATATCTGATAGCCCCAGACACCATACTGCCCGGAGTATTCATACCAGGCATTCCCTGACGTGTACGCATAGGTGATATGCGCGGCAGTGGTCAGCGAAGAAGTCGAACCGTTCGGGATGCGGTAGTTCGTGAAGTAAGTATCGTGACCGTAGAAATAACCGGCGCGCTTTCCTGCCTGGTCGCGTATACGTACGTATATGATCTTGGCATCTGTCCAGGATGCCGGGAGCGTGTATGTGCCGACGTTTGTCGCTGAGGTAGATGACGTATTGACTGTTATGTTGGTTGTGCCCAGCAGTTTCCAGGATGAGCCCTTCTGTGCTGTTCTGACACCTGCCTGTCCGTATCTCATCGCGATCTGTGCCATTATGCCGACCTCACATTTCCGATGATCTCTCCGCCTTTCGACTCGATTTCATCTTCCAGGAACTGCTCGCCGGAGATGGTTCTGGACATGATGTATGTCCCGACCGTGTTGCCGTTGCCGTCATCGATTTCGAGATAGTCCCCGGCTTCGAGATAAGGCAGACCCAGGGCTTCGAGCTGTACGGGAGTGAAGGCGACGTCTCCGATGTTCGGGATAAAGGTAGTTCTGAGCATACCCCTGACCATTTGGTCGGCAGGAACTCCGAAGAAATCTTCTCCGACTCCTAAATTCTTGAGAATATAGTTATCGTTCATTTGGTAAACGCTGGCGCCTTGCCCGAATTCGTAAACATACAGATTTTCTTGCTTCTCATCTACGTCATAATATGAGAACGATACAGCGCCGATCGGCGCGATGTCGTACTCATCCCACCACAGGGTGGAATATTCGTCAGTAGACATGGCTATCGGTGAGGACTTGGAGAGCGTCACGTATTTGCTCTTCCCATCTCTCCCTATCTGCGCAAAACTGGCTTTCAGCTCAGCATCCGCTTCGATTAATTTGATTAAATCGAGAGAATCCGTAAAGCTATAACTTCCGTTATCATTGTTAGTTCCTTTAAGGGCAATGATAACGTCTTGGTCTACTCCAACCGTTAGAGTATACCTTGTCAAACTGTAGTTTGTCGGAGTGTTGCTCAATGTATATGTGTTGATCGTGCTCCCGTTTTTGGTTAACGTGATTGTAACGCCGGACAAATCGACATATCTTTTCGATGTGCTCAAGTTTATCGAGCCGTTCCCGTAATACGGGTAAAAGATGCCGGAATCTTCCGGGTTTTCAAACGGGATAAATTCTGTATTAGCCACAAGACACGGCTGAAGGTATCCTTTTACAGCTGTAATCACTGCAGGGAGTGCACCCAGCTCCGCCATCCTCGCGTATATTGTTTTTAACTCAGAATCATCGAAATCACACGTAAATCTGTAGAAATTCAGAATTCCGCCGCTTAGGACATTCTCATGCTTAGTCGTTGATGGAACAGATAAAACATAAGTATCTCCGTTATCTGACCATGTCCACGTCTTGGCGGCGTTGGTGTAAGACGGCATCGTCTCCGCATCTTCGCTGTATGTCAATCCTTCAAAACTGTTCAGTTCCTGGGCAACAAGCAGTTTTGCGTTTTGAAGCAAAACCTCGCTTGTATATGCTATGGACAGTTTATGAGAGAGAAATGGCGTATATACCCCGTTCTGCTTATTGTCTACGGCATACGCCTCGACCCTTCTCTTCCACATCGCCCCTGCGCTTCTCGGGCAGGATCTGACGGTGAACACGCCGTAAGGAACGCGATAGAAGCCGTAGCCGATGTCCGAGTCACCCACAAGTACAAGCGTACCGTCCCCGGGATTGCCCTGGATCGCGGTGATGTCTGCGGCTGAGAGTGAACTTGTATCGACCTCGATGCCGCACTCGATCGTCATGCCGTAAATGTTCTGAACATTGACACATTCGAACTCTATCCGGCTCGCCTCCGCAAGTCCGAACTGGAGGACGTCCTTAGAGCAGATGCTTTCCGTGAACCGGACAGATCCGGAGATGATATCGGAGTTCGTGAGGTCTGCGTTCTCTCCGTTCGGGAAGTGGACGCGGAAGTTCTTCAGTATGCCGTCCGTTTTATAGAGTGCCTGTATCTCTGCTGGTATGTTGAGCATGGGCTTACCTCTCTTCCACGGTCAGCTCGTACGTCTGCCAGATACGTCCGTTCAGCTCGTCCCTCTTGATCTTGCTGATGTCGTCAATAAAGACCTCTGTGGTGTGCAGTGTGTTGTCATCGTTGGAGAAGATCTGAGCGTTGTAATATCCTCCGCTCTGGATGTTGTTACCCATAAGTGTCAGGAATGTCGAAACGTCTGCCGCCTTTTTGAATCCGATTTCAAACTTACCGGACAGACGCGTCCGGATCACGTGGCGGTGCTTGACGTGGTTCGCATCCATCCACTCCTCGAACTCGTCAACACTGTTGACTTCGTAGTTCTGCTGGTCGATGTATGACGTGAGGTCTGTGCCTCCTATCTTCAATAAAACCAAAGGCATAGGTTACCTCCTAATACTCAAAGGCTGACTTACCTGTCGAACCTTTGAACTTCGTATTCTGCTTGCGTACAACCTTGAAGATCTGATTCGCATCGCCCTGGAGCACTACGTTGACATTGACATTGTTCTCGTTCTCCGTGATGATCCGGCTGAGATCGTCCGCCATGCTGTACTGCTGACCCGGGACGTATGTGTTCCCGGTGACCGCTGCAGTGAGATCCTGCATTGCCGGATCCAGCACGTCCAGGTTCTTCTCGATACCTTCGGCGATACCTGCAGGGATCCATTGACCGACCTGCTGCGCCATCAGTTTGGACGGCGACTTGATTCCGAAGAAGCTCTTCACGGAATCCGTCAGCGACTTACACGCCTGGATCGCTGAATCGACCAGTCCGGTCACACCGCTTCTGATACCGTCAGCGATACCGCTCAACAGGTTCTTACCGATGCTGACCCAGTCAAATTTAGTGAATGTATCCACGATTCCCGTGATGACCTGAGGGATGGCCGCAATCACCTGAGGAATCGAGTTGATGATGCCCTGGATCAGACTCAGGATGATGTCAATGCCTGCCTTCAGAATCGCCGGGAGATTGCTTGCAATCGTCGAGATGATCGTGGTGATCAGTTGGGTGACCACCGGGCCGAGCTGAGGAGCCACAGCCGACAGTGCCTGCGGAATTGCTGTCGCGATGTTCTGGATCATCGGGAGCAGGTTGTTGCTCATGAAGCTGGAGACCGATTCAAACAGCTGCGTCAGTGATCCGGAGATGTCCATACCGTTCGCCATGCCTGCCAGTACGTTCTCGAATGCCGCTTTCATCGCTCCGGCTGAACCGGTGAGCGTTGTCGCCGCTTCCTGTGCTGCCACGCCTGTCAGTCCGAGATCTTCCTGGATGACATGGATCGCCTGGTAGACATCACCCAGGTTGTTGATGTCGTACTTCACTCCGGAGAGCTTCTCAGCATCTGCCAGGAGCCTCTCCATCTCGGTCTTGGTTCCACCATAGCCGAGCTTGAGGTTGTCGAGCATCGTGTAGTTCTGTTTCGCCAGTCCCTGATAGGCTGACTGGATCGCGCTGATGTCGGTGCCCATCTTGGCAGAGTTGTCAGCCATGTCGAGGATGGCTGTGTTCGCCGCCTCTGCAGCCTTGAGCGTATCTCCGCCGAATGCCGCCTTCAGTGAAGCACCGAAAGAGACCGCCTGTTCTGCGTAATCATTGGCAGAAATGCCGGCAGACGCCGCAGCCATAGCGTAATCCTTCGCCGCCTGTGACGCGTCTCCGTAAAGTGTATCGAGACCGCCGAAAGACTGCTGCATCGCTCCGCCTGCGTCCAGTGCCTCGTTGAAGATCTTGCCCAGTGCCGCACCGATGCCGAGACCGGCAACCGCAGCGAGCATCTTCTTTCCGAAGTTATTGCCGACGGATGTTCCGACATCGCCGACAGGTGCCAGTTCCTTCGTAACATTTGCCGCGATGTCCTTTGTCGTCGGTATGATCTGGACGTACGCCTTGCCGATATCCGGCATAAAATCAGCCCCTTTCTATCTTTGCGATAAGTTCCGCCCTGGCTTTTTCAAAAGCCTCGCCAGAAGCGAATTTTGTGCCCCTGTGGTGCTCTTTTCCATCTGTCCCGGTGAGAATCCTTTGGAGGATGGATTCGGGCTTATTTCGCCCTTTACGCCCGTCCCTGGTTTCTCTCCAGACGATGATGTTCAGCATATCCACAGCCTGGGCAAGCAATAGTATTTCGTTCGAGGCTTTCGCCCCGGTCAGTTTCATCTTTATTCTTGAGTTATCCCTTAAACCGGAAGCAAGGACGGCCACCGTCTGAACCGGCAGCCGCCTCATGTCAAATATTCCGTAAGTCTCGGCAAGATCGCAGATGAGAGCGTTCCTGTCGAGCTTGAGCATTCCGGCAAGGACTAAGAGTTTTTTCCGGCTTCTCCGATCTGCGTGAACATCTCTTCGAGTTCAGCGTTCGTCCTTTTCATTGAGACCCTGCCGTCAACCTTCCGCAGGTGCTCGTAGAATGCCGCCTTCTGGTCTGCGCCGAGTAAATACTCGCAGATCTTCGGAAGCGGCAGAGGGTTCGCCTCTGAGAACTTCGCGAGCTCTTCCAGGAGTTCCATGTTATCCATGTTCTCCGGGTCGATCTCAAAATCGAAGCCGCTGGATGTAGTGCCCTTAAATCTTTCTGCCATTATGCCTCCTTAAATGAGCCTTATCAGGACTCTTTGATGTACTTGTACTGTGTATTGCCGGATGTATCCGGGAATGCGGTGATCGTGATGTCGTAGCCGATGACATCGGAATCGGAGTAAGTAGTTTCTCCGACTTCGGTGATCTTGCCGTTCGGGATGACCAGTCTTTCAACTGCTCCACGTACGATCAGATCGAACACCCAGGCGCGCTCTGTCAGTTCTGCAGAGTTTACATTGACGGTGATCCCGGTTCCGAGTGCTCCGGAGACGTTGGAACTGCCGAAGACTTCCTTCAGGACGTCAACATTCAGCACTTCGATCAGAGTCAGCTGGAACGTGTTGGAGAATTCCGTCTGCGTGGAGAGTACAACATCTCCGCCGAAAGCTTTAATGTCTTCGGATTCTCTGGTGATGCTCTCTGTGATGCCGTCTTCGGAGATATATCCCAGGCCGGTGAAGCCTACAAGTGCTGTTGTCGCGTCTGTCGGGAGTGTCGCCGTTGTTGCCGCAACGCTCAGGGCACCGCCTACCGCCGGTTTAGCGGCGGCGACATTGGTCGCTGTCTGTGCCATTTAATTGCCCCTTTCTATAGGTAATGTGTCAAATCAAAAACGGCCTGATATCTCGGCCGTTTGGTTTCTTCGTCAGTGAACTCATAATCGGAATTCACTTCGACCCTGGTGACTTCATCAAGTTCTGTGATCTGAAGCATCTGCTCGATGACTTCGTAATTCAGTGCCATGGCTGCGTAGAGCGTCCCTGCATAGGACTGCACAGCCACGGTCGACTTCATCAGATGACCGTTCTGGTCTGAGCCTGTCTTCTGCACGATCAGAAACGGCGTGAAAGTAAAGTCCGGATTCTCGACTGTTTCCGGGACTTCCAGATAAGCAGGAATGCTCATCTCCGTCCGCAGATAGTCGAGCACGATCATCTCGATCTGGTTCATCCGTTACCTCCGAGTGCTTTCAGCAGTGTGTTGTTCTTGGAGTTGTCCTTCTTTGCCTCTTTGGTCTCCGCGATTACACGTCCGACGGCTCTGTTCTTCGTCATGACGCTCGCCTCGTAACCTGTGCCGGCTCTCGCCTGTACCTGGTTCGTATAATCACGGACCGTCTGGGCGATCTCCTCGGACTGGAGGACTTCTCTGACCCCTGGCCTGTTCAGAACAAACTTGACTTTACTCATAACGCTCGCACTTTACTTTCTTATGCCATCTCGTCGGAACGTTGGCTTCGATACCCATCTCCGGGATGCCGAAAGTCAGGAACTTATGCCCGAAGAACTCGACCACCTGGTTCTCCCAGTTGTGCGCGTCGCCTTTAGGGATTCCGAGCACATACTCGATGGATCTCCCTGTAAGGTTCAGTTCTGAGGTCTTCTCTTCGGCAGACGGCTGGGCAACGAGTACGTCATCCACGTCTGTATAAGTCCATGTGTATATCGGCCTGTATGCCGGATCTGTGTCTGTCTGCGTCTTGTTCCACAGACGAACGGTCATTCCGTGGATCATGCTCTCCAGTTCGGACCGTAGAACTCGATGGTCCCGATCCGCGGACGTCTGAGCCCGAGCCTCTTCAGATCTCTGTCCATGATCGCGTTACCGATACCGCCTCCGGGGACCGCATAGGTGCCCGAGACGGAATAACCGAGCGCAGACTGTGTCATCTGCGTCATCGGCTCGCCTTCCGTGGACTGCCGGAGGATGCGGAAAGTCACCGAGACCGCGACCTCACCGGCGACGGATGCGAGAACCGGATCACACGAGATCATCACATCCAGGTCTTTATCGACCATATGCGCATAATGACGGAGCTCATCACTCACCACATTCAGGAGAGCCGAAGCCCTGTCCTGTTCTGCTGTGGAGAGCTGAACTCCGTATAATGTCATAAGGTCATCTACTGTGGCGAATGCTGTCATTATTCGTCACCTCATTTCTTTTTTGTTGATTTCTTTGCCGGCTTCTTGACCGTCTTTTCCTTCTTATCAGAAGAAGCGACCGGGACAGGTTCCCAGTCGCCTCTTGCTTCTGACTGAATGTCTACGATTGCGCCGGTCTTTTTATGCCGGTAAAGCATTAGATCTCAACCTTTGCGAGAACGGACGGATCGAGAATAGCCCAGCCGATGAACGCTTCAGCACGGAGATAGATCTCGTTATAGCCCTTCAGGTCGTGGCCTGTGTTGTCCGGATCACCGTATTCGATAACTTCGTAAGGGATCTCTGCAGCATAGCCCCAACGGAATGCATTCCAGTCACCAACATAAGCGTGAGAAACAGATCCGTTGCTTACGGTGGGATTGACTGCCGTTGTAACGCCCAGGAATGTTTCGGGCTTCAGGCTGTTGTAGAATTCAGGGTTCGCAGGGATGCCGCTGTTCAGTTCGCCAGCAAGCAGTCCGGCAAGTGTCGGGGAAACTGCGATACCGTTGATGTCGCCGTCCTGTGCAACTACCAGAGCGATCGCGTCTGTGATGTTCTTTCTCGGAGTTGCTGAGTTGTATGTGATGTCGTTTGTGATAACGTCGTCGAGGTCGTTACCGTTGACTACACTGGAAGCTGTTCCGGTGTAAGGGTTGAAGCCGTGCATTGCAGCAATATCGAAGCCCTTCGCGAATTTACGACGCGCGCCTTCGATGAATGTACGCAGAATGCTGAGACGTTCTTCTTCGCCAAGTCTCCACATTTCATAGGAGAATCTTGCGCCGTATTCGAACTTGATCGGGCGGATGACCTTGGAGGTAACTGTGATGCCGCCTGCCACTTTAGGATCAGCTTCACCGACTACGGAAGCCTCGTGATCCATGCTGAATACGAATTCTGTCATTCCTTTGAAAGGAATCGGTGCCTGAGGAGCGAGTTTCGCGAGTGCGGAGTCGCCTCTGACGCCCTGGAACAACTCTGTAACGAGAGCTGTCGGGATCATGCCATTATTTACTACTGTTGCCATTGTTTATCCTTTCTAGCCTTGTAAATGGCTGAGCATCTCTCTGTATGCTCTGTCTTTCGCATCTCCTTCGGCCTGTTCCGTACTACGGACATATCCCTGGGAGTGTGCTGTGCCGGACAGCCTGGACAGCTTGTCCGCGCTTTCGGTGATCGACTTCTCATCATCACCCTGCAGGAACTCGATCGCATCGAAAGGTAGTTTTTTCTCGTTCGCGATACGAGTCTTCAGTGCAGAGACCTCCAGACCTTTGATCTTCGATTCGTATGCGGCGACTCTTTCGTCATAGCCTGCATACTTCTCGAGCTCTTTCTGGTGTGCTTCAGCGAGTGCCTTTAACTCGGACTGATGCTTCTCGTTCAGAGCCGTGAGATCATCCGGAGATGTCCATCCTTTGAACTCTTCGCGAGTCTTTTTGTCCTGCCGTTCAAGACGTTCCCTGATTAACGAATCGAATTCTTCCTGAGTGTTGATTGCTTTGAAATCTGCCATGTTTTTTCTCCTTCCACTGTTTCCGCCGTGTCTGCGTAAATGTATAAAAGACGGCGAGATCACCGTCTTAATACCAAATCTTTGCTTTTCTCCGTTCTTTCGTTATTGAGCATTGCCATCTGGCGAGTGCCAGGCTCTCGACTATGGCGACCTCGACCCCGTCCTTGATGGAACGGAACCCGAAGGCACCATTCGAGCCGATCAGCCTCTTCTCGCAGTTTGAAACAGCCTGCACAACGGACGGCTGACCTGCGTGGCAGATCGTCCCGTCATCGATTGACTGTCTAAATCCCGAATAAGCGGTGATGGCTTCCGCTGTATCCGGTACGATGGTCTTGACGTCGATACCGCTGTCCTTGATCATCTGCAGCAGGATGTCTGTTTTCCCCTTGCCGTCGATAACCACGGATTCAATCCTGGCCTGTGCCAGGAACTTGAGGATCCATCCGAATCCTGCAGACTGTGGCTGACATCCCAGGCACTCCAGGAAGATCCTGTCTGTGTCTGTTTTGACCGCCAGGGACATCGCAGCGTTCTGACCGTCCGCCCCGAACTTGATGCCGAGAAACAACTTCCCATTGAGTGCCGGGAGCTTCTGGACCTTTAAGTGGTTCCAGTCTGCTTCCGTGATCTCTGACTTCAGTTCGTACGTGTGCCAGTATCCGAGACGCTGGATGATGAAGTCCAGACGGTTGTCCGCGTCCTCATTCCGGATCGTTCTCTCCTGGAGGATCGTGCCGAGGCTTGGATTGGTCTCTGCCCACAGTTCCGGGTCCATAATGTTCTCCGGGACCGCATACAGCGACCATTCTGCCCAGCCGGCATCCTCCGACCGTCCGGAGATGACCTTCTTCCTCAGTCCTGTAAATACACTGCCCTTGGATGTCAGCGTCGGCGGCGTTCCGCAGAATATCGTCTGCGGATTCTTGGATGCCGCGATCGTGTAGATCAGTGCTGACTGCTGTGAGACCGTGTATTCCTGGGCTTCGTCGATAACAAGCAGGTCGAACGATTCACCGATGCCTCCGGCTTCCGTTCTCGTCCTGAAGACGATCGTTCCGCCGTTGGTCATCAGTATCTGCTCCAGTCCATACTGCTTGGTACTCTTGAAGGACTTTTCCGGGATTACCTGGCCTTTTTTCTTTCTTCCGAGCTCGACATATCCGGACGCGGTGAGAAGCTTCTCCAGTCTGACAAATGCCGAGTGAGACGTGGAGGTCTTGTGTGCGGTGTGACATATATTCTCACCGTTCACCAGCCCCCAGATCTCGCGCATCGTCAGGACTTCGCCTTTGCCGTTCTGTCTTGGTATCTCATAGCCGAAAGAAGCATGGGTCCAGAGACCATCTTCTCCCTGTGCCATGATGTCCTCGATCAGAAGTTTCTGCCAGTCCTGCGCTTTTCTTGTCGATTCTTCATACAAGGCCACAGCCTCGTCGCCTTTGCTCGTATAGAACGGTAAAACAACGGATTGAGTAGGAGTCTGGCGCCCTGTCCGTGCCATACTCTTCTCCTTTTCCTTAGCTTTGTGCTGTTGCGATCAGATAGTCCAGTGTGTACCGCTCAAGTAAACCTTTCTTTTTCCATTCGCCATAGAGAATGCCTGCACCTCTAGGTGAATAGTGCAGTTCCTTCTGGATCCTGTCGATCGCTGCTGTCCTTGTCTGCCTCTCCTGTGCTCTCTGCTGTGCTTCCTGACGCTTCTGTTCCGCTTTCTGCTGGATCAGCTCGGAACGCCTCGAAGCATCTTCCTCCGTCCATTCTGTTTTGCTGACAACGTCAACGTGTCGCTTGCCCTGGATATAAGTGATCGTACAGCGACAATTCTCGTGTCTGCGGTATACATCGTTCCCGGTGTTCTTCACGTCCTCGTAGTCATATGTCCCTGCCATCTTCTTGCACCATTCACATGGCACAATGTAGGGATAGTAATACTTCTTGTTGTTGCGCTTGATTTCCCTTTGCTTGACTCCCGGAGCTTCTGCCTTCCGGACGATCTTCGCCTCGATTCCCATACGGGCATTAGCCTGGGCATTCTTCCGGATCGTTTCATCTGTTACCGCCTGAGAGTAATTGATGATCGGTTCCCGGAGCACCCAGAGCGCATCCCCGGCAGTGTCATAGGACGCAACCTTCTGCACAAGTCCCTCGATCCGGTTCGCGTCGAGATCCGGAGCGAGTGCCTCGATGCCGTAGCCGTTCGCCTCGTTCATGTTTCTCTGGATCTGTACGCTGACCTCCTTGACCAGGTCATGGTCTGCGATCAGCGCCGGAGTAAGGACTTCCCTGGCGACCTCTTCTGAGATATATGCCAGGCCTTCCACGTTCTCCGTCAGCGATTCCGAGAGAAGTTCCCCGACGCGCACCGCGTAATCATTGGCGACCTCGTAAGACGTCGAATCACGCGCTTTACGGGCGATTCTCTTCAGCTTTGAATCCGTCTTCAGCCTTCTGGTAAAAGACGCCTCAGAAGCCTGTGAGAGCCTCATACCGAGCTCTGTCATTCTTCAACCACTTCTTCCTCAAGTCCGATCGGTTCCTCAGCGGATTCGATGCCGGTGAGATCTCTCAGGTTCTCCTTGTTGAAGTATCCCGGGATCGCCTGGTTGATCTTGATGGCACCATCGCCGACTGTTGAAAGCATTGCCGCATCCGGTTCGAAGATTGGTTCCCACATCGGCTGCATATCTTCGGTGAGTGCCTTGCTGTAATCCGCGTCATCACGGACACAGGCAGCGATGAAGCCGACATTTGCGAACGCGTAGCCGTAATCCATCTGCGCCTTGCGCGCGATCAGCCTGAGTGTCTCGTGCGCTGCCTTAATGGCTTCGGCAGATGACGGGTTATCGGTTACGAATCCGAGGTCGTCCAGTGTCAGACCGGTATGACCGGCAAACATGGACGCAGCCATGCGGACCTGCTCGATGTACGGCGTCATGCTCTGCTGCTGGAACTGGCCTAAGACCGGATGGTCTCCTGACTCATCTTTATCGAAACGGAGGAAAGAGGAGAGAGAGGCGCGCCAGGAGTCCATCGGGTCTATGTCCGGATCAGTTCCGGAGACATACTTCTGAGGGAATGAGTAGAATTCTGCGGAGATCTCTGCCCGTTCCATCGTGTTCTGCGCGAACTGCTGAAGATACATCGAGGATCTTGTGATTCTGGAGTGCCCGAACGGCCTCTTGGAATCAGCCTTGTATACAATGGGTACCAATAACGGATAAGAACCCGGGTTCTTCTCGAACTCGGATTCCCTGCCGTTTACGTAGTACTGCGTCCCTTCTTTGGTGTAGTACGCTTCCAGGATCGGAGCACCGTTGGCATCTCTGTCGAGCACCGCATAGCCTTCTTTCAGCAGTCCGGTCTGTTCATCCATGACTCCGGTCGCATCCTGGGCCGTCAGTACCGACAGTCTGGGAGTGCGTTCGTCTCCCAGTCCATGCGTAATATGTACAAAAGCACATGACCCGATCAGGGATTCCTTGATCGCCGAGCCGAACAGGATCGAAGGATTGTTCTGTGCGAAGATCTGATTCGCTCCGTAGTAATCGGAGTTCTCTTTGAAGCCCCGGAAGATCAGACGGTCAGCCAGCGCGTCAACTGACTGCGTACACCATCCGACCGTAGCCTCATAAACACCTCTCAGCCAGGGCGGTGTCAGAAGTCCGCGGTTGTGCGTCCGTTCCTTCATTTCATAGTAGTTATAGCGAAGCCTGACCCTCGGCTGTTTGACAGTCAGCTTCTGCTTGAGGTATGCAACGCCTCGATATTCATCCATAACGCGGATCTCCTTTCTGCGAGATATTTTCCCAA
>JAEIGA010008468.1_pt1 | contig 15593 bp, 12 predicted proteins | sample 9270691 | NCBI WGS metagenome assembly JAEIGA01 (sample SAMN17057246, study PRJNA624740) | gut metagenome | biome: biome; isolation source: fecal sample | host: Bos grunniens | place: China: Xizang | collected 2019
ACACTGAGCGATAATTGTGCATCCTCGGTAGCCACACAATTCAAAGTTACCTTGTCACCTACATTAGAGATATCAGGCAAACTGTTGGTGATCAACACCGCCAATCCCTTCTCGGCTAGTTCTACAAAGATATCACCACCTTCCGATGTCTTTCCTTCTTTCTCTCCACCAGGGCCATCATTGAACACGAAACAGAGCTTGCTCACGTTATGGTCAGGAGAGATGCCATAATAGCTAAAGATATTTGGGGTGATCTTGAGCTCCCAATTACCATCGGCATTCTTGGTCATCTTGTACTTATCCAATCCATCGCGCCACTTAGTATTGGCTTTTTGCCAATCTTTGCCATCAATGGTAACACCTGTATGCGCAAAGCATTGGGTTGCATCCACCATTCCTTTGTTACCCTCATTAGGATTGTAGATGACAGTGATTTCGCCACCATAACCTTTTTGCACGATGGCTGGAACTGTTGTCACTTGCGCAGAAAGAGATAGCGCAAACAGTGACAGTAGAAATAATGTAATTTTTCTCATAAGTATTTTGATTTGAATATTAATATCCGGCCGCAAAGGTACAAAAAAATTTGGAGATATGCAAATATTTTCGTACCTTTGCACAAGTTTTGTTGAAATACAATAAAAATAGAACCGACATGGCAGGGAAAAAACGCATACTCATAGGCATGTCAGGCGGGATAGACTCGACCGTGGCAGCAATCTTGCTCTTGGAGCAAGGTTATGAACTTGTTGGCGCCACCTTTCGCACGTTTGATCCCTGTCATCAGATTGATACCAAAGGTTGTGGCTCGGAAGATAGCGTAATAGCCGCTCAGGAATTGGCGCATAGTTTAGGAATTGAGCATCACATTTTGGATTTTCGTACTACATTCCGCAATCATGTGATTGCTAATTTTGTGGATGAGTATGCGCACGGTCGCACGCCGAACCCCTGTGTGATGTGCAATTCGCATATCAAGTGGGGGAGACTGATGGAAGCGGCCGAGGAATATGGTTGTGAGATGATTGCCACAGGTCATTACGCACAAATTGTCGAACATCGTGGGCACTACTACTTAAAAAATGCAGTAGATACCAGAAAAGATCAAACCTATTTCCTTTGGATGCTGACCGAAGAGAACCTACGCAAAACGATATTCCCACTTGGTGGTCTGACCAAGGATGAAGTACGACAAATAGCGGTAAATCACGGCTATACCCAACTGGCAAAAAAAGCAGAGAGTCAAGAGATCTGCTTTATCCCCGACAACGATTACCGTAGTTTTTTAGCTCAGGAAGGTGTACAAATTGAGCCAGGCAATTATATAGACGCTAGTGGCAGGATATTGGGCAAGCACCAGGGATTTTGTCATTATACCATAGGGCAACGCAAAGGATTGGGGATTGCGTTGGGGTCTCCTCGCTTTGTAACCCACATTGATGCAGCCCGTAACACCGTGACACTTGGTACACATGATGACTTATATGCACGTGACGTATATGCGCAAAATTTCCGTATCAGGGATATCGAGTGGCTCAAAGAGTCTCCAGATGTGCAAGCACGCATTCGCTATAAGTCGCCCTCGATAAAGGGGAAATTGTCTATTAGCGAAGAAGCGCTATGTATGCACTTTGAAGAGCCCGTATGGGGCGTTACCCCTGGCCAATCACTTGTGATCTACAAAGATGGACTAGTAATAGGCGGAGGTTTCATCTACCTCCCCTAACACATTGGGAATAACATAGTAATCACATAGTTATCGCATAGTAATCACATAGTCTTAGTATGTAACTACTATGCGATATTTTTATCTACTTATTTCGCAGATTCGCTAGCGACTAGTTCTTCAGCACGCGCAAGCGCTCCATTGATATGGTTGCGCACATTTTCTTTGCCAATCATGACTACAAGTCCTGCTTTGTCCAAAGTACGATACACTTGTTCGTTGACGCCAGAGAGCACCAATGTCATGCCACAACGCTTGGAACGCAGATATAGTTGCTCTAGGTGATGGATACCCGTGGAGTCCATGAAGGATACCTTACGCATACGCAGGATGCGCACCTTTTGGTCTTCGGAACCCATGCGCAGACTAAGTTCGTCGAACTTGTTAGCAATACCAAAGAAATAAGGTCCATCGATCTCGTACACCTCGGTAAATGGTGGGATATGGAGTTTCTCTAAGTCGTTGCCCTGCAGGCGGATATCGGTTTGAAGTGTAGGATCAATTTCGTCGGAGAAGGAGCGAATGACGGTAGATTCGTTGGTGCGCTTGAGGAAGAGAATAACGGCAAGAAGAAGACCGATCTCAATCGCGATAGTGAGGTCAAAGATGACGGTTAGTATGAAAGTAACAATCATTACGATAAGGTCGGATTTAGGAGCTTTGGAGAGGGCCATCACCTCACGCCAACCTGACATGTTGTAACTCACAATAATCAATACTCCTGCCAGACATGCCATAGGAATCATGCCCACGAGAGGTCCAAAGCAAAGCAGCACGAGGAAGAGCATAGCAGCATGTACGATACCAGCCACTGGCGTGCGCCCGCCATTGTTGATATTGGCCATTGTACGTGCGATAGCACCTGTAGCAGGAATACCGCCGAAGAATGGTGTTACCACATTGGCTAGACCTTGAGCTATCAGTTCGGTGTTGGAGTTGTGCTTATCTCCCGTCACACCATCTGCCACCATGGCCGAAAGTAGCGACTCGATTGCCCCTAACATGGCTATCGTGAAGGCAGAAGGGAAGAGGTCCTGAACGAGATTAATCCAAGTCTTGCCTTCCTCTAAATTCAATGCAGGCAGATGTGGTGCAGGCATGCCGCTAGGTAAGGTGTAGAGGTCGCTGATTGTGGTGATGGATGTGATTCCACCATACTTGCGCAATAGCCATACCACCAATGTCATCAGTATGATTGCAACCAACGATCCAGGGATTTTCTTGTTGATTCTAGTAGAAAAAATGATAATCAACAAGGAAGCTATACCGACTGCGAATGCCCACCAATTGATGTCGCGCCAGTGTTGGAAATAGCATATCCATTTATGAATAAAATCAGCAGGTGCTTCTTGAATGCCCATGCCGAAGAGGTCGTTCATCTGTGTGGAGAATATGGTAAGTGCAATACCCGCAGTAAAACCCACAATCACAGGGTAAGGAACGAATTTTATGACATTTCCTAATTTGAACAATCCCATGAGAATGAGCAAGATACCAGCCATGATAGTAGCAATCAGCAAGCCCGTTAGACCATGTTGCTGAATGATGCCATAGATAATGACAATGAAAGCGCCTGTAGGTCCACCAATCTGCACCTTGCTACCACCAAAAGCGGAAATAATGAAACCTGCGATAATAGCAGTCACGAGACCTTCGGTAGGTCCTACGCCCGAGGAAATACCAAATGCGATAGCCAATGGGATGGCAACCACCGCCACAATGACACCCGCTATGAGATCTTGAACCAATCGCTCTTTATTGTAAGAACAAAGCGAAGAAAAAAGTTTTGGACGAAATACATCCTTGAAAGAAAAAAAATTCTTCATATACCTAAAAAATTGACTAATACTTACCTTTATAAATCTATTATTCGTGATGATATGGTTCACCTCGTAGGATGGTCATTGCACGATAGATTTGTTCTACAAAAAAGAGGCGAACCATTTGGTGCGAAAAAGTCATTTTGCTCAGTGAGACTTTACCATTCGCTCGTGCATACACTGCCTCTGAAAAGCCGTAAGGTCCTCCCACTACAAAGACCACATCCCTACCCGATGACATGCGCTTTTGCATGTAGTCTGCAAATTCTACAGAGCGATACTCCTTGCCATGCTCGTCTAGAAGGATTAAATCGCTATTGGGAGTTATAGAGCGCAAGATCTGTTCGCCTTCGGCTACCTTCTGCTGCTCAGATGTGAGGGACTTCGTATTTTTTAGTTCGGGAATCACTTGTAGCGCAAAAGGGATGTAGTGCGCCAGTCGCTTTTGATAATCCTGAATGAGGGTTTCGATATGCGCATCCGTAGTTTTTCCGACGACAAGCAATGTGATTCTCATAATCCACGTTGTTTTTTTATATATTCGTATGCTTCGTTGATACCACGGAACTTATCTGTGGCTTGTTGTCGTATTTCCTCTCCGGCATTAGCCACTTTATCTGGGTGGTATTTCATAGCCATACGTCGATACGCCTTCTTGACCTGTTCGTCAGTAGCATTAGGTTCTATCTCCAATGCCTTGTATGCCCAGTTCTGGTCCTTCTCACGTTGATACAAAGACAAAATAGACTGGTAATCAGCATCTTGAACCATCATTGAACGAGCAATCTGCTCTATGACATAGAGTTCATTAGAATGAAATTCACCATCTGCCTTAGCTATCTGCAAGAGCAGACTGATGAGTTCAAGGCGAGTGGAATAGTTGAGATTATAGCCAATTTGCTGAGCAATAGCCACATGGTCTAAATCTTTTTGCAGCAATTCCTTCAGCAGGTGTAATGCTTGTTTTGCCCCCTCTTCTCCAAAAGTGCGCAGCAAGAAAGGTTTAATGAAATTCACTTCCGATTTTAGGACTTTGCCATCGGATTTAATGACACAAGCAATAAGTACAATTATAGATACTTTTATATCTCCTTGAGAAGCTTTTCTTGTAGTGCCTCGGGTGGAATTATTATCCGTAATGTCTTGTATAGTATTACTACTTCCTTCAAAAGCAGAAGCAATCAGCACTCCGACTACAGCCCCAATCGGTCCACCAAGCACAAATCCCAATCCACCTAATATCCATTTACTGAATCCCATGTGCAAGTATCTATAAACGTTGTAATGCCAATTGTAAATCTTCCGGGGTATCAATGCCTATAGAGGCATGTTGGGTCAATGCCACACGAATGGCCAGACCGTTTTCTATCCAACGCAGTTGTTCTAGACTCTCTAGTTGCTCTAGTTTTGAAGGCTGCAGACTCGTTATCTTCGCCAGGATATCTGCACGATAGGCATACATGCCTATATGTCGAAAATGCTGCCCTTGTTTGAGCCAATCAGCAGGATCTATGCCGCGCAAATATGGAACTACACTGCGTGAGAAATAGATGGCTCTACCCATATCGGTTGAGCCGTTAGGATCGGCCGCAACAACCACCTTGACGTAGTTCGGATTTTGCAAATTCTCTAACGTATCATCCGTAGCAAAGGGGTGTACCAAGGTGGCAATCTCAGTGGGAAAGCAATCGAGGAGACCTTGAATTTGCTCGGGTTGAATGAATGGTTCGTCACCTTGGATATTAACCACAACGATGTCATGAAGCGATATAGGTTGTTCAAGATTATTTCGCAGTTGTTGTGCATAATAATGCTGAAACGCCTCATACACTCGATCTGTCCCGCAGGTATGATTGGGCGAAGTCATCACTGCTTCCCCTCCAAAGGCACTGACGCATTCATAAATGCGCTCGTCATCCGTAGCCACAATGACCGTATTGAGCACTTTTTTCGCCTGCTCATACACACGCTGAATCATCGGTTTACCCGCGATATCAGCCAGGGGCTTACCGGGGAAACGACTACTGGCATAACGAGCCGGAATAATACCAATGTTATGCTTCATCGTCATCATCTATGTAACGATATGCTGAATCGGTAGTTTTCTTTTGCAAGCGCGTACGAAGATAGTCGAAGCCATAGCGTTTTTTGGAGTTTTTGCCATAACCATAGCCGTAGCCATAACCGTAGCCATAACCATATCCGTAACCGTAGCCATAGCCATATCCATAGCCATAACTGCTAGATTTTTCATTCTGTATGTCAGACAGAATCAAATTGATCTTATCCTTGTGGTGCAATGCCAAATTTTCAAGCGTTTGCTTAGCAAATCGTTTATCTGTAGACATACAACGCAGCACGTAGAGAGTAATATCCGTTTGCTCTATCAATGCCATTGCATCAGGAACGATACCTACCGGCGAGGAGTCTACCACGATATATGTGTATCGCTTACGTAGAGAAGCTAGCATTTCATTGAGTTTTTCACTACGAACCAACTCGCCAGGGTTAGGTGGGATAGTACCCGCAGGTAAGACGTCAAATCCTAGTTGTTCGTTGTGCAAAATAACATCATCCAAATCGCAATCACCTATCAAATAGTTAGTAACACCCATTGATGCCTCCAGACCTAACTTCTCGTGTACGTTTGGTTTGCGTATATCCATGTCAATCAACAAGGTCGAATTTCCTGTCATCGCATAGAGGGATGCTAAGTTGGTAGAGATAAATGTCTTACCATCACCAGATTGTGTAGAGGTAATTGCCACGGTAATGTTGGTCTTGCGCATCACCTTAAACTCAATACGCATACGAATCGTTCGCAACATCTCAGCGTAGCTAGAGCGTGGTCGTTTCTTGGCAAAAGTTGGGTTTTGCGACTTAACATGTCGCAACGCTCCTAACAGATCATAATTACTGAGTTTCTCTGCCTCTTTTGGTGAACGAATCTTATTGTTGAGCAACTCAGAGAGTATAAGCAAGAGCAGTGGAACCAACAAACCAATTACCAAAAAGGTCATCGTGTTTTTGCGTTTCTCCTTGCTATTCATAGCATAGGTTGTACGTGCGCGGTCCATAATCTCGCTATCTGGCGTATTACCCGCTTTTTGAATCTCTGCCTCTGCACGTTTTTGCAAGAAGAAAGTATAGTAATTGTCATCAATACGGTAGTTACGTTCGATAGCCACCATCTGCAGTTCCTTCTCAGGTAAATGTTGAATTTCACGCTCCACCTCGCGCAGACGTATATTTAAGTCTTTTTTCTCAATATCCAGAGAGGTGCGCATTGATTGTACGACCTCTGCTATTGCAGACTTCACATTGTTGATGTCGCTCGTGTATTTGGAATAATACACATTCTTTTGACTCAACTCGCCACGTTGGATATGCAGGTCATTGAGTTGCTGTACCAGTTGCATGAGCATAGGTTCATTCAAGCCCAAAGTAGCAGGTGCAATCACCGACCCTTGATCTATTTTCTGTTCGAGATAGTTAGACAAGTAATCCAAATAAGTCTCCTTCAGGCGCAATGCCATTTGTTGTTGGTCATATTGACTGGCTTTGGCCATCAAACCACCGGCATAGGAACCCACGTCCACAAACTTATTCTCTTGGCGGAAATTGGTCATCTCGCCTTCGCTCTTTGTCAAACTCTCTTGCAGCACCTTCAATTGCTCGTTGATAAAGCTGATAGATTTCTCCGCTACCATATTCTTGCGCTCCACATTTTGGAGGAGATATATATCAGAGAGTTTATCAATAAATTCGCGGTCACGCTGAGGGGTCTCACCTATCAACTGAAGTCCCAACACCGTACTTTGCTCGGTAACGAAGTTGAGTTGCAAACGGCTCGAGAACTCATCAGTAAGTCCTTCTCTAGAACGGAATCGGAAATAGATATGTTGCCCTGGGGACATCATCATATCCGTAGGCCAAATGCGTACCTTAAACAAAGAGGTATGCAGTTCCTCACCATATTGCGTTCTGTAATCAAAGCTGTCATCTTCCTCATAGGTCGTCACTCTGAGCGAACCATCGGTTAGTACTTCGCAACGGAATAACTGATAATACGCCATTGGATCGAGCCACGAGTACTCCACCGTGATTGGAGAGTTGCGGTAGATATTACGCGTCTTGAAGCGCCCTTTGGTGATATACTCTACATGCATGTATGGCAGCGAATCCACAGTGCGAGCAATCAAGTCGTAACTTCCCAAGATAATCAACTGGTTATTGACATTGGTATAACCAGCTCCTACGCCAAAGCCCTGCATGATAGACGCCGAACCATAACCTGCACCCCCACTCGACTCTTTGATAATCATAGTACCTGTAGTGAGGTAGCGTTCTATCACTTTTTTGTTTTTAAGATACGCTAGCGACAATGCTATCACAGCAGCTATCGCAAATAGATACCAGTGGTGGACAATACGCACCACCCACTCCATAAGATCAAAATTAGAATTCTCTTCTTCCAATGGCATTCCGCCATTTTGCATTATTTCATTCTGTGTCATATCTATTTTATTTCTAAAGTCTTACCACACACCTGGAATATAATTCAGTACAGTAATCAATAGCGATACCGAACTGGTTATCAACGCCAAAAAACTACTATAGCTTTGCTGTTTATAGAAACTACCTGAATCTCTACTTACATATATCAAGTCATTGGGATATACATAGTAGTATTTCGAATCAATAATACTATTCGTTCGTATATCAAACTCCAGCACCTCTGGCTCAGCATTTCCGCTCGGACGAATGATACGCACATGGCGTCTGTCACCCGAGTTCATCAAGTCACCAGTCATTGCCAATGCTTGGAAAATTGTCAAACGTTCCTTGTTGATGGCATATTTACCCGAACGAGCATCACCCAATACTGTAAAGGTCTTGTTATACATCGCCAACTTCACATCCGCATCCGGAATAATCTCGCGGAATGCTTTGCGCAAGGTGTCTTGGGCCTCCAATTCGGTCAAACCCGCTAATTTCACAGGAGCCAAAAAAGGTATATCCACCGTTCCATCAGAATAAATACGGTATGAATTGGCATATTGTCCTGCTCCTTGCATGTTGGCTGAAAGGGTCTTGGCGATAGTCTCATCCATCGTTACTACACGATAAATAATCTCATCATTCACTTGCAAACGATAGGGCTCATAAGCAGCAGAATCGTATTGGGGCAGATCCTCACGCTCTTGCAGCAAACCCACTTGACGGTAGCCATAGCAACCTGTCAATGCGCTCAACATACAAAACATCAATATATGTTTTATCATCTGTCTCATCTCACTACCTCCTATTTATGATTCTCAACCGTGTTCATAATACGTACCACCAAACCATACACAAAACCACCAAACGCCAATGTAGTCGCCACAACACTAATCGTTGTTGTCACCGAATTGATACCGAAACTTTGTCCCTTGATGCGCTGGATATAAATCACATCGTTTGGTTCGATGTAGTAGTATTCCGAATTGATAATATCCTCAGAACGCACATCAAAGGTCATTACCTTCGTTTCGCCCTCAAGTTCGCGTACAATGCGTACTTTGCTACGGTCACCAAAATCACCAATATCACCCGCCATCGCTAGTGCTTCATAGATAGTCACCTTCTCTTTAGGAATGGCAAACATACCACTACCATGATCACTAATAACGCTGAAAGTACCACGCACAATATTCACCTCCACTGAAAGCAGTTTGTAGTCCGTTTGATCTTGCACATACTCCATGAGCGAATGCTCCAATGCCGCCTTCACCTCACGCGTAGTCTTGCCACGCACCGGAATTTTACCAACCAACGGATAATCAATCGTACCGTCTGACAATACTAGATAGGTGTACAAATCGTACGAACCATACGCTCCACCACCTTGACGAATCTGCGAACTATTCACACCACCACGACCAGACGCATTGAACATCGTACTCACACGTTCATCAATCGAGTACACATAGACATACAATCGGTCACCTATACGGATCTTATAATCCTCATAGGTCAGTGTATCTGCATAAGTAGGCACACCATGCTTACCCGCTTCTTGCAGCAAGTTTACCTTTCTGCTAGTCACACATGACGCTAGCAACAAAGGAAGCAAAAATATAAGTATTCTCTTTATCATCACCATACACTTTATAGCATACTATCGTCTCTCATCCCATCCAAAAGGGTGTTTCGACAATTCCAATTTTGCCAACGGATGATAATCACCCACAAAACCTATTGGCACAGAATTACGTATCTGACTAACCATCTCAATACATGGACGTGCCTCCGAGATTCGGAATCCATTACCGGCCAATATCTGCTTATAACTCTCAGTATGCAACTCTGTAAATCCTTGACTAAACTCAAATTCCTCACCATCTATAGACAATGTGCGATAAGTACGTTTCTCGCCTTGTACCGCATTCGCAGGCAAGCAATCCGCATTGATACTTAGAAAATAACGCACACGAGCACGCTCCAAATCCAAATAACCCGCCACACGGTCAAAACTCATCACATGAACTATATTTTGCTTCACTGGACCAAATATCCATTGCAGCATATCGTAGAAGTGCACACCTATGTTCGTGGCTATACCACCCGACTTATGCACATCACCTTTCCAACTACTGTAATACCATTTGCCACGACTCGTAATATACGTCAAGTCCACATCATACACTTTATCCTTTGGACCATTCTGCACCTTCTCACGCAATGCAGCAATCTTGTCGTGCAAACGCAACTGCAGGATGGTATACGCCTTGTGGCCCGTCTCTGCCTCCAACTCTACCAAGTTGTCAATATTGTAAGGATTCAGCACCAATGGCTTCTCACAAATCACGTCACAACCCAAACGCAAACCATAACGAATAAACGCATCATGCGTGTAGTTAGGAGTACAAATACTTATCCACGACAATGGATTATCTGTACGCATCTGCTTCGAGCAGAAACGATCAAACTGTTCGTTCTCTGTAAAGAAACTACAATCAGGGAAACTACTATCCAATCTGCCTACTGAATCAAATTTATCGTAGGCCACCAACAAGTTATTGCCTGTATCGGCAATCGCCTTGATATGTCGCGGCGCTATATATCCTGCCGCACCTATGAGAGCAAAATTTTGCATACTATTACTTGAAAATCATTTCAGCCGACAAAGGTACAAAAAAAAATGCATATACACAAGTAAAGTAAACATTTATTTGAAAAAAGATAGATTTTATCTATCTAATAGCAAGATGCTAGCCGTTTTAGGTAAATAATTGCGAGCGTGCGAAAGTAGCCACAATGGAATGCGCGAGATCTCCAAAGGTACAATAAATTTTCGCATATATACAAGAAAAATCGCCCTAAAAAAGGCGATTTTTCACAATATTGAGGGGCTATCACTCGACTACTTGTCGCAATAGTCTCGATTGAAGAGGGCAAGGCGTTGATCTAATTGTTCGTATTGGTCATCACGAATACATGATACACAACCACGCATACCCTCTCGCTTCGCACCAGTACTAGCCAGCGAGATAGCCGAGATACCATAGTAAATGAGCTTATTTACCATCTTCTCACCCGTCCAATCCTTGTAGCCAAACGTAAAGAAGAACCCATCTCCTACCTCTTGCCCATCCGCATCTTCATCATAGACGATATGAAAACCATTCTTAATCATTATATCCTTCACAATCTTAGCTCTGCGAGCATACTCGCGTGTATTAGCCACATAGTCAATCTTGCCCTGACACGCAGCGCGAAACATTGCAGCCATGGCATACTGAACCGAGTGGGCCACACCCGAAGAGAGACTATAAAGAATGATATAGATGAAATTACGCAGAAACTCACCATCATTGCCATAACGTTCTGCTAATGAAGCAAATCTGCGATGCGCAAGGTATGGATTCATAGCCACAATCGCTGCACGTTGTCCCGCATAAGAGAACATTTTAGAACAGGAAATCATATGCACACAATTGTTGGTATAGCGACCTACTGTAGGTTGAAATGGTGGTTCATATGGTGTACCTCGTTTGGTGTCACGAAAATCCATATTGAGATATGCGAGGTCTTCTATTACAAGCACGTTATAGCGTGTAGCAAGTTGGCCTATAATCTCCAATTCACGTTCCGTGAGACACATCCACGAAGGATTATTCGGATTAGAGAAAAGCATCGCTGCTATCCTACCCGACTGGAAGCGGCGTTCTAGTTCTTCCGCCAACGCCTCTCCACGATAATCAGCCACATCCATTGCTTCAACACGCACTCCTATCACCTTACATTGCTGCTTCTGAACAGGAAAACAAGGATCTAGAAAGAGAACGGTATCGCGCTCTTTATCAAGCTGCATCATGGTCATATTGAGGGCAAATGCCGCCTGCATACTACCCACGGTGGGCACTATACATTCGGTAGGTATATCCAGATTCAAGAAAGCACGCACAAACTCGCTACCCCAATGCTTCACCTCCGTGATACCTGTAATCACAGGGTAATGCGCACCACAACCTGCCATAAGTGCTTCGTGCTCCGCTTCAATGCCTATTTGCTCTGCAGGCAAACCAGGCTCGCCCAATTCCATATGTATAAACTCTTCACTCGTGGCACGCTCAATATCCTTTACAACACCCACTAGCTGGCGAATAGAAGCTGCGCCCAATTCTTTGGCGTTACGCAAACCAAAGTCAATACAAGTTTGGTCAACAAGCTGTTTATCAAGAGGAAAACTCATATCGATAACAAAATTACGAATTTTGACTTGCTTGGTAACCTGCCTCAATAGCAGCCACATTGGATGCTACAATAGCTTCTCCCTTGCGCGAGAAGATACGCTGTACACCAGCAATAATCTTGTCGTGGTCAATATCTAGCATTGGTATAGCAGCACCAAGCAACACCATATTCGCAGCTTGAGCGGGCGCACCTGCCTGCTTTGCCAACTCCTCTACATCCACTAGCACGTGGTTCTTTATTTCTTTTACACATGCGATAACCTCATTCAGATCAGGATAGTTAGGGATATTCACAAAAGGTTTGGAGGAAGTTACAATCCATCCGTCTGGTTTCAAATATGGAAGATAGCGCAATGCCTCCATAGGTTCAAGCGAGATAATGATATCTGCTCCCTGCAATGGAATAAGATCAGAGTAGATAGGGTCAGATGAGAGACGGAGGTTGGATTGCACATCACCTCCACGTTGGCTCATACCATGTACTTCAGCTTGCTTGAGATATAGTCCTTCGTTGAGGGCTGCATCACCTATAACGGTGGCTATAGATAGGATACCTTGTCCTCCTACGCCAGCTAATATAATATCGCGTTTCATATAATTCTTGCCTTTAAACTTTAAACGATAAACTTTCAACTACTTCTTGGCTTTCAGGTGGCGTTTGAGAGTTTGGATACATTCGCGACGAGCAATCACTACAGAAGTACCATTGTATGCCACTTCTTCGCGAAGCACTTGCTTGATTTCTTCCATATTCTTTGGCAATGGTACTACTACACGTACGTGCTCTGGCGCTACACCCAAACCACAGCAAATGGCCTCTAATCGACCTGTACCTGCAGAGTCTTGTCCGCCTGTCATACCTGTCGTCAGGTTGTCCGAAATCAGCACAACTACGTTGGCGTTGCTATTCACACAGTCCAGCAATCCCGTCATACCAGAGTGAGTAAAGGTAGAGTCACCTATCACCGCAAACGATGGGAATTGTCCTGCATCAGCAGCACCCTTTGCCATAGTAATACTAGCACCCATCTCCACACATGCATGGATAGCATGGAATGGCGACAATGCACCCAATGTATAGCAACCTATATCACCAAAGATCTTGGCATTCTCATGTTCACGTGCCACCTCATTGAGGGCAGCATACATATCGCGGTGACCACAACCTTGACACAATGCTGGTGGTCTTCCCACAACTATCTCTGGTATCGCGAATCGAGAGTCGGAAGTCAGATTGCTCATCAATGCTTCACGTACACTATCTGGCGTCAACTCGCCCATACGAGGCAAATCACCTGTCAAACGTCCTTTTACAGCCACAGAAGATGGCAGCATACCGCGGATCAGTTCTTCTACCACAGGTTGTCCTTCTTCCATCACCAATATCTCTTTCGCGCCATCGGCTACCATCTGATCTATCAATGCTTTTGGCAATGGATATTGAGTTACTTTCAACACACTCGCATCCAATTGGTTGGCAGCAACTTCCATCAGATAGTTATACGCAATACCTGTAGTCAATATTGCTTTCTCTGGATTACTTCCTTTGGTGTAAGTATTGTATTGTGACTCTTCACTAGTTTGCACAAAATCGGCTTGCGCCTCTACCAGTTCCGCATAATTCCTACGCGCATAAGCAGGCAGCAAAATAAAGTGATTGGTATTCTCTGGGGCAGAGAGTATATTTTGCTCACGTGGAGTATCTATCGTTTCTACCACCGCACGTGAGTGTGCCATACGTGTAGTCACACGCATCAGAATAGGTGTACGAAGTGATTCCGAGAGGTCAAACGCATAGTGCATCATGTCGTATGCCTCTTGTTGGTTGCTTGGTTCCAAGCAAGGAATCATGGCAAACTTCGCATAGAAACGAGAGTCTTGCTCATTCTGCGAGGAGTGCATTGAAGGGTCATCTGCAGCCAATACCACCAAACCTCCATTTACGCCTGTGATGGCAGCATTCATAAATGCGTCCGCACAAACATTCATACCCACATGCTTCATGCAGACAAGCGCACGTTTGCCCATATATGACATGCCCAGAGCACCTTCCATCGCAGTTTTCTCATTGGTAGCCCAACGGCAAAAGATCTTCGCATCCGAACATCCTGCTTTCAACTTGCGACTCTCGCTCAGTTGTATGTATTCGGTAATTTCAGTGGATGGTGTACCTGGATAGGCATACACTCCACTCAAGCCAGCATCAATAGCGCCTTGCGCTATGGCTTCATCGCCTAATAAAAGGTATTTCATGATATTTATATTGTATTAAATTTCTATTGTTGAGAATTATAGGCCTCCAAAGCTTTGCGGAGAACAAGTACTGCTTTTGCCAAATCTTCCTTGTTGAGAATATATGCCATACGTACCTGCTTTCTACCATCTTCTGGATTGGTGTAAAAACCGCTACCTGGAGCCATCATAATTGTTTGTCCTTCATATTGGAAGTCACTGAGACACCACTGACAGAATTTATCAGTATCATCCACAGGCAATTGCACCATCACATAGAATGCTCCCATTGGCGTAGGAGCAAACACTCCTGGAATTTGATTGAGTTGATCAATCAAGAAATTGCGACGTGCCAGATACTCGTCATACACTTCTTCCAAATACTCATGTGGTGTTGCCAATGCTGACTCTGCAATCACCTGACCTATCAACGGAGGCGACAAACGTGCTTGGCAGAACTTCATCACGGCTTGATGCACCTCTTTATTCTTTGTAATCAACGCACCAATACGTATGCCACACAGCGAATAGCGCTTGCTGACTGAGTCAATCAGTATCACATTTTCTTCAATTCCATCGAGATGGAATGCTGAGATATATGGACGCTTGGTATAGATAAACTCACGATACACTTCATCCGACAAGAGATAAAGATTATATTTCTTTACCAAATCGCGCAATTGCATCATTTCTTGCTTACTATACAGATAACCTGTCGGATTGTTAGGATTACATATCAATATAGCACGCGTCTTGTCTGTAATTTGCTTCTCAAATTCCTCAACTGGTGGCAACTTAAATCCATTCTCAATATTCGTCTTCACGGGTTTAATCACCGCTCCACATGACACAGCAAATGCCATATAGTTGGCATAACTGGGCTCAGTAACGATAATTTCATCACCTGGGTTTAGACATGCCATATACGCAAACATAATTGCCTCAGAGCCGCCAGAAGTAATAATAATCTCATCAGGTGAAATATCAATACCATACTCCGCATAATACCCCACCATCTTTGCGCGCAGAGAAATCACACCCTGAGAAGGAGTGTATTCCAATATATCCTTGCGAAAG
>JAEIGA010008469.1_pt1 | contig 15592 bp, 15 predicted proteins | sample 9270691 | NCBI WGS metagenome assembly JAEIGA01 (sample SAMN17057246, study PRJNA624740) | gut metagenome | biome: biome; isolation source: fecal sample | host: Bos grunniens | place: China: Xizang | collected 2019
AGTACAATCCGTTCCTCAAGAAGGTAACTCTTCACCGCGAGATCAAATAATTAAGGAGGAATAGAAAATGGCAAAGAAAGCAGTCGCAACCTTCAAGGCTGGTACACTCAAGAAGATGGTTAAGTGTATCCGCATGGACAAGTCTCCAAAGACTGGTGCATACGTTTTCAACGAGCTTCTCGTTGAGGAGTCTGAGGCAAAGGATTTCTTCGCAAAGAAATAATTCTTTCCTTAAGTGCTTAAGAGGCATGACCGATTTTAGGTCATGCCTCTTTTTTATTATCCTGAAAACCTGTATATTTGTAGGTTAAACGTCGAGTTTATGGGTATTTTTGATAAAGGTGTAAAGAAGACCAACAGAAGCTTCTTTGAAAGGCTTTCCAGAGCTATCGTCGGCAAGACTGAAGTGTCTGATGACTTACTGGATGCTATAGAGGAAGCGTTGCTGGCTACAGATATGGGTGTTGATACCACCATGAAGATTATTGAGAATCTTGAAGAGAGGGTCCGTCAGGACAAATATGTATCTCTTGATGAACTTGTCGATATTCTTCGCGATGAAATAGCAAGCCTTCTTAATGTCAGGGAAGGTGAGACTTCAGATGATGATGTGGTTCCTTTTGATTTCAGCAGGAAGCCTTATGTGATCATGGTTGTGGGTGTCAACGGTGTCGGAAAGACTACGACTATCGGTAAGCTGGCCAGCAGTCTCAAGGCTCAGGGTAAGAAGGTCGTTCTCGGCGCTTCTGATACTTTCCGTGCGGCTGCAGTCGATCAGTTGACTATATGGTCAGAGCGTGCAGGAGTTGAAATCGTCAAGCAAGGTATGGGTGCCGACCCAGCATCGGTTGCATTCGATACATTGAAGTCTGCTGTTGCCAAAGATGCTGATGTGGTGATCATTGATACAGCTGGACGCCTGCATAACCGTATAGATCTTATGAACGAGCTCACTAAGATCCGTAATGTGATGAGAAAGGTTGTGCCGGATGCTCCGCACGAAGTCCTTCTGGTTCTTGATGGCTCTACAGGTCAGAATGCTTTCCAGCAGGCAAAGGAGTTCATGCGTGCGACTGATATTTCAGCATTGGCTGTCACCAAACTGGATGGCTCGGCGAAAGGTGGAGTCGTAGTGGGAATTGTAGACCAGTTCCGTATTCCAATCAAGTTTGTAGGTATCGGAGAAGGAATTGATGACCTGAAGGTATTCAACAAGAGAGAATTTGTCGGTTCTCTGTTTTCAAAGGATGATATAGAAAAATAATTAAGTATATGAAGATTTCGTATAACTGGCTCAAGGATTACCTTGAGTGTGACCTCGCTCCAGAGGCAGTAGCACAGGCCCTGACTTCAATTGGACTTGAAGTTGATTCGCTTGAGCAGATTGAAGAGATTCCTGGCGGTCTTGCCGGAGTAATTGTGGCAGAAGTAGTAGAGTGTGTAGAGCATCCTGATTCAGATCATCTGCATATAACTAAACTTAACACAGGAGAAGGTGAACTTCTTCAGGTTGTATGCGGTGCTCCTAATGTCGCTGCTGGACAGAAAGTTCTTCTCGCAACTGTAGGAACAGTACTTGGTGAGGACTTCAAGATCAAGAAGTCAAAGATCCGTGGCGTAGAGTCGTTCGGTATGATCTGCGCAGAGGATGAGCTTGGAATCGGCGAGTCACACGACGGAATCATGGTACTTGATCCGGAGGCAGTGCCAGGAACGCCTGCAAAGGAGTATCTTGGCCTTGCAACAGATGCTCTTATCGAGATCGGACTGACAGCAAACCGCGTGGATGCTGCTTCACACATCGGTGTGGCGCGTGATCTCTATGCCTATCTCAAGCACAATAATATTCCTTGTGAATTCAAACTTCCTGATGTTTCAGCTTGGGCTGACAGCGCTGAGGGAGAGGCTGTGCCTGTAGAAGTGCTTGCTGCAGACGGCGCACCAAGATATACAGGTACTACCATCAAGGGTGTAAAGGTGGCTCAGTCACCGGAGTGGCTTCAGAAGAAGCTTCTTGCAATCGGTCTTCGCCCTATAAATAACATCGTCGACATCACAAACTTCGTTCTTCATGAGATCGGTCAGCCGCTTCATGCATTTGACCTTGCCAAGATCGAGGGTGGAAAGGTTGTTGTCCGCAGGGCTGAAGAGGGCGAAAAGTTCGTTACTCTTGATGGAGTAGAGCGTACTTTGAGTGCTGCAGACCTTATGATTGCGAATGCAAAAAAGCCTATGTGTCTTGCAGGTGTATTCGGTGGCGAGGAGTCAGGTGTGACTGAGAATACAGTGGATGTATTCCTTGAAAGTGCGTACTTCAACCCTGTTTCTATCAGAAAGAGTTCTAAGAGACATGGTCTCAAGACAGATGCGTCTTTCCGTTATGAGCGCGGTGCTGACCCTCTCGTTGTAGAGTATGCTGCCAAGCGTGCCGCTCTTCTCATTCAGGAGCTTGCCGGTGGTCAGATCGTAGGCAGAATGCAGGAGTTCTATCCTGAGAAGATCGAGAAGAAGATCGTTGACCTTGACTATAACCGCATCGAGGCATTCGTAGGAAAGAAGCTTGGTCACGATGTGATCGAGGGTATTCTTGAAGGTCTCGCATATGAGTTCCTCGAGAAGAACGAGACAGGTGCTAAGGTTGCCGTGCCTTCATACATGATCGATGTATACCGTGAGTGTGATGTAGTAGAGGAGATCCTGCGTGTCTACGGATACAATAACATCGAGCTCCCGCAGGCTATGAGAATGTCTGTAAACGCACCTCAGAAGCCGGAACCTGAGCAGGTAAGAAAGTCTATTGCTGACTTCCTCGCTGCAAACGGTTTTGTTGAGACAATGAACAACTCGCTTACAAAGTCTGAGTACTATTCTAAGCTCAAGACATTCCCTGAGGAGAAATGCGTGCGTATTCTCAACCCGCTCAGCTCTGATCTCAATGTAATGAGACAGACTCTCCTTCTCAATGGCCTTGAGGTTATTGCATACAACATCAACCGCCAGATTACAAATGTCAAGACGTTTGAGTATGGCTCGGTCTATTCATTCAAGCCGGAGACCGATGGAACAACTCTCGAGTCATATGAGGAGCACACATGCTACGCACTCTTCATGAGCGGTCAGCCTGACAAGTCTTGGAGAGTGGATCCAGGCAAGGGCAACTACTTCCAGCTCAAGGGCTATCTCGAACTTCTCCTGAAGCGTTTCGGCTGTGACATCTACTCTCTTGAGACAGATGCTGCTCCAGCAGACCTTTTCTCTGAGGGACTTTCATACAGCCTTCCAGGTTCACGACAGCCTCTCGCTGTGATGGGTACGGTATCTCCTGCAAGACTACGCAGCTTCGGCATACGCCAGCCGGTATTTGCGGCAGAAATCAACTGGCCTGCTTTGTTCGAGCTTGTGAAGAGAAACAAGATCAAATACAAGGAACTTCCTAAGTATCCGGAGGTAAGACGTGATCTTGCCCTTCTCCTTGACGAGTCTGTAAGTTATGCGGATCTTCGCAAGAGCGCATTCCGCGTAGGTAAGAAACTTCTCAAGCAGGTCGGCCTGTTTGACGTATATAGAGGTGATAAGATTGCGGAAGGCAAGAAGCAGTACGCGCTCAGCTTTGTACTTCAGGATCTTGACAAGACCTTGACTGATAATGATGTGGAAAAAGTGATGAGCAAGCTGCTTTCTACATTCCAGAATGAGTTTGGTGCAACCTTGAGATAATATGACGACACATTTCATAAAGCATATACTACTTATGCTGGTTATTACAGCGACCTTCTTGACCTCTTGCAGAAGCAAGGGGCCGGAGGTTATTGATAATGATGACCTGGCACAGATATATGCTGAGATGCTGTTGACTGACCAATGGATCATAACCAATCCTAGCTTGAGGACGATTGCGGACACTTCATTGGTGTATGAACCTATATTGCAGAAGTACGGTTATACTTCAGACGATTATCGTCACAGTATAGATGCCTATCTTTCAAATCCCAAGAAGTTTGCAGAGATATTTGAGGAGACTGTAGAGATACTTGATTCAAGACTTAAGGCACTTAATCTGGAAAAGGAAGATATCAAAAAGATAGAAGATGCGAAACGCTATGTGAATAGTATGTCCAAGTACTTCAATATTGATCCTTCTCTTATGTTTGCCGACAGAATGACCGAGACCGGACGCATTACGACCGATGATTCCTTGGATGTGAGATGGGATACGGTATATTTCTGTTTCCGCATGCTCCGGGTTCCGAGATTTGAAGCTTCAGACTCTTTGCAGGTGCAGGATTCTTTAGCAGCACTTGACTCTATTGCAGCACTTGATTCCTTGGCAGTGCTTGATTCTTTGGCAGTGTTGGATTCTCTTCCGGTATTGGACACAGCCAGGAAATGGAATAATGATAAGGTGGGACGTATAAAAAGATTCCAGAATAAAGATATTCATCGTATCAGCGACGAGTTGATAAAATCGGAAAGAGAATGGGAATAAAGAGAATACAGGCACAATTTGTATATACCTTGACTGCTGACAGCCCGATCAGGAACGGCTATGTCGATTACGATGAGACCGATGGAACTGTAGTTGCTGTCGGTGAGTGTGCTGATGGAGAGGAGGTGCTTCCAGGAGCCTTGATACCTGGTTTTGTAAATGCTCATTGTCATGTGGAGCTGTCACATCTTCATAAGAAGTTCCGTAAGGGAACAGGTATGGCTGGCTTTATCGATCAGATCAATGAATTGCGTGATTGGGCAGGCAAGGAAGTCAAGACTCAACTTGTGCAGAAGTGGATGGACAAGATGTGGAACGATGGTGTTTCCGCAATGGCAGATATCAGTAATGACGATTCTTCGTTTGACGTAAAGAAATCTCATAAGATGTATACCCGTACATATCTGGAGGTTTTCGGAAGCGAACCGGAGATGTGTGAAGGAGTGATGGCTGATGTCGCTGCGCTGAATGTCCTTGCTGATGAAGCTGGAATAGATGCCGCCCCGACTCCGCACTCATGTTACACTATGAGCCCGCAGCTGCTCAGTGCATCTGCTGCTGCCGGTCTTGAAAGAGGTTTCATTTCATACCACTCCCAGGAAAGTCAGGAAGAAGAGGATCTTCTTCTGACAGGAACCGGAGCCATGTATGAAAATCGAAAGCGTTCAGGTATGAGTACTCCTCCTGTAACTGGAGAGTCTTCGTTGAAATATTTTATAGACAGATTGGCTGCCGCCAAGCCGGCTCCCTATCATGAGAACATTCTTCTTGTTCATAATGTATGTCTGTCTCAAGATGATATTGATGCAGCCAAGGCTGTCATGAAGAATGTATATTGGGCGGTATGTCCGTTGTCCAATATATTTATACACAATGTATTACCTCCTATTGCCCTGATGGAGAGAAATGATTTGAAAGTAGTAGTAGGAACCGATTCCCTTTCAAGTAATGATGACCTTGACATGGTTAAGGAACTTTATTGCCTTCACTCAAACTTCCCTGATGTCTCTATGAACAAGATACTTGGTTGGGCATGCCTGAACGGCGCGGAATTGTTGAAGAAGGAAGCGGTATTGGGTAGTATTGAAAAGGGCAAGAGACCTGGAATTGTGTTGTTAAGGAATGTTGATGCAGATGGTAATCTGACAGATCAAAGCTATTCGGAGAGAATTGTATAATGCTGCATTTTGATGAAATAGTCTTTGGACCGATCTTCAGCCGTAGGCTTGGTTCCTCCCTTGGAGTTAATATTTTACCTTCCGAGGGAAAACTCTGCAATTTCGATTGCGTCTACTGTGAGTGTGGATGGAATGTGGATGGTGCTGTCCCTAAAAGACGTTTTCCATCTCTTGATGATGTTGCTTCAGCATTAAGGGCAAAGCTGTCGAAGGTTGCGTCAGAGGGTGTGCCAGTGGATTCCATTACATTCTCCGGCAATGGCGAACCTACATTGAATCCTGATTTTGCAGCTATAATTGATGCAACTTTAAGTTTAAGAGATGAGTTTTTCCCGCAGGCAAAGGTTTCTGTACTTTCCAATGCAACAATGTTGGGACATAAGGATGTTGCTCATGCATTGATGAAAGTCGATAATCCGATTCTCAAGCTTGATGCATCAAGCCAGGATCTTGTTGAAAAGATAAACAAGCCGGTAGGAAGCTACAGACTTGATGATGTGATACGGCAGCTGAATGCATTTGAAGGCAGGTTCATATTACAGACAATGTTCCTCAAATCAAATGAGTTCAATACTCTGACCGAGGACGCGCTGAAGGCGTGGATGGACATTGTAAGACTATTGAAACCCCGTCAGGTGATGGTTTATACAATAGACCGTGAGACTCCTGACAAGACTTTGGCGAAATGTACTGTGGAAGAGATGACTGCAATGGTGCAGCCTCTCATAGATGAAGGATTTGACATACAGGTAAGAGGATGAGACTGGTAATACAAAGGGTTTCAGAGGCTGCAGTGGCTGTGCCTGCTGAAAATTATGAGTCAAGTATAGGCAAAGGACTGATGGTACTTGCTGCCTTCATAGATGAGGATACTGAGGAAGACCTTTTGTGGGCAGCACGCAAGCTGGTTGCGATGAGAATATTTGATGATGCGGATGGTGTCATGAACCTGTCAGTGCAGGATGTTGGAGGTGATATTCTGATCGTAAGTCAGTTTACCCTGTATGCATCTACAGTAAAAGGTAACAGACCGTCATACATCAAGGCTGCAAAGCCGGATGTGGCGATTCCGTTATATGAGAGATTTATATCTATAGTGGAGGAATTATTGTGCAAGTCAGTTGGAAGAGGTATATTTGGTGCAGATATGAAGGTGTCATTGACCAATGACGGACCTGTGACAATATTTGTGGATTCTAAGTTGAAATTTTAATTATATTACATTTATATGGATTTTTTGACAAAATATGGCTACACTCCTGATCCGGAAGCCATGGGCAGGGCTCTTCAGCTGATTGCCTCAAATCTTGAAAATGTTGCATCAGAGCAGCTCTATAAGGACTGCTTTTCAATGATGGACCTTACCACATTGAAGACTGATGACACGCCAGCTTCAGTTACCAAGCTGGTCAACAAGGTTAACTCTTTTCAGCAGAGCTATCCGGAGTGGCCATTGCCTGCTTCTGTCTGTGTGTACCCTAATTTTGCATCTGTAGTAGCTAAAGAGAGAGCTTGTGACTTCAATATTACTGTTGTATCTGCATGTTTTCCATCATCTCAGAGTTTTCTTGAAGTAAAACTCAAAGAATGTGAGATTGCGGTTGAACAGGGTGCTGACGAGGTTGATATCGTTCTTGCGCTCAGCGCATTCCTTGCAGGAGACTATCAGGCTGCGTTCGAGGAGATCCGTCAGGTCCGCGCATGCATTGATGCAGTTGCAGCAAAGCAGAACAGACATGTGCATCTTAAAGTGATTCTTGAGACAGGACTTCTCCGTACTCCGGAAAAAATTGCTCAGGCATCATTCCTGGCAATGGAAGCTGGTGCAGACTTTATAAAGACTTCAACAGGAAAGGTTGATGTGAATGCGACTCCTTCTGCAGCATATGTGATGTGTGAGTGTATCGCGAAATATCATGAGGCAACAGGTAAAAAGATAGGTTTCAAACCGGCTGGTGGTATCTCGTCTGCAGCTGATGCCCTCAGTTATTATTCTATCGTATCAAGCATTCTTGGAAAGGAATGGTTGAACAAGAATCTCTTCCGCTTCGGTGTGAGCCGTGTTGCTAACAGCATTCTTGCAGCAGTAGAGCAGAAGACGGTAGCTTTCTTCTAGAAAAATAGTGTGAAATTTGTTTGATTTTTGCCAAAAATCAAACAAATTTTTGAAGGTAAAAAGCCCTCTGATGTGTGTCAGAGGGCTTTTTTTGACTTTATCCGTTTACATTTTTTTTACACGGATAAGTATCCGGAACTTTGCCTCCGTAATTAAATGTAAGAGTTATGAGAGGTAGATTTAATGTGCTGCTGATGGCATTGATACTCATGTCATGCAGCAAAGGTGAATCCCGACCTGAACGGGATACTGCTCCAGTTTACGGTACAGTTCTTACCCATGATATGATAGTCTTGGGTGATAGACTTGAGAATCCTTATAAGAAGGAAAATGTTGAAACAGCACTCATGTCATTGTACCCGACAAAGGCCGACAGGATACAGTTGAAGGCAACAGACCTTTATGTCCGTTTTCTTCCGGTAAGTGAGGAAGAATATGATCTGTTGACGGAATCGGGTATTACTCTTATTGACCATCCTCTGGATTATGACATACTTGTTGAAGGTGATTGGTATCATGATCCTGAAATACCGGATGAAGCCATTACCTGGCAGTATGCTGTCGTGCCATCTGATTTTGAGTTCCCGGACGTGTTGTATGAGATTATAGATGAATGTTATATTTCAGAACATGATATCCATACAAAAGCATATGATGTTGACTGGGAAGAGGTTGAACGGGAGGCTTATATCCTGACAGGAAATGAAGATATGTTAGATGAACAGGCGACTCGTGCATCAAGCAAGGTGAAACCATCAGGAAGGATAACTATTGTTGATAAAGATGCCAATGGCGGCAAGGCTTTCGGACTGGCTGGAGTCTGTGTCTCATGCAATTCTTTTGTGAAATTTTCTGAGTCATATACTGATAGGGACGGATATTACACTATGCCGAAAACCTTTAATTCTTCTGTCCGTTATAGATTGATCTTCAAGAATGTAAAGGGATTTTCAATCGGACTTAATCTGGTTCTTGTCCCGGCATCTGTATCCACTTTAGGTAAGGCTTCTTCTGAGGGAATCAATGTTACCATAACCGAAGATTCAGATGACAAACTTTTCCGTAGATGTGTGGTCAATAATGCTGCATATGACTATTACAGCAGGTGTTCATCAGATGACATGGGAATAAATCCTCCTCCTGCCGATCTGCGCATATGGATATTCCATAATCTGAAGTCAAGTAGTGCTGTCATGCTTCATCATGGTGCTCTTATACAGAATAGTCTGGTGAAATCATATCTGGGAGCCTATTACTTGTTACTTGAACTTTTTGCTCCTGATATAACATTAGGTCTTGCTGATAGAAACGACTACAAACGCATATATTCATGTGTCTGTCATGAACTTGCACATGCGAGTCATTTTACTAAAGCCGGTAAGGAATTCTGGACGGAATATATAAAATACATCATGGTTTCTTATGCTAAAACCGGCGGTATGACTTACGGCGATGGTACAGGCGATGGCGCAGGTTATTGTTCTGTAGGAGAGATGTGGGGCTATTATCTCGAAAGCAAGATGTATCAGGAAAGATATGGAGGCGCATTCCCTACATTCGGCTCATCATTCTGGTTCAGACCGCAGATACTGCGAAATCTCGATGAGAGGGGCTTTGAATGTTCGGAAATCTTCAGTGTACTTGATAGTACTGTGAATTCAGATGAGGCGTTAAAGGCAGCCCTGATAATGAATTATCCTTCCAAGAGTAAGATTGTCGAGCAGGTTTTCAGCAGATATTGATGACATGAAGAAATTTATATCCGTATTGTCTGCATTCATGGTGATATCTCTCTTGCCCTCAAGTGCGCAAAAGATAGGAATCTCTACGAACCTTCTTGGATATGTCTCCCTTGGAACGATGAATATGGAACTTTCATATTCTGTTTCGCGTCATCTGAGCATAACGGCAGATGCCAGGTATAATCCTTTTACATTCCATCCTGGAGACCCGGAAAGGCAGTTCCAGTGTCGTCAGCAGTCGTATGCGGCAGGAGTGAGATATTGGCTGTGGCATTCGATGTCCGGATGGTGGTTCTCCGGAAAGGTGCGTTATCAGGAATATAACTATGGCGGAATCTGGTCGCCACAGTCTGAAGAGGGAGATAAGGTTGGAGTCGGTCTATATGCCGGTTATACCCATATGCTTGCCAGACATTGGAACATAGAGTTCGGTGCTGGTTTGTGGACGGGTGCAGCATGGTTCCGGAGATATGACTGCCCTATGTGCGGATTTACTGTCGCTCAAGGAAGGAAATGGTTTCTTCTTCCAGATGATTTAGCTGTCTCAATAGCCTATGTATTCTAAAATAATGATATTGCTTCTGCTTATGGCAGTAGCTTGCACTCCATATTCTAAGATTCGTAAGATCACTTCAGGAGAGTTGGCCTTAGGACTTTCAGTGACTGATGAGAAACCTGTTGATGAAGAGGTAGATGACAGGAAAATTCAGATTGACAGCATCAAGGGAAGTCTTTCAGATGGCCCTATTATAATGAATGCGATCAGAGATTCTGAGACAGGGGAGATGGTAGCTACTGACGTAATCAATGCATCAAAAATTGTTGCACGCTTCAGGAATGTAGCTGAAAGGGCAGGTTATGTCTCAATCTCTTTTGATGTGTCCGTTCCTGCCGGAATGTCGGATTCTCAGTGGCAGCTTAAGATATGTCCGTCCATGTCCATAATGAACGATACGATACCTTTGGAACATCTTTATATAACGGGATCTGCATATAGGGCAGCTCAACTTCGCGGATATGAGAGGTACAGGGCTTTCATTGCAAGTATCGTGACTGATACGACCGACTTTATCCGGACAGGTCAGCTGGAGGTTTTCCTGCAACGGCATTTCCCTGAAACCTATGCTATGAAGACGGACAGCACCTTCATAACAGAACCGATGGCGGAAACTCTTTTCGGTGTGACACAACGTCAGGCTCTGGAGCATTATAAGAAACATTTGAGGATAAAGCTTAACGAGAGACGGAAGTCCAGGGTTGACCAGATGTTTCATAAATATGTAAAGGATCCTATAGTGTACGAAGGAATCAGGCTGGATACGGTCCTGGTAAGTGATGGCGGTGACTTTCTGTATCGTTATACGCATACGTTCAGGAGTCGTCCTGGTCTGAAGAAGGTCGGCATAGCATTGAACGGATGGCTTTATGAAAAAGGTGAGCGGCTGCTTGGACTCCCTTTCCCAGAGGAACTGACCTTTTACATCAGTTCGCTTACGACTTTGGCGGACGAACGCCCGAAATATAGGATGATTGTGCTGGAACGGACCGTGTATGACAATACCAAGGCACTTATTGATTTCAGACAGGGTAGGTCGGAGATCGATACTTTACTGGGTGATAACGCTTCTGAACTGAGACGTATCATGAGATGTATTGACGATGTCGTTTCAAGAGATGAATTTGTGCTTGATTCGCTTCTTATTGTGGCTTCGTGTTCTCCTGAAGGGGCATATTCTCTCAATAGGAAACTGTCGAAGGCAAGGTCGGAATCTGTATTGAAATACATACATGAGTTTGTACCATATCAGTGGCGCGATAGTCTGAGAGCATCCGAATTACCTGAAAATTGGCCGCAGCTGGAAAAGATTGTGCGTGCGGATACTTTGATCGATGCCTGCAATAAGGAAATGATGCTGAAGATTATGAGTGAGATCCGGGATCCGGATGTAAGGGAAAGGAAACTTGCTGAAATGCCGGAATACAGATATTTGCGTGAGAAGGTTTATCCGCAGCTTCGCAGCGTCCAGTTCGGCTTTTATCTTCATCGTGCAGGAATGATTAAAGATACCGTCCACACTACTGAACTCGATACGGTGTATATGTCCGGATTGCGAGCATTGAAGGAGATGGATTATAAGACAGCTGTTACTATTCTCAGACCATATGACGATTATAATTCGGCATTGGCCTTCATGTCTGCAGATTATAATCATTCGGCATTGGATGTTCTCGGACGTCTTGATACATCAGATCCTAAGGTGTGCTATCTGAAGGCAATGGTGCTTGCCCGTCTGGGCCAGACTGATGAGGCGATGAAGTATTTTGAACTGGCATTGGCATATGATCCATATATGGAGTATAGAGCTAATCTCGATCCTGAAATGTATGTTTTGGTTAACAGATATAAACAATTAAACTCAGATTAATTATGAAGAAAAGAATCTTTTTTGCCACTGCTGTAGCAGCCTTGTCGCTTGTCGGATGTAGTAAGAACAATGTGGAGTCAACGGGAGAAGGGGGAACAGCTAGAGATGAGATGGTGCAGCTGAATGTCAGATTGCCCGAAACCATCACTAAAGTGACAGGAACATCAAGTGATGCTAAGGTCAATGATCTGCAGATATTTGTGTTCAGCCGTAATGGAGCTCTTGAAACATCTGCTACGGGAACGGGCGCTTCATTATCATTGACATGCACTTCGGGAGAGAAGACGGTGATAGCGCTAGTCAATGCGCCAAAGGAGAACGGTGTGACTAATGCGTCTGCTCTGCGTGCAAAGACTGTCAGATTGGAAGACTGTTCTCCAAGCGATATGGTGATGGCAGGCGAAGTGACAGTCAATCTGAAGTCTTCAACTACAGTGACCATCCCGGTTGCACGTCTGGCTGCAAAGATCGCTATTTCGGGCATCAAGACAGACTTTGCCATAGATCAGCATAAGTCCCTTCCTTTCAAGGTGAAATCCATATATCTCATCAATGTTGCAGGTGATAAGGCATATTTTGATGCAAATACTCCGACACTCTGGTATAACAAATCGAAGTATGTGGCAGCAACTTCGCCATCATTCCTGTATGATGCAGTGACATCCGGTCAGATAACAAATGGTTCGACATACAGCAAAGAGCATTTCTTTTATTGTTATCCGAATAATTCCACCGCGATCAAGACCAGGCTGGTCGTCGAAACAGAAATTGACGGATATGTCTATTATTACCCTCTGACCCTGGAATCAGTGAATTCAAATACTGCATATACTTATAATCTCACAATTACAAGGTTAGGATCCGATTCACCGGATGTTCCGGTTGAGGACGGTACAATACAGTTTACTGTGACTGTAGAAGATTGGGTAGAGCAGGATATTAATGAAATCATTTAAATCGTGTAAGGTATGAAGCTATCAGAAGTACTGTTGCATCTTGTGAGTTTGATGCTTTGTCTTTCTTGTTCGGTAAAGGAGGATAGAGATGCCTGTCCTTGCAGATTGGTGTTGGATATGAATGGTGTTGATACATCTGTTGTAAGGCATGCGGAGTTGGTTGTCAGTACTTCTGATGGCTTTTCTTACCGGGATACTCTCGGCGTTGAGGACTTTGCCAGGGATTATATCGTTGATATCCCTCGCGGAACAGTTGGTGTGGGAGCTTATTTCGGAGCTGATGGATGCGTGTCGGAGAATGGATGGCTTGAGATAGAGTATGGGCAAGAGTGTCCGCCGGTATATATGTATTCTTCTTTGGTCGAGGCTTATGGAGAGAAAGTGGAAGAGACTGTTGTGTTAAAGAAGAATCATTGCCTTATGACGATTCATGTGCAGGCGGAAGAAGGTTTTCCGTTCAGGTTGTCTGTCAAGGGTGCTGTGAATGGGTATGAGCCTGGCGGAAGACCTTCGGAGGGGGAGTTTATGTATTCGGCAGGTGTTGATTTTGACAGTGTCTGCCAGGTAGCTGTTCCGCGTCAGATAGATAATTCATTACGTCTTGAAGTAAGCGATGGGAGCGATATCTTGAAAAGTTTTGCATTAGGAGAATATATGCATGCCAGTGGTTATGATTGGCATGAACCTGATTTAAAGGATGTTATGTTGAATCTGGATTACTCCAGGACCAGGATATCCATATCCGTGGCAGGATGGAATGAAGAACATGTGTTTGATGTTATTATATGATGGAAAAGTGAAAAAATAGTTCGTAATTCAAAAACATTTCATATCTTTGCGTTCACTTTTCTAAGCCCGAGTGGTGAAATGGTAGACACGCTCGTTTCAGGTGCGAGTGCTTCACGGCGTGTAGGTTCGACTCCTATCTCGGGCACAAGATGTGGGGGTGACTAAAAAGTCAATATGACTGATTAGTCACCCCCACATTCTGTATGATACCTGTTCTGTCCAGACAGGTAGTCTGTTGTTCCTGACTATGTGGTAGTTCACCAGCCCATCTTAATGTTATCCGCCATTATTCCGATGAGTCTCTGGCGGGCTTCCAAGCTGGCCCATGCTACATGTGGTGCGAGTCGCATGCGCTCCGGATGCTTCATGTGAAGGTACGGATGGCTTTCCGGTATTGGCTCTGTAACGAATACGTCTATTCCGGCGCCGGCTATTACACCTGCATCTACGGCATCTGCCAGATCCTTTTCAACTACAATTGCGCCCCTTCCCATATTGATCAGATATGCTGATGATTTCATCATGGACAGTTCTGAGGCGCCTATCAGGGCCTGGGTACGCTCATTTAGCGGAGCATGTATCGATACGATGTCGGATTCTGCCAGGAGCTGCTCAAGAGAAAGGCAAGGGTAGTCCTTGCAATGTCCTGTGCCCGATGTTGAGAAATAGCACACCTTCATGTCAAAGGCCTCTGCGATCTGTGCTACCTTTTTGCCGATATTGCCAAGTCCGATGATACCAATGGTCTTGCCTGCGAGCTCCCACCAGTTCCAGTTCGGGTCTGTGAACATGCCGCTTCGTGAGTAGCTTCCTGATTTGACACTTTCGTCAAAATATTGGCTTCCTCCTACGAGCGCCAGGATGTGCATGAATGTTGACTGGACGACAGAATTTGTAGAGTATCCTACAGCATTTCTTACAGGGATTCCTTTTGATGCTGCGTATTCCACATCGATATTATTTACGCCGGTAGCAGCGATGCAGATAAGTTTGAGATTCAGGGCTGCGTCAATAAGTCCCTTGTTGACCAGAATCTTGTTAATGAGAAGTACGTCTGCATCTTTTACTCTTTCGATAGCTTCTGCTGGAGTCGAGTTTTCGTACTTGATGAACTCACCCAATTGCTCAAATGGCTCAAATGAAACATTTCCCATTGTTGCCGCATCAAGAAAAACGATCTTCATAATATATCGATTGAAATTAGTCAGTGTTAAAATTCTATCTATGCATGAATCCTTAGTAATTGAAGTATTCAAAGGAATATCACATCGTGCAAATACTTAAAGAATAGAACATATCACTGTCGTACAATTGCACATGTGAAGCCTTCACCTGATCTGGAATCAACATCTGTATACCGGCTTCGGCAAGAGCGCAGACAACGTATGTACAGGACTTGTTTTCTACATCTTCTCTCCAGACAATAGCGATCACGAGGCCATCGTCGCCATCTTGCCTAATTTGCACATTATATTTTTATGTCTGAACAAAGGTAACTAAATATGATGATAGGTCAATGTTCGTCCTAAAAATTATATCATTGATGGATGCGCCTGTCGTCCTTGATATGTAAGTGGATCCATAAAAAAGCCGAGGAGAAATAGACTACCTTATGGTACGATACTCATACACTTCTATGATACTCCCAATATCATATTTGTGTGAGTCATATCTTACTTGTTTCGTCGACAATGCATCCGCATTCTCACTCGAACAAGTATTGGCATTCCTAACTTTATAGTCAGCCGAAAGTCTAAAGAAAATATTCTCATAGTGTATGGGTTTAACGATTAGTATGTGAAGAATATCTCTTGGACTCTTTCGCCCTCCTAACCAGTACGCCCCTCGGCTAACTTTTATTTTTCTAAAAAAAAATAATCAGGTGCTATTTGGGAGATA
>JAEIGA010008470.1_pt1 | contig 15591 bp, 14 predicted proteins | sample 9270691 | NCBI WGS metagenome assembly JAEIGA01 (sample SAMN17057246, study PRJNA624740) | gut metagenome | biome: biome; isolation source: fecal sample | host: Bos grunniens | place: China: Xizang | collected 2019
AGGTTGTAGACTTCGTAACTAAGACTGGTTGCGATAGCCTCGCTATCTCTATCGGTACTTCACACGGTGCTTACAAGTTCACTCCAGAGCAGTGCACACTTGACCCAGAGACTGGTCTTCTCGTACCACCACCATTGGCATTTGATGTTCTTGCAGCTATCGAGAAGGAGCTTCCAGGCTTCCCAATCGTTCTCCACGGCTCTTCTTCAGTCCCACAGGAGGAGGTTGCAACAATCAACAAGTATGGCGGTGCACTTAAGGCTGCAGTAGGTATTCCTGAGTCACAGCTCCGTAAGGCTGCTGAGAGCGCTGTTTGCAAGATCAACATCGACTCTGACTCTCGTCTTGCTATGACTGCTGCTATCCGTGAGGTATTCGCTACAAACCCAGCAGAGTTCGACCCACGTAAGTACCTCGGTCCTGCTCGTGAGAATATGAAGAAGCAGTACATCCACAAGATTGTGAACGTACTTGGTTCTAACGGTAAGGCTTAATTCGAGAAATAGAAGCGTTGCTTAATTTATAGACCGAGCTGCACAAAATATGTTGCAGCTCGGTTTGTTTATGTAGTGTGGGGTAGGATGATAAAACAAAAAAAGAGTTGGAAACATCCAACTCTTTTACCCTTTGGTGCCCAGGACGAGACTCGAACTCACACGGGCTAATGCCCACTACCCCCTCAAAGTAGCGTGTCTACCAATTCCACCACCTGGGCCTAAAAGCTGCTATCTTTCTCAACAGCGGTGCAAAGGTAGGGTAAATATTTTTATAATCCAAATATTTTGGAGGATTTTTTTGTTTTTTTACGATTTTATCGCCTTTAGTATGCCTTGAGCGTCATATCCGCAGAGGTTATAGAGCTCAGATGGGGTACCTTGCTCGATAAATGCATCGTCAATGCCGAGGGTTGTAATCTTTGCTGTGCAGCCTATATCTGCAAGCAGTTTTGTGACAGCCTCGCCCACGCCGCCGCGCAGAACACCATCCTCTACAGTAATAATTCGCTTAAATCGCTGTGCAATGTCGCAAATTAGCTCGCGGTCCAGTGGTTTGGCATAGCGCAGGTCATAGACAGCAACATAACGTCCCTCCGCCTCTGCCATCTGTGCCGCCTCAAGGGCAAAGCTACATGTTTTACCGATAGCGAGCAGTGCAACATCCTCTCCCTCTCGTAGTTGTCTACCCTTGCCGATAGGTAGCTCTTCAAATGGGGTGTTTTGCCATTCAACACCTTGACCTTCGCCACGAGGGTAACGGATAGCGAATGGTGAGCCGCTCTTGAGGGCGGTGTACATCAAGTTTCTCAGCTCCAGCTCATCGCTCGGTGCAGCAACAATCAGATTTGGAATACAGCTGAGGTACGCCAAATCAAAGGCTCCGTGGTGTGTCGCTCCATCCTCGCCCACAATACCTCCGCGGTCAAGGCAGAGGACGACAGGTAGACGTTGCAGTGCCACATCGTGGATAATGCTGTCGTAAGCACGCTGCATAAAGGTTGAGTAGATGTTGCAGAATGGCACCTGACCTGCGGCTGCAAGACCTGCAGAGAAGGTTACGGCGTGCGCCTCGGCAATACCCACGTCAAAGCAACGCTGAGGCATCTTCTCCATCATAATATTCATCGAGCAGCCCGTTGGCATTGCCGGCGTGACGCCCACAATGCGGTTATCTTGCTCGGCAAGCTGCAGCAATGTGTGTCCAAAGACATCCTGATAGCGGTCTTTGTCGCTAGCAGACTTTATTCTCTCGCCCGTGTCGGGGTTGAACTTGCCCGGTGCGTGCCATACGGTGAGGTCCTGCTCAGCAGGCTGATAGCCATGACCCTTGGCAGTCATCACGTGTAGCAACTTTGGCGAGCGTATATCCTTGAGGGCTGTAAGGGTGCGGACAAGCTGTTTTACGTCGTGGCCATCTATGCGGCCGAAGTATCTGAAGCCGAAGCTCTCAAAGAGGTTGCTATTCTGTAGCAGACCGTGCTTAATGGCGTTGCCAGCCTTCTGACATAGGCGCAACAGTGGCGGGATGTGCGAGAAGAGCGACCAGAGCCCCTGCTTAAAGCGGTTGTAGCTCCTCGATGTAGACATGCGCAGCAGGTAGTCATTCAGTGCGCCTGTTGCGCGGTCGATAGCCATGTTGTTATCGTTAAGGATAACCAGCAGGTCGTTATTTTTATCTGCACCAGCGTTATTAAGACCCTCAAAAGCAAGACCTCCAGTCATAGAGCCATCGCCAATGACTGCTATAGTTTTATATTGCTCACCACGAAGTTGAGCCGCCTTAACCATACCCAGTGCTGCCGAGATAGAGACAGATGCGTGGCCTGCACCAAAGGCGTCATACTCACTCTCTGCCATACGAGGGAAGCCACTAATGCCGTTGAGTTTACGATTAGTAACAAAGGCATCGCGGCGCGAGGTGATAATCTTATGGGCATAAGCCTGATGTCCCACATCCCAGATAAGTTTATCGGTAGGGGTGTCGTAGACATAGTGTACAGCCACAGCAATCTCAACTGCGCCCAATGAAGAGGCAAGGTGACCGGGATTTACGGCGCACTGCTCAATGATATACTGGCGAAGCTCGTCACAATAGCGAGATAGTTCGTCTATTGTGAGCTGTTTGAGTTCTGCGGGGGAGTTCACTCTGTTGAGGTACTTATATTCTATATGAGTCATAGTATCTATTTATCGTTAGAATGGGTAGCCTACGCCGAAGTTGAGCGAGGTGTTCTTCCACTTAAAGTTGTGAATCCACCTTTCACCAGCAGGCTTATTAGGGTTGTGGAGCTGAATACCCCAATCCAGGCGGAGTATGGCAAACTTAATATCTAAGCGAATACCAATACCTGTATTAAAGCCTAACTGTTTGTAGAAATCCTTAAAGTGGAATACGGAGCTATCAGGGTACTCAACGCCGTTGTGTCCCATGTACCAAATATTACCTGCATCAAAGAATGTGGCACCATGGAACATTCCCCAAATAGGGAATCGGAACTCGACATTAGCCTCAAGTTTCATATCTCCCAGCTGTGTTGGATAGACAACATTCTCTGGCAGTGGACTTGATCCAGGACCCAAGGTACGCGGTGCCCAACCTCGCATGCTATTGCTACCACCAGCGTAGAACATACGGTCAAAAGGTATAGCGTCTGAGTTTCCGTATGCCACGCCAACGCCGGCATATAGTCGAGCAGCAAAGGAGCACTTCTCGCCTATCATCACTCGCTGTGAGGCGTTTACATCCACACGGAAATACTGTGAGTAGCGGATGCCGAGGAAGTTATAGTAATCTTGTCCTGCCACCGGCTTTGAGAACAGGTGCATCAATCCATCAACAGTATTGCCCGCAACCTCCCCATTTACGCGCACAAGGGTCTGGTTGAGCGAACTCTCGGCGCGAGGGTTGTTATAGGTGTATGAGCCGGAGAGTCCGACGATAAGTTGTGACTCGTAGCTGCGCTTAAGGTACTCATTTTGCAACGAGTTGAAGTAGTCTTGGTTGATATATCCTACATTGACCCAGTTGATACTAATCGGGCGCACAACAAACGACGAGTGCTGCATATTGCGCCACGAGTATGACCAGACGACGCTAGACAAATCACGGCGATAGTATGGTCTATTCTGGTGGTTGTATGAGATTTCAAAGCGTGTCTTTGGCGCGGTAAAACGGCTCAAACCCGAGGTGCGGAAGAAGAGAAAGCGAGGGAATGACAGACCCGCAGAGAGTCCGAACTCTATGGCGCTTCGGCGCAGGGCATCAGGTGCTTTCATATACTCATAGCCGACCGTTCCGGTAAGCTCAAGCATCTCAGCGCCGCGGAAGACATTTCTATTTTGGTATCCTACTGTAGCCTTGACGCCGTAGAAGCTCGATGTTGTAGAGCCTTCAAGCTCCGCCTTAAGACTCTGCTTGAGCGACGGGGTACAGAGGATTTTGCAGTCCAAATATCGCTCACGGGTATAGTTCATAAGCAACGAGTCGGAGCCCCCGACATAGGTGAGGTAGTTTTGGTGCTTATAGAGTGAGTCATTAAGCTCGCTAAAGGATACTCGTGCGCTCTTAAATCCCATCTGTAGCAGGTTGTTATAGGTCCTCTGCACATGGGAGTGGTTGTATATTGCCCCAGAGTAGAGTGGTATCGCAGGTCGCAGAACTTTCGGGCGGATATATGGACGCTTGCCATCAAAGAGTATGTTCAGACCATGATAGGATGTGGTGTCAAAGCTGAACATGTAGCTCTCCTCTCCCTTATCCTTCACAGCATTATAGCCCGGGATGATATCCACATTTCGCAGACGATAGACGGCATTGTTGTCATAGATTGCCTCACCACGAGGGGTGTAGCCTGCCAGTTTCTGCTTTACTATCATCGTTATGGCGACACGATATGGTTGATTAAGCGTGTCGGCTATATAGGATATGTTGCTAACGGAAAAGTCGTAGTAGCCTCGGTTTTTGAGCATTGCGGCAATACGCTCACGCTCGGCATCAAGGGTGGCAATGTTGAAGATATCACCGCTGTGTATCAGACGATTAACACTGTCGGGTAGAAGAATAGGCTCAAGGAAGCGGTCCCTAAATTCATACTTTATGTTGTCAATAATATATGGTTTGCCCTGCTTGAGAGAGTAGATGACCTTTGCCCTCTTGCGGCGATAGGTGGTATCAACGCTATAGGTAACCTTTGAGGAGAAGTAGCCACGAGAGTCGAGATAGATCTTCAGATTCTCGGCAGACTTCTCGGTCTGATTCATATCAAAGAGAACAGGCTCCTCGCCAATGCGACGCTTCAGGTCGTTCCACCAGTTATCCTTCTCGGGGTTGGCAAGGTTGTAGACCTCGACGTAGAAGTTTGTGCCCAGGAAGTGCTTGTTTGGCGTTTGGCGGATATATTTGTAGACATCTTCAGTGGTTATCTGAGTGTCGTGGCTAACGCTCTTATCTGGTTGAACGATAACTCGTTGCAGTAGGTAGCTATCCTCTGGAAGATTGCGCGTAACGTTACACGACGATATGAGTATCGCCGCAACAACAGCCAATAGATATGCAATCATCCGTTTCATCCTACTCTCTACTTGCTAAAAAAGAACTCCACGCCTCAGTCTCATCCTCTATAATGGTGTTGCTGTGGAATGCAAAAGTTTTGCCGTCAAAGTCAATCTCTCCACGTTCGGTGAAGCTTGCATTGCCAATAAGGGTTGTCTTTAATCCCTGCTCATTTGAACAGAGACAACGCACCATACCTCCGCGATTCTCAACAATAATCTCGGTGCCGTAGTCACAGAGTCCCTGCAGTGCCATAGCAGTTGCAGAGCTGGTCATAGCTGTGCCGCACGAAGGGGTTATGCCCGCACCGCGCTCAAATGTGGTAACGAAGATTCTATTCTTATCGCGTAGCTCCACCAAGCTGATGTTTACACCGTATGGGAATGTTTCAGGGAGGTGTTTAACTCGCTCGCCAAGCTGCTCAAGCAGTGAGAGGTCAATCTTCTCTACCACTGCGATAATATGAGGATTGCCCACCGAGATTGCAGTCCAGCGCAGTGTGGGATGCAGCGGCTCAATTATGCAGTCAATGAAACAATCCTGCTCCGTTGGGATAAAGGCGAAGTCTTTGCTTGTTAAATTGACCCCAATCTCAACGCCGTAGGTCGGAATATCTCCATAAATTGGAGCGTAGCGAGCTGTAGGGTATACCTTTCCGCCAGAGGTAAGGTCAAACTCTCGGCTGCCGATATATTGCTCTGCAAGGCGGGCGATGCAACGGATGCCATTGCCGCACATCTCAGCCTCCGAGCCATCGGGGTTGAACATACGCATGCCATATAGACCGTCAACGTTCTGCACAAGTAGCAGAATACCATCAGCGCCAATACCTAACTCTCTATTGCACACTGCGTTAGAGAGCGCAGGGAGTAGGCTTTGGTCTACCTGTTGCGCAACAGTATCTATCATTACAAACTTGTTGCCCGAGCCATGGCATTTTATATAATTAATCTTCATTATGGTTGCAAAGTGTACATAAATCGTTCAAAGTTACGATTTTTTTTGTAATTTTGAGTCGTTGATAACGATTTTAGAGAATTATGGTTGAAAAATTTATAATGGCGGGCGATACTGCTCTGCATCTATGTGACTCTGAAAAGGGAGAAAAGTGCGTTGTTCTTCTACACGGATATCTGGAGAGTATATTGGTATGGGAGGAGTTTATTCCGCTGATTTACAAGAGTGTGCGTGTGGTGACGCTCGACCTGCCAGGACATGGAATTTCCGAGGTTAAGGGTAGTGTTCATACGATGGACTATCTTGCAGATGTCGTATCAGCTGCGCTTAAGGCATTGGGTATTGAAAGTGCCTATATCGTCGGTCACTCAATGGGTGGATATGTCGCACTGGCCCTCTGTGAGAGGCATCCAGAGCAGGTGGCGGGTGTGGTGTTGCTACACTCTACGCCAAATGCAGATAGCGAGGAGAAGCGCAAGAATCGTGAGCGCGAGATTTCACTCGTTAAGTCGGGTAAGAAGGAGCTCTTGGCGCAGACCGCTCCCGGTGCAGGATTTGCTGCTGACAACCGTTCTCGTTGCAAGGACTTTATCGAGGACCTTGTGGAGATTGTACACATGACAGAAGATGAGGGTATAGTGGCGTTGTTGGGCGGTATGATGGCTCGCAAGGATCAGAATTATATGCTAAGAGAACTACCTGCACCACAGCTTTTTATCTTTGGTCGCAAAGATGAGTATATCCCCGAAGCTGTAGCTCAGACCATAGCCGAGTCTCACCCACAAGCCAAAGTGGTGTGGATGGATAACTCGGGCCACATGAGCTTCGTTGAGCAACCACAGCAGTGTGCTCAGGCGTTGCTCTCTTTTGTTGGTCTGTAATTAATTAAATAGGCGTAAATTATCAAAACTTGGGCTTAGCTCGCCCTGCTCAATGCGGTGGATAATCTCCACCACGCGGTCGTTCATCGGCGTCGGGCATCCTACGGTGCGACCAAATGCAGAGACAGCGCCGTTGATTGCATCTACCTCGGTAAGTTTTCCCTTCTCAATATCTTGGAGCATGCTCGCCTTGAGCTTGGCGTGCTTGCGGATAGCTATTGGGATGATGAAAAACGAGAATGCACGCTTGAGGGCGTTGTTATAGTCGAGAAGTTTTACGATATCCTTACCCTGCACAGGCTCTATGCGAATGCCACCAGCTTTGCAGACATCAATGCACTCCTTGATTATCGCCTGCACAATACGACGAGAGCTTTTATCTGATGCTGCACCACCAAATGTCGTTCCGAGCACCGCGCTCATGCCTGAGAATGAGGCGTTTATGAGAAGCTTACTCCATCGTGTGCCGATAAAGTTCTGCTCAACATCTACACTGCCCATCAGCTCGAGCAGAGGCTTTACGTTTGCAATATGTTTGCTGCCCTGCTCGGTCAGTGCGCCCAGTGAGAATGATAGCGCATCGGGGCTACTTGTCAGTTCACAAACTCCAGGCTCTTTGAGGGTTGCTCCCCACGCTACAGCGCAGCCCAAAACACGCTCTGCACCCACAATCTGAGCAATCTGTGGCTCTGGAAGTCCATTTTGGAAGGTGACAATTACGCCATCTGGTGAAAGGTAATCCTTGAGCATCTCAACCACCTCGGCATTGTATTGCTGCTTGGTCATAAGGAATATGATGTCATAGACCCCACTCATCATGTCGGGCGTGTAGGCGGTAACGCTCTGCGTGAACTCTACAGTTCCCACAATGTGTGCTCCGTTGTTTTTGAGCGCCTCAATGTGAGCCTTGTTGCGATTTATCAACTCAATCTCTACGCCACCCTTGCTAATGTAGGCTCCTAAGATTGTTCCCAGTGAGCCTGCTCCGTAAATTGCAACTCTCATAACTACAATATTTTTAATCTATTTTTTCGCTTGCTCTAATGCCTTGCGCCCCTCTTCGGTCATAAGCCCTCGCCTCTCAAGGTCGGCACAACGCTCTCGGTTTAGCTCTGTCCAGTGGCTATTTGGGCGACGAGGAGAGAGCCTCTGCGCCAAACGACCATCAGGTAACCGCTTTAGTGTTGAATCTATCCACCCAAAGCAGAGCGCCTCTTCAACAACCTCAATGTAGGGTATAACCCCTTGAGGCAATTGCTTTGCACGCGAGGTCACCACCCAGCACTCTCGCTCGGTGGTGTGGTGTCGCTCAAGCCAAAGTCTAAGCTCTGCTCGGCAATCAAAGTGTAGTAGATTTACAACCTCCATATCGCAAATATACAAAATATTTATGTAATATGAGCTGATTAAAATAATTTGTAAACAAATCTTTAATCAGCTTCTAAATGGCAGTTGGAGGATTTTTATTGGAGGTGTGCTATCTGAGGTGTGGACTATCTCTCACCCCGAGCCACTTGTCTAAAGACCTTCGGGGTCATGTTGTAGCGCTCGCGGAAGCGGCTGATGAAGTGTGAGGGGTTATGCAGGCAGCAGTAGTTGCCAATCTGCTCGACGGTCTGGTCTGTTGAGAGGAGCATTGTATGCGCAATTTGCAGGCGTTGGTTGATAAACCACTTATGTGGCGAGGTGTGGAAGTAGCGACGAAACTCCTTCTTGAACGATGTCGGCGAACGATGTGTCGCTGCGGCAAGGCTCTCGACCGTGCACTCCTTGAGAATATGGTCGTATATACACCCCATGAATTTAACTCTATCAATGTCTGCACCCTGTAGTAGTTGATTTTTCAGGCAACCATCCTCGGAGCAGAGAATATGATAGACCAACTCAATAGTTCGCATCTGGCGAAGATGCTCACCAATTTGGCTATTAGTGCTATTAAAGGTGTTGTTTATGCTACTGAAGAACTCAGACAACGACTTGTTGGGTTTACTGACAACGAAGTTATTACTCTGACACTTACGACAATGATGGGTCGTAAAACACTCTAATTGATACTGCTGGATAAGTGTAACAATATGCTTGTGTAACTCTTCGGCTGTAATATAGAAGAGAATCTGCTCAAAAAGTTGATTGTCAGCGCACTCCTCAATATGATGCAGACCCTCATTGAGCAGGAACATATCGCCAGCCTCGGCAATGGTCACTCTATCATCGTGGTAAATCTTCTTTGTGCCACGCAGTACCATACCGACCACTTTCTGCTTGATATTCAATGTCCTAATACCTACAGAGGTTCTATTTGACACCTTCACCGCCCCAATTGCTTGCACAACCTGCATAATTGTTTGATTTTATCCTTGAAAATATTATTATTGACAAAAGTAACCTTTTCTCGCCACCTTTGCAACTTTTTAACCCTCAGCCTCACAATTGTGACCAAATAGAATATTTTTTGGCAAGACAATAACGACGGAGGTAACCGCTGCTAAAGGGGAGCAATGCACAAGGAGCATCGCTCCATTGCCGCAACAAAAAAAGCACCTCTTTTCAGAGGTGCTTTAGAGGTCTGAAGCGGATTCGAACCGCTGTACGAGGTTTTGCAGACCTCTGCCTAGCCACTCGGCCATCAGACCATTTTTTTACGGTTTTATCCGTTTGGGTGTGCAAATATAGTGCGTTTTTATTTCAAATCCAAAAAAAATCGTATCTTTACGCTGAAAATTTTAATTTTTTTATATTTCGCCTCAGAAAAACTATGAAATTTGAGGATTTAGCACTTACTTTTGTGCCTAAGTTGACGCACCAAGCTGTGGGGCACCTTATTGAGAGATTTGGCTCTGCCGAGCAGGTTTATGCCGTTTCGGAGGCGGAGCTTGTTTCAAAGGGCGCTCTCAGGTCTGATGTTGCGAGTCTAATAGCCTCTGGAGCGGGTAAAGAGAGTGCGCGAAAGAAGATTGAGGAGTGTCAGCGTGCTGGGGTGAGGATAGTGTCGTCATCGGATGATGGTTATCCAAACAGGATGCGATATACAGCAGACTATCCTCATATTATATATATGGTAGGGGACGAGGCGCTGGTAAATAGCTCTTCGCTTATTGCTATAGTGGGTGAGCGGAGTCAAGTTAGCGCCTACGGCAACAAGATGGTGATTAAGATTATTGAGCAGATGGCCGACTTGATGCCCGAGGTTGTAGTGGTTGGTATGCTTGAGGGTTGTGTGGATGCTCTGTCATTACGATACGCTATAAATTGTGGATTGAGGTGCATAGCTGTGGCCAGTGCGCCATTGTCGCAGCTATCTGCTCAGGCGGGGCGACACCTTGCAGATGAGGTTTTAGAGGCTGGTGGAGCGATAATAAGCGAGGTGGGCGTTATGTCGGCGGTGGTAGATGATAGGCAGAGTGCAGATGAGCGCTTGGTGGCTGCGCTATCTGATGGTGTGGTGGTGATTGAGAGTGGTGAGATTCCAAACATAGCACGATGTGCAGATAGTTACTCCCGTGCCCTGATGGCATTGCCTGGTCGGGCAAATGATGCCATGTCATGGGGCGCAAATCGTATGATTGCAACCTCAATGGCGCAGATGGTGTGCACGGGTAGAGATATTGTTAGAATTTTAGAGAAGGAGAACTGATGTTAATAGATACACATTCACATATATACGAGCCAGAGTTTGACGCAGACCGCGAGCAGGCTATTGAGCGTTGTCACGAGGCGGGTGTGGAGCTGATTATGCTCCCAGCGATAGACTCGGAGAGTTACGAGAGGATGTTTGCCCTTGCACGGCGTTATCCCGACTTTGCACTGCCGATGATGGGTTTGCATCCCACTTCGGTAAACGAAAATCCGCACTGGAGAGCCGACCTGGAGCTTGTGGAGCACTATCTACAGCAGCCACCTGAGGGTATTTCGCACTTCTGGGGTGTTGGAGAGATAGGTCTTGACCTCTATTGGAGCAGCGACTACCGCGAGCAGCAGATTGAGGCGTTCAAGGCGCAGGTGGAGATGTCGATAAAATATAATCTGCCGATTGTGGTCCATACTCGCAACGCGTGGGAGGAGATGTGTCAGGTGATGGAGGAGTTTGCCGGCAGAGGCGTCAGAGGAATTTTTCACGCCTTCTCTGATGGGGTGGAGAGTTATGAGCGACTCAAAAGGTGTGGCGACTTCCTTTTTGGTATCGGCGGCGTGGTGACATTTAAGAAGAGCAAGCTTGTGCCGGTGGTGGAGCAGATGGATTTGAGCGATATAGTTATCGAGACAGATTGCCCATATCTAACCCCTGCACCTCATCGCGGTGAACGTAATGAGTCGAGCTATGTGAAGTATATTTGTGCAAAGATTGCTGAGATTAAGGGTGTTGATTATCAGAGTGTTGAAGCACAAACTACGGCAAATGCAAAAAGAATATTTAACATATAATTGTATGAGTACTAAACCATCAATTTTGATTATTTACACCGGTGGAACAATCGGTATGCAGCGTGATGAGAGTGGAACGCTTATACCCTTTGACTTCAACTCCATTGAGAAGGAGTTTCCGGCTGTAAGACACCTGAATGTACACATTGATGTGCATAAGATGCCACCTATCGACTCATCGAATGTCACCCCCGAGCTGTGGCGTGAGCTGGCACATACGGTGCGTGACAACTACGATAAATATAACGGTTTTGTAATTCTGCACGGTACAGATACTATGTCCTATACAGCGTCGGCACTCAGCTTTATGTTTGAGAATCTACAGAAGCCGGTGGTCTTTACGGGTAGTCAGATTCCTATGGGTATCATGCGTACGGATGGGCGTGAGAATCTTATTACAGCCATAGAGATTGCTGCGGCAAGCAGAAATGGTTACCCTATGGTGCCAGAGGTGTGCCTATACTTCCAGAATAAACTCTTCCGTGCAAATCGTACCTCGAAACTCTCAGCAGAGGCGCTCAATGCTTTCGATTCGCGAAACTATCCTCCACTTGCCGAGGTGGGTGTGAATATCAACTACAACACGGCATATATCCACTACGAAGAGGGGTGGTTTGAGGGTGAGTTTATTGCCGAACCACTCAGGATAACCGAGGGCTTTGATACCAATGTCGTTATCCTTAAAATCTTCCCAGGAATCTCTGAGACCACACTCAAGGCTGTGCTGTCGGTTGAGGGGCTGCGAGGCGTGGTGCTTGAGACCTTCGGTACGGGTAACGCCCCTACGGCAGACTGGTTTATCAACCTGCTCGCTCAGACTATTGCTCGCGGAGTTACCGTGGTTAATGTCACCCAGTGTGTAGGCGGTGGGGTGGCGATGGAGCTATACGAAACAGGAAAGCGTCTACAACAGGTTGGTGTAATCAGCGGTCACGATATGACTACGGAGGCTGCGGTGACAAAGTTGATGCTTCAATTGGGAAATTGTCCACAAAAAGATTGCGTTGCCAAGAGTATGTTGCAATCAAAAAGTGGAGAATTTGATGCTTAGACTTTGCAGAAACAAAATATTTTTTGTATATTTCGGACTGATAAGAGTCGTTAAATGGCGAAAAAACACCCTTTTCGCGGCTTTAACGTACTGATACATAATGTGTTATAGGTAAAAATTTGCGAAAATTTGGTCGCTGGTCAAATTTGCGTTTTGGACTGAAAAACAACTAAAAAGACTAATAGAGAGAAATTTTTAACAAAAAACTATTCAAATTTTTTAACTTATTAAAAACACTATGAAAAAATTATTTTTGGTTTTGGCAGTTGCTGCTCTGTCGTTCAGCACTGCAATCGCACAGGACGCTGCTGCTGCAGCACCTGCTGAGGAGGCTACCGTAGAGAACGCTGAGGCTGCTCCAGTAGCAGAGGAGGCTGTTGTTGAGGAGGCTGTTGTTGATCCTGAGGTTCAGATCGCTGGTGAGTCACTCCACCACGTGCTTATGCAGAAGTTCCTCGAGGGTGGTTGGGGATGGATGCTCCCAATCCTTATCGTACTTGTTCTCGGTCTTGCAATTGCAATCGAGCGTATCCTTTTCCTCGGTCTTTCTACTATCAACACTAAGAAGTTCATCGCACAGGTAGAGAAGGCTCTTAACGAGGGTGGTATCGAGGCTGCTAAGGCTGTTTGCCGTGACACTAAGGGTCCAATCGCTTCTATCTACTGGCAGGGTCTTGACCGCTACGAGCAGGGTCTTGATGCAGTTGAGAAGGCTGTTGTATCTTACGGTTCAGTTCAGACAGGTCAGCTTGAGTCTGGTCTTGGTTGGTTGAGCCTCTTCATCGCACTCTCTCCATCACTCGGATTTATGGGTACTGTAGTAGGTCTTGTACAGTCATTCGACTCTATCCAGGCTGCAGGTGACATCTCTCCAGCACTCGTTGCAGGTGGTATGAAGGTTGCGCTGCTTACTACATTGTTGGGTCTGATTGCTGCAATGGTTCTTCAGGTGTTCTACAACTACGTAATCGTTAAGATTGACGGTATTGTAAATGAGATGGAGGATGCTTCTATCACCCTGATGGATATCCTTACAGTTTACAAGAAATAATTAGACCTAAACAATAATCGTACACAGAACAAACTATGAAAAAGTTTCTAAATATACTGCTTGGACTGCTGTTTGCCATCACTGCTGTTATGGTAGGTTGGGCTGTAGTTTCTAGCGGTAACGAGGTTGCCATTAGCTGGAACCTCGTTTGGGGCTACGCTCTGCTCATTGGAGCAGTTCTTAGCGTGCTGATCTCAGCTATTAAGGGTACGATTACTAATCCTGCAGGTTTGAAGAAGACAATGCTTGCCATTGTGCTTGTTGTAGTTGTAGTAGGTGCTGCACTCTTCATCGCACTTGGTCACGATGGTATTGTAATTCCTAACTCTGCTGGTGGTGTATTCGATGATCCATTCGAGTTGGTTATCTCTGAGGTTGGTATTCTTGTTACTTATGTAGTAGCTGCGGCTTCTATCCTTGTAACACTTTATACTGAGGTTCGTAACCTGTTCAAATAGTAAGGTAATTTATGGCAAAAAGTAAGAAAATACCTGAAATCAACGCTTCGTCACAAGCGGATATCGCCTTTACCGTGCTTATCTTCTTCCTTGTGGTTTCTACAATGGATGTTGATACCGGTATCGTGCGTGTGCTTCCGCCTATGCCGGATCCGAATGTAAAGCAGGAGGATATCAAGGTTAAAGAGCGTAACCTTCTCCTTGTTTTCGTATCGGGTAGCGGTCAGCTGATGGCAGGCGGTCAGGTGATGGATCTCCATTATCTTAAGGACAAGGCTAAGGAGTTTATCCTTAACCCTTATGATGATGAGAACCTCCCTGAGAAGAAGGAGCAGACCTTCGATATGCCAGATGGCTCGAAGTGGACCTTCCCTGTTAGTGAGGGCGTAATCTCGCTTCAGAATACTCGAGATACTGATTATCAGGTTTATATCCGCGTACAGAACGAGCTTACTCGTGCATTTAACGAGGTTCGTGATGATGTCTCTATGACTAAGTTCGGCAAGAAGTTCGCTGATCTTGGTGAGGAGGAGCGTAAAGTAATAACCAAGGCTGTACCTTTGAAGATTTCAGAGGCTGAGCCACGTAAAATGGGTAAGTAATATGGCAGTAATGAAGAAAAAGGGCGAGCGCGAGGTTCCTGCAATGTCAACAACCTCCCTTCCCGATGTCGTTTATATCATCCTCTTCTTCTTTATGCTCTCTACCTCTATGCGTGACCAGGAGCTGATGGTTAAGTACAGGCTCCCTGAGGCAACTGAGGTTCAGAAGCTCGAGAAGAAGAATCTCGTGAGCTACATTCACATTGGTGTACCTGTTCTGCATATGCAGGCTAAGTATGGTACAGCACCACTGATCCAGCTCAACGATTCGTATAAGACTACTAAGGATATCCTTGACTTTGCAGCTGCAGAGCGCGATAAGCTTTCAGAGGCTGACCGTGCTTCTATGACAATCTGCCTCAAGGCAGACGGCGGCACAAAGATGGGTATCATCGCCGATGTAAAGCAGGAGCTCCGTCGTGCAAATGCACTGAAGATCTCTTACGCTTCATCAAAGGTGCTGAGTTACTAATAACTCAGAGCTATACAAAAAAGGAGAGGAATTCCTCTCCTTTTTTATTTTGCTGTCAAACGGTAGCATTTGCTGCGTTGCACTTCAATAACCGAGCTGCTCACATACGCTTTACCTCTCCTTTTTTTGTGACCGTTAAGTGCTAGTAGTTGACATATGCAGTAACATATAATTATGCGGAGCAATCGTATAAAGCAGAAAAAGGGTCAAGAGCGCTGTAACATAGAGTTATAAGCACAAAAATATAGCCATCATCTGATGGCTATATTTTGATAACTGTTGATTAGAGCCGGCTGTTAAGCCTGACCCTTTGGCTCAACAAAGCCTGGACCCTGATTAACCTTGATTGCACCAAACTTGCTCTCGTAGTTACGCAGATTTTCCTGCAGTGAGAGGAGCAGTCGCTTTGCGTGCTCTGGAGTAAGGATTATGCGGTTACCAACCTTTGCCTTTGGCATTCCTGGAAGCAAAGAGGCAAAGTCAAGAATTACCTCGCTTGGTGAGTGCGCAATGACGACAAAGTTAGAGTAGTGACCCTGAGCAACCTGTGGGTCAATCTCAAATTCAATCTTATTTTCTGCCATAATTTATACTGTTATAAGTTCTATACCTGCCTCCTCAATAATCTTGACCATCTCTGGAGATATA
>JAEIGA010008471.1_pt1 | contig 15591 bp, 7 predicted proteins | sample 9270691 | NCBI WGS metagenome assembly JAEIGA01 (sample SAMN17057246, study PRJNA624740) | gut metagenome | biome: biome; isolation source: fecal sample | host: Bos grunniens | place: China: Xizang | collected 2019
TATATAGGTATAAGAAAAATATTGGGGTGGGGATATGAAAAAGCCCGATGACCTTTAGGAGAAAGTCACCGGGCGATTTAAAATTGAGTTATGAGAAATGTGCGTAGTGCTCTATAGGCTGCAGAGGGCAATGTTGTTCTCTTGAGCCATGCGGCGCATGTTCAAGATGGCATAGCGCATGCGGCCCAAAGCGGTGTTGATGCTTACGCCGGTGATGTCGGAGATTTCTTTGAAACTGAGGTCTTGATAGTAGCGCATGAAGACCACTTCGCGCTGATTGTCAGGCAGATGCTCCATGAGCTTTTTTACGTCGTTCAAAGACTGCTCGTAGGCAAGCACATTCTCGGTGCAATCATCGTAGAGGGCGCAGTTGTTGAAGAGGTCGCCTTCGGCCTCGTCATTGGAGATGGTGTTCTCGTTGCGCTCGTTGCGGAACTGGTCGATGAGCAAGTTGTGTGCGATGCGCGTGAGCCATCCATAAAACTTACCGGTCTCTACATAGCGGCCTTGCTTGATGGTCATGATAGCTTTGACGAAGGTCTCTTGAAAGAGATCGTCGGCCAAGTCGGCATTCTTAATAATATAATAAATGTAGGAGTAGAGTTTGTCTTTGTAGCGTTCCAACAAAACATCGAACGCCTCATTCTTACCCGAAACGTATAATGCAACCAACTGCTCGTCGGTGTGCAAACATAATTTGTCCATTACTTCTTAAAATATGATTGTTAGGAGTAATGTGTGTCGATAGGCTTATACGTTTAGGGGTTATGTTGGTGGCAAAGGTAGAAAAAAATCGTAGTATGACATACTTTTCTTACTTTTTTTTCGTTCCGAGGACAATTTTTTGCCTTTTCAGGGGCAAAATATCAGAAAATCCGACATAATGTTGCTAATCGCTGCCACAACAGATATGCCGGCGAAGCTTAGTTTTACTCAAAAAAAAGTGTTATTTTTGCCTCCGAAAGTCTTTGGTATGGATTTGTCGCAGAGATATACAGATTTCTCGGCCTTCCTGGGGCGATATTTCTCAGGTAAGGTGCAAAAGATTTCGGTAGATGCCGGCTTCACCTGTCCCAATAGGGATGGCACGTTGGGGCGGGGCGGATGTGCGTATTGTAACAATCGTACTTTCAACCCCGACTATTGTGCGGAGCGCGAATCGGTGACGGTACAGTTGGAGAAAGGTAAACTTTTCTTCGCTCGCAAATATCCTACAATGAAGTACTTAGCCTATTTTCAAGCCTACACAAATACCTACGGAGAACTGTCGGAACTCAAGGCTCTTTACGAAGAGGCATTGGCGGTGGATGATGTGGAAGGACTTGTGGTGGGGACGCGACCGGATTGTGTGTCCGACGAGTTGTTGGATTATCTGGCCCGCCTGTCGCAACGCTCCTTTGTTCTCGTAGAGTATGGTGTGGAATGTACAAGTGACGAATTGCTCAAGCGGCTTAATCGCGGACATGATTTCGCTTGCTCCTCAGATGCCATCAGGCGTACGGCAGAGAGAGGCATTCCTGTGGGAGCGCATCTCATCTTGGGCTTGCCCGGACAGAGCCGCGAAGAGATGGTGGCACAAGCTGCGGAGCTCTCATTGCTGCCGCTAAATACGCTGAAACTGCATCAGCTTCAGATAGTTAGAGGCGCACGGCTGGCAAAGGAATATCAGGAGAACCCTTCGGCCTTCCATCTTTTCTCGGCAGCAGAGTATGCAGATTTGGTAGTAGATTTTCTGGAAAGGTTAAGTCCCGGTATTGCTGTAGAGAGGTTCGCTTCGCAGTCGCCAAAGGAATTGCTGATAGCGCCGGACTGGGGGCTGAAGAATTATGAATTTACAGAATTGGTGAAGCGCCGTTTGCGTGAGCGTGATACACGGCAAGGACGCTTGGCTGAGCTATGATAAAGTATTCAAACACAATATGAAAGAGAATATTCTGTTTCAGACCTTCACTCCCAAAGGAGGCAAGAGGCTGGAGGAGCAAATAGGAGAACTGAAGGGCATGCTGCGCGAGTGGTTGATGTCGGAAGGCTTGTCGCCGGCCTCGATGGTACAAGCCAGAGTTTATCTCACCGATGTGGCCAATCAGTGGTCGGCAGTAGTCAACTCCCCCTTGTATGCTTGCTATCTTTCGGCAGCGGCGCTTTCATATGTGGAGCAACCATTGCTGACAGGCGCGAAAGTGGGTTTGCAAGTGTGGTGTATCCGCTCCATGGATTTGAAAAAAATAGGAACTCCCAATAAACTGATAGTTGAGACAGGCGGCTTGCGCTATTTGTTTCACTCCGTGCGCTTTGCAGATGCCGATGTACAAGGCCTGGATGCCGAAGCACAGACCCGTAAGGCTTTTCTTGAGCACATAGAATGGCTGAAGCAAGAGGGTATGAGCCTGAGCAAACATTGTCATCGCACCTGGATCTACGTGCGCGACATCGATTGCAACTATGCCGGTGTGGTAGAAGGACGCAATAAAATTTTTGAAGAGGAAGGCTTGACCTCCGAAACCCATTTTATAGCCTCGACAGGGATTGGAGGATGTGCCCTCAGTAAGCAGGCATTGGTAAGTATCGACTTCTTCTCTGTAGATGGTCTCTCGGAGAACAAAGTGGACTATCTGCATGCACTTGACTATTTGAATCCCACCCACGAATATGGGGTGGCTTTCGAGCGTGGTACGCGATTGTGTCTGCCAGAAGGAGGTATGTTTTTTATCTCAGGTACAGCCAGCATAAACAACAAAGGCGAGTGCTTATATCATGGTGATGTGCTGGCACAGACAGAGCGCCTCTTCCTGAACATCGACAAACTATTGGCCGATAAAGGAGCCGCCCTCGCAGACCTTAAATATATTATAGTATATCTGCGAGACGTGGCCGACGCACGTGTGGTGGAAGCGTATCTTCAAGAGAAATTCCCCTCGTTGCCCTACTTGCTGACAGAAGCACGAGTGTGTCGACCCGAGTGGTTGATAGAAGTGGAAGGTATAGCTTTGCGCTCGCACGTCTAAAGGCAGATTCAACTTTTTTATTTTACTTAAGAGAAACCCCAATCTTTTGTATTTACTATAGGAAAGATAATCCAGACTCTACAAAGGATGGATAAATAACTAGGCCCCTCAGATATTGAAGGGGCCTCTTTTTTACACCTACCTAAATATAGAGATAAAATTCCGAATTCTTAAAAAAACTTAACAAACTAATACTTATTTCTTGGTTTAAGAACCCAAATAATAAAAATATATTAAATTTGCCCGTTAACTATACACTTGCGATAAAGAAAACAAGAAAATATATAAATAAAAATTTTGATTTAATGCGTATGAAAAACCGTTATTGCAGAATGGGAAAGACATTGCTCAGAGCAATGTGCCTGCTTTCAATTTGCGGCTTTACTTACTCTTGTACAGACGATTACGACTTGGATGAAACCAGGCCGTCGTTCTTGGGAGAAAGTATTTATGATGAGTTGAAAGCTACCGGCAAGTTTACCAATGTTGTCCGGTTGATTGACGATCTGGAGTATGCCAATGTGCTCTCGAAGACAGGTAGTAAGACATTGTTCGTGGCAGACGACGATGCTTACAATCGCTTCTTCCAGAACAACACATGGGGAGTAAGTAGCTACGATCAGCTGACTCCGGCCATGAAGCGCGTGCTTCTCAATGGTTCGATGTTGAACAATGCCTATGTGATGGAAATGCTTTCCAACACAGAAGGTGGAGGTAAGAATCTTTGCTTGCGCCAAGTGTCAGCCACCACAGCGCTTGATACGATTCCTTATTGGGACGCTCTCTCTTTACCTTATAATATGAGCGGTTTGGATGAAAGCGGTATGCCGCTTCCTGAAGGAGAAGTAGAAAATGTAGATGCAAAATTTTGGAACAAGTTCCGCGAAAGAGGAGCCGGTACCGGTATCTACATGGCTTTGGATAAAACTCAGCCGATGTTGACTCACTTCCTCGAAGGCCAATTGCGTGATAAAAATATTACCAATGAAGATATCGCCTTCATTATGAACGAGAAAACAGCATGGAAGGAAAACCGCAGTTATATTTATGGTAATCGCGTGTTGCAACAAGACGTTACTTGCTTGAATGGCTATTACCATGTTCTTGATAGCGTGTTGGTTACTCCTCCTAATATGGCCGAAGTGCTTCGCCAAAACGGTACAGATGAAGCCTATGCTAAAGATAAAAATCTTTCAACCAAATACTTCAGCCTGTTGTTGGATAGATTTAGCGCACCTTATTATGATGCGAACTTAACTCAGCAATACAAGGCTCTTTATGATATCCCTGCAGACTCAGTATATCAAAAGCGCTATTTGGCTAACTTCTCTCAAGGCTCAAAGATTTCAGTGGATCCTGATGGTAAACCATTAGGTGATTTCCCCTATTTGGGATTTGACCCGGGATGGAATGAATTGGCATCCAGTGAAACATTGCCTAAGGAACAAGATATGTCTGCCATCTTTGCTCCCTCCGACCAAGCTTTTGAAAATTACTTTATTGGAGGTGCAGGTTCTATCTTCATGGAACGTTATGCAAAAGCAAAGCCGGTAACTACCGCTAATTTGGCTTACAACTTATATCAGATTCCTTTGGATATTGTACAGGCCTTGCTACGTAACTTAATGAAGGATTCTTTTAATGAGTCTGTTCCTAGCAAGTACTTGACCATTATGAACGATGCTCAGGACCAAATGTTTAATGTTTATACTTCTGTAGATCAATATAAGAGTAAGATAAACAAATGTCTTTTGGCCAATAATGGTGTAATCTATATCTTTGATGGTGTAACAGCTCCTGCTGATTATGCTGCAGTAGTGGCTCCTGTGTTGTATTCTAAGAACACGCAGATTATGAAGACTGTGGTTCGTGCTGATGATAACTTTATCGATGGTAATGCTTATAACAATGCACCGTTGCAGAAATATTTCAGTACTTATCTGAAAGCCATGCAATCACGCTTCTCTTTCTTTGTTCCTACTGATGAAGGTTTAGGAAAATATGGATATGTGGATCCTTATTCATATGCAAAAACTCCTTCAGAACTCAGCGCCAATCGTCGTTATATGAAGTTTACCTATGACAACAATACAGGTTCAGAAGGTAAAAAGGTGGCTGTTTCTATGCAAGCTTATCAGTTCAGTGATTTTACAGGTGTCACTGATGGAGATAAAACTTTGGGAACAAACTTCCGTTCAAGAGGTAACGACTTGCTTACAACACAATGGGGTATGGTGAAGAAAAACCTTTTGGTTGAAATGGTTGACCAACACATTGTAGTTCATGATAATGACGATGTTGAAGGAGTGAATGGAGATCGTCAATACTTCCTTTCAAGAAGTGGTGCTCCTGTTTTTGTGAAGACAAAAGTTGATCCAAGCACAAAGGGTGTAGGTATGCAAGTAGAAGGTGGCTATCAGTTGATGCTTGAAAATGATGCTGAGGCTGCCAATGACCATGTATGTACTGTTACAGAAGGTTATAACCAAACTCGTGAGTTGCCTGCTAATAATAATTATGGTAACGGTATGACATATTTCTTGGATCGTCCGATGCAGCCGACCATGAAGACTGTTTATAATCATTTGATTAACCATCCTGAGTTCTCTACTTTCTTCCAACTCTGTGCAGCTTTGGATGACAATGGTGACCCTCTTACTATTGCTGATATGGTAGAGGCTGCTGGCTTGAAAACAGACAGTATGGATGAGACAGACTGGAATAATGAAATAAACAAGTATACTATCTTTACCGATGCTGATAATTATATCGCTCCGGAAAATGAATACTTGGTTCGCTTCTTTAATAACTACCGCTATACAGTGTTTGTTCCAACCAACGAAGCTATACAGAAAGCTATCGATGAAAAAGGCTTGCCTACATGGGTAAGTATTCAGAAATTTATCAATGATTGGAAAGGACATGTATGTAAGGATTGCTCTGAAGATGTTAAATTAGAAGCAAACGAACTCTGTGAGCATAAGCAGGTAGAGGTACAAGCCATGTTGACAATGTTGGTGAACTTCTTGAAGTATCACTTCCAAGATGAATCACTCTTCGTAGACAATTTGACAGCTACAGAAAGATACCAGACTTCATGTATTGATCATGAAGCCAATGCCTATTTGTTCCTTACTGTTGATCAAAAGCCTGGTCAAATGAGCGTGACAGACGAAGCTGGTAATACTTATAATGTATCTAGCAATCCTGAAATGCAAAATATTTTGGCGCGTGAGATGAATTATAGTATGAAACCCCAAAGTATTCTTGTGCCTGCAAGTCAAGGATACGTGAAAGTTTCTTCTTATGTGACATTGCATCAGTTAGAAGACGGCGTTTTGAATTTTGATAAGAATTTCGCCGGTCGTTACGATGGACAATGGAACACTCCTGCAAAAGCTAGAAAATTTGTAGCTAAGTACAAACTCAGAAAATAATCGTAACATCATGAAGAACATAAAGTTTTTATTGACACTGACTTTGTGCTTATGCTCATTTATAGCATCTGCACAGAAGGTGATTACGGGACATGTTACCAGTAAGGATGGTCCGGTAATCTATGCGAATGTGGTTGAGGTGGATAAGAACAACCGTAACGTTGCTGCAACCCAGACTGACGTTAATGGTAACTTCTCATTGAAAATTAAGAATCCCGCAAATAGTTTGCGCGTTTCTTATATTGGATATGCCACAGCTACCAAGGAAATTGGTTCGCAAACCCGTTTCAATATCGTATTACAAGACAAGACCACATTGAAAGAAGCTACTGTTACAGGTATGCGTCGAATCAAATCAAATGGTTTGACAATTCCTGAGCGAGAAATTTCTGTAGCACAGCAGTCGCTCAATATGGATGAGATGGAAGGTCTTTCTTTTGAAACAGCAGGTGAGGCTTTGCAAGGACAAATTGCCGGTCTTGACGTTGTTGCCAATTCTGGTAACTTGGGTGCAGGTACCAGTATGCGTTTGCGTGGTGTTTCTTCTATCAATGGTAGCTCTGAACCTCTTATCGTAGTGGATGGCTACATTTTGGAAGATTATAGCGAAGGTGATATCGATTATAATAATATGGAGAACACCGAGCAGTTTGCTACCCTCTTGCAGGTAAGTATGGATGACATCCAAAGCATCAACGTATTGAAAGATGCTTCTGCTACTGCTATTTGGGGTTCACGTGGTGCGAATGGTGTTATCGAAATCAAAACACGTCGTGGTCGTAGAGGTAAGACCAAGGTTAACTTTAACTACAAGTTTAAAGGTTCTTGGCAGCCTACAGGTATGAAGATGCTTGATGGTGATGGATATACCATGATGTTGAAAGAAGCTTACTTCAACCCAAAACAGAGTGATGTAGCTTCAGGTATTGTGGAATTGATGTATTTGAAAGATACCCACCCTGCTTATTATGGTAATTATAGTGGTAATACAGATTGGATTGATGAAGTTACACAATTCGGCCAATCGCATGAAATTGGTGCTAACATTACCGGTGGTGGTGAAAAGGCTACTTTCCGTTTCTCTGGAACCTACAAGCATGAGACTGGTACAGTCATCAAGCAATCTTTGGATCAATTTACTACTCGTTTGGTTTTGGACTATACTGTTTCTGACCGTATTAAGTTCTCTTCAAACTTTGCTTTGACTTATACCAAGAATAATAAGAACTATGCAGACTTGATGTCGAAAGCGTATAAGGCCATGCCTAACATGGAAGTTTATCGTCATGAGTATGACAAAACTACTGGAAGCTATTATAATACAGGTGATTACTATTTGATGCCTCCGAAGGCTGGTTCTGCTGGTTTGGTAGCTCCTAATAGTGGTTTAACTTCTTACTACTTAGGTGATATGGTAGATAATGGTAACCCTGTTGCTATTGGTAATTTGGCATGGTCAAAGGAGTCTACTTACACTATTATCCCTCAGTTCTCTATTGAATATAAATTGTGGGGTAAATCTGATGAAGAAACTCAGTTGGATTACACTGGTGACGTTTATTTGAATGCATTTACCAAAACAAACAATTCTTATTATCCTGCTGAACTTACTTCAAATTCATGGGCTTCTGGTGTTAACCTTACAGCTGACGATGAATATAAGAGTTTGATTTTCACTACTCGTCACCAGTTGGTGTTCAAACCTGCTTTCTATAATGAAGACCATTCATTGCAGGTATTGTTGCGTGGTGAATTGACTTCTCAGAACACGACTTCACAAGGCTTAAGTGCTTCAGGTATTAGTGGAGGTATTACAGACCCGACTGTTCCAGGTTATATGACTAATGTTTATTCTTCAACCGGAAAATCCCATTCTATGAGTGGTACAGGTTCATTCCACTATGCTTATGGCTCTAAGTATATCGTAGACTTTACTTTGCGTGCCGATGGTAATACCAAATTTGGTTCTGGTAACAAGTGGGGCTTTTTCCCTGGTATCTCTGGTCGTTGGAATATCAGTGATGAAGCATTCTTCGAACCTTTGAAGAAAGTAGTGAACATGTTGGCATTCTCTCCTGGTTGGGGTATCACTGGTGCAGCCTATTTCTCTGATGGACTCATCTATAATAAATACTCTTCAACAGGTGCTTATGATGGAGTATCAGCCATTGTTCCTAACAACTTGCGACTCACAGAGATCAAGTGGGAGAAAACAAAGTCTTGGAATTTGCGATTCGATTTAGGCTTGTTCAATGACTTGTTGCGCTTCCAAGTAAACGTATATAATAAGAAAATTACTGACTTGTTGAACTCTGGAGTTCGTATACCTTCAACAACAGGTTTCTCTTCTTTGTCATGGAGCAATGTGGGAGATATGGAAAATGAAGGTTGGGAACTTTATGTGAACACTGGTAACGTGTTTAAGGTAGGTAAGTTCCACATGAATTTCAATGTAAACTTTGCACAAAACATAAATACCATTACATCTATGGATGCAACGGTATTGGCTAGTAACAATAAGGACTTTACTTATGAAAACATGGCACTTATGCAGCGTGTTCAAATAGGTCACGCATTAGGTGGTATTTATGGTTTCCGCTATAAAGGTGTGTATGCTTATGATTATGATCATAACGGTTATTTCACAGGAAATAATAAATACAAAAATGAATTGTATGTATTGCCCGAGCCTGATGCAAACGGTAACCTTTACAATACTGCTGCAGCAACCGGAAAAACAGCTCCTATTGCACGCGATGCACAAGGTAACGTAATCTATGACAAGAATGGTAATCCGTTGCCTATGTACTTTAACTATGGTGGAGCCAATTATCAATTCCAAGGTGGTGATGTTATCTATGAAGACGTAAACCATGATGGTCAAATTGATGAATTGGATATCGTATATTTGGGTGGCTCTAATCCTAAAATCAATGGTGGTTTTGGTATAGACTTTACATACGGCCGTTGGAAATTGCAAACAATGTTCAACTTCCGTCTTGGTGGTAACATTGTTAATTTAGCTCGTATGAATGCTGAAAATATGCGTACCAACAATAACCAATGTACCTCTGTAAATCACAGATGGAGAAAGAATGGTCAGGTAACTGAAATTCCACGTGCGATGAATGCAAGTGTTGGAACTTCATACAATGCATTGATTAGCGATCGTTATGTTGAGCCTGGAGACTATTTGCGTTTCAACTATATGCAGTTGTCATATAGCTTTGACCCGAAGAAGATTCAGAAATATGGTTTGAGTAATCTGCGCTTGTCAGCCTCTGCCAATAACTTAATTTTCTGGACCAAGTATAGTGGTGTAGATCCTGAGCATAATCAGAGTGGATACTCTCCTTGCTACGACAATGCACAGACTCCTCGTTCTCGTTCGTTTAACGTAAGTCTTTCTGTAGGCTTCTAATAAATGATGGCAATGAAAAAGAATATATTCAATAAAAAATGGTTGGTTGCAGGAGTCTTTGCTTGTGCAATGGCGGGATTTACTTCATGTGAGGATTTCTTGACTGTATTGCCAACCGATCAAATTACCGAAGAAGATTTTTGGAAAACCAAAAATGACTTGAATAATGCTCGTGCCGGTGCTTATTTGCACATGACAAAAACCGGTGCCTTGGAAAAAGTATTACTTTGGGGTGAAATCCGTTCCGACAATTTGTCATTGAATAAAATGGACAATACTACCATTATGTATTATCAAGATGGTATTTTGCGCCCAACAGAATCTATCTTTGATTGGAGTACTTTTTATACAGGAATCAACTACTGTAATAAAGTATTGGAACGTGGTCAAAAAATGGTAGATGATAAGGTTGACGAAACTCTTCGCGATGGAGATTGGAAACCCATCAAAGCAGAAATGTTGGCTCTTCGAGCTTTAGAATATTTCTATTTGGTGCGTGCCTACAGAGATGTACCTTATATAACAACTTCTATCAGTACAGATGCTGAAGCACGTGAACATTTGCCCAAGGCTGTTCCCGGTGCTCAGATTTTAGGTTATTTGATCCATGACTTGGAAGACGCGCTGAACTATGCTGCCGTAAATTATGCGGGATATGGTGCACGTGAGAATTATATACGTTTTACACGTCGTAGCATTAAAGCTTTGTTGGCAGATATGTACTTGTGGCGTGGCTGTATGTTGACTAAACTTCAAGAAAAAGGTGATACCATTGTTAATGTAAATGGTGATTCTATTTACACAAATTCAGCGGCTAATCCTATCATTACTGATTGCTTTACAAAAGCAAAGAATTATACTTCAGAGATTTTGGAGGATATGAGTAATGAGTACAAGGAATATCTTGAAACCTATGCTCTTCCCGCATACGAAGATGGCGATTATGCTCCGCTTGTATACAATGAAAGTTCAACTTTGGGTGGAACCGATGTTGTTTACATGAACCTCTTTGGTGCACAATTCTCTTATGAAAGTATCTTGGAATGGCCCAATGATGTGGAGCAGAAGTATAATGGAACTTATACAAGCTATTTCTATCAAAATGGTTCATCAAAAGGCCCTCAAACAATGGTAGGAAACACCAAATTGTTGGCTAATAAGGATAATGTAGACAAGGATGGTTCGCTTCGTGGCTTTAGTAAAACTGATGCACGTATGTTAGGAACACTTCTTTATGATCCTGCTTCTTCACAATCTTCTTATCCCGTGATAAAACATATTGCCTCCAGCATATATATCAATGACTGGGAAGATATGAATAAGGGTGGTGAAGTAAACTTGCGTAATACAGATTCTCAAATGGATATTTCATGGCCGGTATATCGTATGAGTGATATGATGTTGATTAAGGCTGAAGCCATCGCGCGTTTAGGCAGCGGATTGGCGGAAGGCTTCAAATTGACAAACGAATTATTCAAACGTAACAATCCTGCGTTGAAAGCCACAGGTACTGCCGGTGCAGACACCAAATTAGTCAGTGACCGCTTAACAGAAAATTATGCTGAAGGAAAGACTAAAGCAGATTTGTTGAAGTTGGTATACGACGAAAGACAACGTGAATTTGTTGGCGAAGGTAAACGCTGGTTTGACTTGGTACGTTATGCCGAGGCTACTTTTGGCGAAGGTAATAAGGAAACTGCGCAAATGTTTGATATGACGTTGGGTGTATCTCAAACATTAAAAGGACGTTTAGGTAAGTTGTATTCTCTTTACAACCCGATTTATTCTGAAGAATTAAAGGTAAACTCAAATTTGGTACAGAATCCAGTTTGGGATAAATACACTAAATAATACTACATTATGAAAAAGAATATATTATTTGGAAAGGGTATTATTGCCATCTTGACTTTACTCTTTACGTTCGGATTAACCGGGTGTAAGGAGACGATAGATGAGTCTAACTTTGCAATTAAAACCGAAGAAACAATTACAGACTTTTTGACAAATAATCCCGATCGATTCTCTGAAATCAAAGCAATATTTGATCGTGTTCGATTGAGTGAAAGTGAAGATGCGTCTTCTATAACATCAGTATTGTCTGCACGTGGTAACTATACTTTGTTTGCTCCCAATAATGAAGCAATCAAAGCTCATCTTGAAACCTTGGGCTTGACTGATGTTTCGATGATGTCTTATGAACAAGCTCAATTAGTCGCCTATAGTTGTGTAATAGATAATAGAACGAATAGTGCTTATGAAACCCCCGACTTTCCAACACCAGGAACTTTCGGATTGCCAAACTTCTATGATCGTTTGTTGACTTGTGAAGAAGATACACTCACAGGAAAATATATGATTAATGGTTCTTCTTTGGTAGAGGATATGGATAATACCAAATCAAATGGTGTTGTTCATGAAGTAAGCACTGTTATTGCCCCATCTTCAGATTTGTTGCCTGATATGATTAAAAAAGCAGCTAACATGAAGGTAATGGGATATCTTTTGGATCTTACCGGATGGAGTAACAAGTTGATTGATGAGCGCGATGTGGCTTACGAAGAAGAATCTCGCGCAGAAACTTATCAATTAAATGGTGTTCCCGGTACATTTACTGTAGCACAGCGACGTTACTTGGGTTATACAGCTTTTGTAGAACCTGATGAAGTGTACAAACAAGAATGGGGTATTGAGGTTAAGCCTGAAATGACCCAAGCTGATTGGGATGCTGTAATGAATATTGTAGAAGACAAGTGTGAAGCCATTTATGGAGTAACAGGAAAAGGCGATTATACAAATGAAGACAATGCTGTCAATCGCTTTGTTGCGTACCACTTCTTGGAAGGTAAAATGGCTTATGACCGCTTTGTTCATCACTACAATGAGTATGGTTACAAATATGGTGATAATAAGAATCCTCAAATGCGTAATTTGACTGTAAACGTATGGGACTATTATATCACTGTGGGTTCTCATCGTAGTTTGATAAAAGTTACTCAATTGGGTGAACAATCAAAAGACTGGGAAAATCCCTATCCTTTGTATGTAAACAGAATTTCTGAGTATAACAATTCTCGTACTGGTAATTATCAGGAAATTGGTACAAAATATGAAGGTATTTTAATCAGTGCTCGTAATGGCGAATTTGATAACAATGCTAAGAATGGTTTCTACTTCCCCATCAATAAAATTTTGGTTTACAATGATGAAATCAGAAACTTGCTCGGAGGAGAACGTATTCGTATTGATATGACCACAATTTTGCCTGAAATCTCTTCAAACAACTTACGTGGTAATGAATATACATCATTCCCCAAAGGATATTTTAGCAATATCATGAATGAATCAACAGATACTAAGTTATTGTATTTGATGGATGCCTATTCACCCGGTGGTGGTAATTGGAATGACTATCAAGGTGATGAAATGATGTTCTCCGGACTTTATGACTTTGTACTCCGCTTGCCGCCGGTACCAAAGGATGGTACTTATGAATTGCGCATGGGTGTGGCCATGAATAGTTTGCGTGGTATGGCGCAGATTTATTTCGGAGAAGATCCCAATCGTTTGCAACCTGCAGGTTTGCCTTATGATATGCGTCAGACCGTTAGTGCTGATAATCCATCAATTCCTTGGGTAGAAGATACAGGAGATGAGGTTGTTGATGCTGAAAATGACAAGAACTTGCGAAACCAAGGTTATTTGAAAGGTCCCAACTATTTCACAGTAACCAATGGTCAGGCTAACACTCCAGTAAGAGAAAGAGGTGGTGGAGCCGCAGCTATCCGTAGAATTGTATTGGCTACAGATATGAAAGCGGATAAGACTTACTATTTGCGTTTTAAATCAGCTTTGAAGAAATTGGATAGCCAGTTCTTTATGGACTATTTAGAGTTTGCACCGACAGTGGTTTACAATGGTGCTACACCTGAAGATATTTGGTAATAACTTGTAAATCAATTATACAATGAAAAAAATATATAGAAATGTGTTGAAAGGAGGATTAGCCTGTGCAATGCTTGCATTAGGTACAACCGCTTGTACAGACGATCATTTCGACATACAACAAGGAACTCCTACAACAGGACAAACATTGTGGCAAAATGTGGAAGCAAATCCAGAATTAAAATCATTTGCTGAAATATTGAAGCGTACTACGGTACTCCGCAATGACTATGACAAATCGGCTTCTATGAAATATTCCGATTTCTTGTCAGGTTCACAATATCTCACCGTATGGGCTCCAAAAGATGGAACTTATCAACCTCAAGTATGGTTAGATAGCTTGGATAAGGTGGCCGAAATCAAGTCTATGGCTGAAGTTGCAGGAAATAACCGTGACTCATTGCTGAAAGAAGCCTTGAAATTAGAATATAAGGTGGGAGTTCAGTTTGTTCAGAACCATATGGCCCGCTTCAACTATGAAGCTAATCCAAATGAGCAGGAAGTTCGCATGTTGAATGCTAAGAAATGCAACTATAATGCAGCAGCCGGAACATTCAACTCTGTGCCCTTAAGCCCTGAGAACGAGTTGATGGTATCATCAAATGGTGTGATGCACCTTTTGGATGGTATTTCTCCGTTTGCCTACAACCTTTATGATATCATGGGTGCATATCCTAAATACTCAAATATTTACAACTATTTGAGCTCAAAGGATGTTAAAACATTTAGCCCAGGATTGAGCACAGAGGGTGCCATGGATAATAATGGACAAATGCAATATGTGGACTCTTTTTACACCACAACAAACTCTGTGTTAAGTGCTGCTAGAGCCAGTGTGCGTGATGAAGACTCTTTGTATATCGCTTTGCTTCCTACCAACAAAGGATGGGACGAAGCCTTGAAGAAGTTGGAGTCCTTGTATAATTATGGTGGTACTTATAAAACAAAGTGGTCAAAGAGTGAATTTACAGAAGAAAAGAAGTTGAATGCTGACTCTTTAAGAGATTTGAATACCAAATCAGCTTTAATACAGAGTATGTATATTTCAGCGAATTCTTTTGCTTCACTTCCTGAGGCTTCAAGAAAAGACTCAGCTCAGCTGATTAATTATGCGTTGATGGCAGACTCTTTGAAATCTACTAATGATGTGGTGTATTATAACCAAGGTAAAACAGAATACAATGGAAACAATGACGTTGTAAATCCTGCATTTGCCGGTATTGTTCCTCAAAAGGCATCTAATGGTTATGTTTTGCCGATGGATGATTATACCATTGACCCAGCTTATGCTTGGCAAACTAGAAGAGTTTATAGTCCGTTGCATGTATACTCAGGTACTACTAAAACTCAATATATTTATTTGACAGCAGACGTGAAGAACGATACCATTTTAGGAGAATTGCCTGATAATGCTTATATGCGTTATGAGGTTGAGCAAAATAAGGCCTTTGATGTAGACATCGCTTTGCGTAATGTATTAAGTGGAAAATATCGTATTAAAGTTTATTTGTTGCCTAGTGCTGCTTACAAAGGTTATGCTGATAGTGTAACAGTCGGTAAAAATAAATATAAGGAAAAGATTGTCCTTACTCCCGGATTATTATATGATGGAGATACAAAAGTAACTGTAAAGGCAAAAGACATAACAGTATCAGATAGCGAAATTCTTGCCTATACTTTGATAAATTCAAATGGAAATGATTATTTTGAATTTACCAAGTGTTATGAAGGTTTGCCTAGTGATTACGAGAGTTTCCCAAGATTAAGATTCTCATTGGCCCGTCCA
>JAEIGA010008472.1_pt1 | contig 15591 bp, 20 predicted proteins | sample 9270691 | NCBI WGS metagenome assembly JAEIGA01 (sample SAMN17057246, study PRJNA624740) | gut metagenome | biome: biome; isolation source: fecal sample | host: Bos grunniens | place: China: Xizang | collected 2019
AGACCGGTTTCTACCGGGGTGGCATTGGCAATATCCTTCTTGTATTCCTGCCACTCTTTGAGTTTGAGTCTTTCTTCCTGTGTCATATTAGCTCATCTGTTCAGTCAAGAAGACATCCCAATACTTGGCAATCTTCTTTGCCTCCTCTACGTCAATCTTACGCATGTAGTTACAGAACGATATACCGGCATCTACAAGTCCGGCGATGTTCAGTTCTGACTCCAGGCGCTTGGCAGCTGCAGACAGCTTTACTATCTCATCTGCATGTCCCTTACCAGGGGCCATGATCATAAGTTCTACGGGGACTTTACCATCATGTTCCTTAACCACCTTTTCCCAGTCTAATGTCTTCTGGGTGAGTTGCTCAAGTCGGAGGTAGATGTTTTTGAGGATTCTATCCTTTCCTGTTGTTGCATAGGTCTTGAGTTCGTCCCATTTCCCGCTTTCAGCCCACTTGGACACTGTCTGTCGTGTGCAGCCGACTTTCTCGGCAATTTCGGCATAGGTGTATGTTCCCTGGATGTATAGCTCCTTCGCCAGGCTCTTTTTCTGTTCGATTGTAAGTGCTCCCATATATCTCTCTTTTCAGCAAAGGTGGGAAGTCTCTCTCTATTTGGAAAACTTATAAATTATGATAGTTGTTCAATGATAGTATAAAACTATAAAGGTTTGAGTATCATTATTTTATGATTTTGAGAAGTGTTTTCAGTGTTGCAACTTTGCCGAAAATCAAGATACAATGCAGGAGGGATTTTTCAATATCATATTGCCGCGTGAAGATAAGGATGTCGTCACCATTCTTCTTTATGGCGTCATCGGCGGAGAAGATAAGGATATAGACTGCGCACAGAGTGTTGCAGCCATCAAGGACCTTGAGACGCGTTATCACAATATTGATGTACACATCAACAGTCTTGGCGGAGACGTCTACGGCGGTCTTGCTATTTTCAATGCACTGCGCGAGTCAGAGGCAAATGTCAATATCTACGTCGACGGTGTAGCTGCCAGCATGGCTGCTGTCATTGCCCTCTGCGGCAAGCCTCTTCACATGTCCCGTTATTCCAGATTGATGCTGCATACCGTATCCGGTGCAGTAAGAGGTTCCGCTAAGGTCATGAGGTCTTATGCCGAGCAGATTGATGCCCTGACTGACATGCTTGCAACCATTGTTGCTGAACGCATGTCACTGTCTGTCGATGAAGTCAAGGCAAGATTCTTCGACGGTTCAGACCATTGGCTTTCTGCTCAAGAGGCGCTTGACCTTCGTCTTGCTGATTCTATCTATGACATGCCGGACGGAGCCATGCCAGAAAAGGGCGCTACGGCAGAAGCGATCTATGAATTTACTAACCGGCTGAACTCTCAGCCACAAATCAAAAACAATATGGTAATACTTGAAGAACTGAGGAAGATGTCCTCATTCGAGAATGTCACCACTGAGGAACAGGCGGTGGCAACGGTGGCCTCGCTCGCTAATGAGGCTGCTAAGGTTCCGGCACTTGAGGCAAGGCTTGAGGTGCTTGAAAAGGAAAAGACAGAGGCTACGGCGAAGGCACGTAATGCGTATCTGGACCAGGCAGTAGCTGACGGACGCATTCAGGAGTCGATGAAGGCGCAGTACTTAGCGCTGATGGCTCACGATGAAGCGGGTGTGAAGGCAGTAATCGACTCAATGCCGAAGGGCGCGGGCAAGATCAGCGCTTTCATCAATCAGGGAGGCGCCCAGGCGCAGACTGCACGTGCCAAGTTTGAAGCAATGTCATGGGACGAGATGGATAAGGCCAATCTTCTCATGGAGTGCAAGAATCTCTGCCCTGATGTGTATGAGGCAAAGTTTAACGAAACATTCAAAAAGTAGAAGATATGGCTTTACAGAAAGAAATTTGGATTAAATCCATTGTTGACGGCCTTTGGCCGGATGGCTCGTTCATGAGCAAGGCTGTGAACGACGACCAGTACGTGTCTAACAAGACAGTACATATCCCTAATGCAGGTTCGGCGTCAAAAGTCGTCATGGACCGTACGACACTGCCGGCAACCAGCAGCAAGAGAACAGATGCGGAGATCACTTATGATCTTCACGAGTTCACCACTGATCCTGTTCTCATTCAGTTTACAGAAGAGTTGCAGCTGTCGTACTCGAAGCGCGAGAGTGTGATCAAGGAAGACAGGGCTAACCTTGTAAACTACATCGAGGAGTATATGCTTCAGCAGTGGGCTCCAGACTCTGACAAGATCATCAGCACTACAGGTGCGGGTGCACTGGCTCACACTGACAAGGCAACAGGCAACAGAGCATCGCTCACCACAGACGACGTTCTTGTCCTTATGGCCAAGTTCAACGCGGAAGACATCCCGCAGGAAGGTCGTTACCTCCTTCTCGATGCGTTCATGTATCAGCAGCTGATCAAGAGCATGAGTCAGAACGAAATGGCGGCATTCCAGGCTTGCGCTGACCTTAAGAACGGCGTAATGGGTAAGTTCGCCAGCTTCAACGTAATGATGCGCTCGACAGTGCTTCGTTACACGACTGCAGGCGCTATCAAGAAGAAGACTGACGCAGGTGCAGCAACTGACAATGCAGCCGGTCTTGCATGGTACGAGGGTGCGGTCAGCCGCTCGAAAGGTGAGGTCAAGATGTTCAGCAGCACTGACGATCCAGGATACTACGGTGACATCTACAGCTTCCTCGTGAATGCCGGTGGTGCTAAGCGTCGTACCGACAAGAAGGGTGTATGGGTTATCCGTCAGGGTGCCATTGCAGCTGAGTAATAACACGGCATTCACCCTGTCTTCGCGGTCGGGGTGAATGTCTTAATATTTAACATTATGGCATTACCTAAAGTAACAATAAAATATCTCAACGGTCTGTTGGGAACTACACCAGAGTCGCAGGATGGTCTGTTGGCTATGGTCGTTCTCAATGCTACTACAGTATCTGATACTTTCGTGGCTGACAAACCGTACAAGATCTATGGCGAATCGTCACTGACGGCTCTAGGTATTACCGAGGATAACAACGAGCATATTGTCGAACTGGTAAGGCAGTTCTATAAAGAAACGCCTGAAGGTACTCCGCTATATCTGGTCACATATGACGCAACCGTTCAAGGCTTTTTCAACAATTACATGAAACAGCTGGTTGAGTCTCTGAAGGGCGAAATCCGCGGAATTGTCCTTTCGTTGACCGAGTTTACTGACCCAGGTGATGGAATGGCACAAGACATCATAGATGCTATACCGCTTGCACAACAGCAGGCAGAATACTGTGCAGAGACATTGTATGCACCATGTTTCGTAGTGCTCGAGGGACTTGGATATACCAGCGCTTCAGATCTTCCGGACATGTCGGAGAACAAATACAACCGCGTAGCTGTCGTATTTGGCTCAACATCAAAAACAGGCGAGCATGCGGCCGTGGGTACTCTTGCCGGACGCATTGCTGCTATACCTATCCAGCGTAACATCGGAGCTGTCCTTGACGGTGCTCTAGCACCAACGGAGATGTATCTTGGTGGCAATCTTATAGACAATGTGATGGATGATGTCCGCACTATCCATGATAAAGGCTATATCGTGCCACGAGTTCATATAGGACGTACAGGATACTTCTATACCGACGATAGCCTCTGCTGTGATCCTACAGACGACTACGCACACTTGACTGCACGTCGTACTGTCGATAAGGCCGCACGCATAGCGTATGACACATTACTCGACTATCTCTTGTCTGAAATTGAGGTCAATGAGGATGGAACAATGCAGTTGGGCGTGATCAAGAGCTGGCAGGCTGCTGTAGAGACCGCTATTGACGGTCAGATGACCTCTAACGGCGAGCTCAGTGCTGTTAACGGAAGCGGATGCAAATGCGTAATTGATGCTTCGCAGAATGTTTTGGCGACATCCAAGATCAACGTAGTCCTGAAGGTGCGTCCTTACGGCTATGCACGCGAGATTGTCTGCGAGTTGGGATTCTTAACTAATAATGCATAGGAGGACAATATATGCAATTCAATACACGAGAATTCGAATGGTCTGACGTGTCAGTCATCATGGCTGGACGTCTTGTAACAGGCATCAGGGGCGTATCCTACACATCATCGCAGGAGAAAGAAGCACTGTATGGAGCAGGGGGCAAACCTCATGCTATCCAGCGAGGAAACAAGTCTTACTCCGGTACTATCAAGCTGCTTCAGAGCGAACTTGAAGCATTGGAAAAAGCAGCAGGCGGTGATATCTTGGACGCAAGCTTCAATATCGTCGTGACCTATGGCAATCCTCTCAAGGGTGATGTACCTAAGGTGGATCTTCTTAAGCGCTGCGAGGTGACTGAAGTACCGAAAGGCTTGAATCAGAACGACAAGTTCATGGAAATTGAACTTCCGCTTGTAATCCTTGATATCCAAAAGGATTTCAAATAACATCGCGCCTCCGGGCGGTCGTCCGGGGGCGTTATAATAACATTCTAACAGCAATATAACATGGCAACAATTACACAGGAACAGATTAACGACTGGAAAGCAAAACACGGAACAGTAGTCGTGTATACAGTCGATGATAAAGAGGCTTATTTCCGCAAGCCTACAAGGCAGGAACTCTCTTACGCGTCAGTGGCTAGCAATCAGATGAAGGATGTGATCAAGTATTCTGAGACATTGATGAACTCATGCTGGCTAGGTGGAGACAGAGAGATTCTTGACAATGACGAATACTTTATGGGAGCGATGGAGGTTATCGGTGCTCTCGCAGAGGTAAAAAGCGGTGAGGTAAAAAAGCTCTAGAGCTGGCGGACGGTCGTCCGGAAGCAGATAACATCGGTTATCTTGATACGATGCTTCGATACTATCTGCACATTGACCCGAATACGCTGACCGACCAGCAATGGGCGACGATGATTGCCCAATTAAAAGATATAAGAACCAGAGAAGCTGGGAAGAAATGAATGTACTGCAATTCATAATCGATATTGCCGCAAAAGGCGACCAGGCCGTTATAAAGAAAGTCGGTGCCATCCAAGATAAACTGGGTGGCGCTGATGCTGCGGCACAACGTCTGGCGAATACGACAGGATCTAAACTGAAGAATGCATTCATGTCTCTTCCTGGTGCTCAATTCTTCACTAATCCTATCGTAGCAATATCTACCGGCATTGGTGCTGTCGCTAAACTTGGCATGCAGGCTGAGAAGACTGCTACTGCATTCCGCGTCCTTGCCGGTTCTGAAGAGGTGTCAGGCAAACTGCTTGGTCAGTTGAACAAGTATGCTGATGACAATGTGTGGAATCGTCCTGAGATTCAGGAAGCGGCCAAAACGATGATGGGCTTTGGCATATCTACTGAGACAGTCTATGATGATCTTAAGATGCTTGGTGACGTGGCCATGGGCGATAAGAATAAGTTACAGTCTTTAGCACTTGTATTCGGTCAGATATCGTCAGCTGGTAAACTTCAAGGTCAGGACCTTTTACAGCTCATTAATGCCGGATATAATCCATTGCTTGACATATCTGAACTTACCGGAAAATCGGTGGCTACTCTTAAGGACGAAATGAGCAAGGGTGCTATATCGGCAGACTTGGTGCGTCAGGCATTTCAGAAGGCTACAGGTCCGGGAGGTAAGTTCAATGGAATGATTGACCAGATGGCACAGACAGCGTCAGGCGCCTGGGGTCAATTAGGAGATAAGTTTACCGGAGGTCTATTGAAACTCTATGAAATCATACAGCCGAAACTGGTGCCTGCTTTCGATACAATGGGTAAAGTCCTTGACGGAGTATTCAGAGTCCTTGAAGGCGTGATGAATTTCCTCATGAACTATGGTCAATGGCTCTTACCGGTGATAGGTGCTGTTGTAGCATATAATATTGCGGTTAATGGAACATTGGTTGCGCTTAAGATGTGGATTTTATTGCAAAAAGTCTTAAACGTAGTCATGAGTTTAAATCCAATAGGCTTGATTATAGCCGGTGTTGCGGCATTAACAATCGCCATTGCAGTGTGTTGGAATAAATTCGCAGGTTTTCGCGCAGCTATATTGACAGTATGGGATGCAATGAAAGGATTTGCAACAATTATCAAGGACTACATTATCAATCGTATTACAGATTTGCTCAGTGGTATTGGGAAAGTTGGTGAAGCCCTGGCAAAACTTTTCAAGGGTGATTTCTCTGGAGCATGGGAAGCAGCCAAGTCAGCTGGGTCGCTAATTGCCGGAAATATTACTCGTTCTAAGGCGATAGATGCTGCAAGAGGTGTTGTTGGGGGATTTGGTGCTAATTATCAGTCTCACCTTGCTGAGGAAACAAAAAAACAGATTGAAGATCCTAAAGGTGCTGCCGGAACTGCAGGCACGGCTGGAGCAATGAACTTCACCGGTGCATCTGACTCCAAGACGATTGCCAATGATATTACAACAGGTGGTACTCGTAATACTAGTATCACTCTGAACATCGGTAAATTCTGGGAGGATATCAATGTATTCCCTGCAGAGGATATGGATTTGAATACAATCTCAAGGAAGGTCCTTGAGGCTATTAACAGGTCTCTTGAGGCCGCAACCAGTGCAGCACGATGATGACGTATCAGATAGATCCGGAAACCGGAAGATTTAAATCATGGATTAAAATCCCGCCATACTGGCATTTCATTCCTTCCAAGAGGTCTGACACTAATGAAGGGGAGTTTGATCAGCTGATTCTCCCAGAAGAACAGCTGGAAGAATTGAAGGCAAATGCTATCGGAGTGCCGATGTATTGTCCTCTCTCACTACGCTTGGAGGGCGAGAAGGAATGGTGGACGTTACCATATGAGCCGATTATCACCATCAACGGCAAAAACATCATCGTAAAGAAGCAGATTGCAAAAGGTAAGGTCAGAGGATCAATCAAAGAGAGATGGTCACAAGATGACTATCAGATAAGCATTAACGGAATCTTTATTAATCCTGATGGCAACGCCTATCCGGACGAGGATGTTAGGGAATTGAGGCGTCTATGTGAGGCTGCAGTAGTTGAAGTGATGTGCCCTCTTTTCGAAGTGTTCAGCATCGATAGAATGGTTATAGAAAGCTTTGATTTTCCGCATACATCCGGACTACAGAATCAAGGATTCTCAATCAGTGCATCAAGTGACGAGATATATAAGTTATTGTTGAAGAAAGAAGATCTGAAAGTACAGTAATATGTTCACAATGGGTTATGATATAACAGTAGGTAACTACAGACTTGGAATGCTCGAGAAAGTCGAGATAAACAGGTCTGTAGAACTGCTTGCTGATACTGCTGTCATAACTCTACCTTCAGCTCAGTATAATAAAGCTCTTGATGTTGAGAGTAAGATCAAGAGAGGTGACAAGGTAGTCATTAAGCTGGGATACGAAGAGACCGGCATCGTCGAGGAATTTTCAGGATGGGTACAACGTGTCGGCACCGACGGAGGTACAATTACTCTTGAGTGTGAAGATGACCTGTTCAAGTTCAGAAAGAGCCTTAAGAATCAGCAGAAGACCAATATATCGCTTGCAAGCCTTTTGAAAATCGTGGTAGATGGCATCGGTGGCGGATTTAAGATTGACTGTTCTTACAGCTGGACTTATGAGAAATTTGCCATTAATAATGCGACCGGTTATGATGTCTTGAAGAAGGTGCAGGAGGAAAGCGGAGCAGATATCTATATTCAAGATAATGTGCTGCACATTCACGCTCCAGGGGAAAAGGTCGGAAAGGATATTATCTACGATTTTTCTAAAAATGTACAGTCTTGTGATCTTAACTACCGTCGTGCTGATGAACGCCGTGTCGAGGTTGTTGTCAAGGCTGTCATGCCAGACGGTAAGGTCAAGGAAAAGAAGTACGGTACGACCGGTGGCGACAAGGTAGAAGTCAAATGCGCCACATCTGATGATGCATCAATGAAGGCAAGAGGTGAAGCTGAGCATAAGCGACTGACCTTTGATGGGTACGACGGAAGCATTACTACATGGTTGGTACCGTTCATTGTGCCAGGTGACTGTGCTGAACTTCACGATGACGAGTACGACTACAAAGACGGAAGATATTATGTGCGGGCTGTCAAGACCGAGTTCAGCAGTTCCGGAGGCACAAGAAATATTGAACTCGGATTCAGGTTGACATGACACCGGAGAAAAGACTTGCAGATAATATAAAGCGATTGAATCCTACCTCAATGTGGATTACTCAAGGCGAGGTCACTGCAACCGACGGCGTTACATGTACAGTGAGGATAGGAGATGCAGAACTAGAAGGCATCAGACTGCGAGCATCGTTGAGTAATCGCGAAAGACAGATGCTGGTTGTGCCTAAAGTCGGCAGTGCTGTGACATTAGGGTGTCTTACTGCAGATCTGAACAATATGGTAGTGTTGCAGGTAGACGAGATAGAGAGCATCACTATCAATGGCGGCGAGTTAGGCGGACTGATTAAGATCCAGGAACTAACAGATAAACTGAATGAGCTTGTAGACAAGTTCAACAGTCACACACATACGATAGCATCGTCAGGAATACAGGTGACAGGTACGGCAGTCGCACAGACAAATCAGGCACCGGTAACAGTACCGGCGGTGACATCGAAGGCAAAGAAGTTTAACACATCCGATTACGAGGATGAAACAGTAACACACTGATGAAAGGAATACAGCTCATAGATTTTGACCTTGCTATCAAGGTTCAGAAGGACAAGTTTGGTAAGATCACTTCTGGTCTTGTCATCGGTGATATCCTGCATCAGAATCAGGCATTGCTGTTAAGCATGCGCAAGGGAGAATTGAAAGAGAATCCCTCTGTAGGAGTAGGTCTTGCAGATATGCTGCTGAGTCATGATCTTACAGAGATTCGTAACGAGATAAAACAACAACTGGAGCTGGACGGCCAGACAGTAGATAAGATCATACTGACACCTACTAAAATCGGCATAGAGGCTCATTATTAACCAAACTATGGAAAATCTGTTTACACCATTAAAATCAGTACTAGTGACGGCACTCTGTGCAGTAGCGGCTTTCTTTGCGCCCATTGCTAATCTGATATTCGCAATTTTCATCATCTTTCTGCTGAACTGCATTGCCGGTATTATTGCGGATATCGTAGTCGGCAAAGGTGCATTTGACTTGAAAAAGTTTTTTCACTGCCTGCTGGAAACGATGGTCTTTTATATGATCATAATGTCAGTATATGTTATCGGTGATAAGCTCTTGAATATGGACCGGGCGATACAGTGCAGTACTGTCATTGTGTATGCTATCCTCTACTTCTATAGCGTCAATATTCTCAGGAATTGCTACAAGCTCTTTCCTACGTCGAGGACGCTGAAGTTCCTGTTCTATGTATTGAGTTTTGAGATCATCAAAAAGATACCGTATATGGAGCGATTCAAGGCTGAGGAAGACAAGGTGGATAATGAACTTAAGAAAGAATAGATATGGCTGAAATTGACAAATTATTGCCGTTTATCCTCAAGTGGGAAGGTGCCTTCGTCGATGATCCGGCAGACAAAGGCGGAGCGACCAACAAAGGGGTGACCTTGAATACCTGGAGGAATGTCGGATATGACAAAGACGGGGACGGGGACATCGACGTTGATGATCTGAAATTGCTGACGCCAGAAGATGTCCGCGATGTGGTGCTGAAGCCGCACTATTGGGACAGATGGAAAGCTGACCAGATCAAGTCTCAGAAGGTGGCAGAGATGCTGGTAGACTGGACCTGGTGCTCGGGTAAATGGGGCATCGTCATTCCGCAGAGAATTCTATGTGTACCGGATGATGGTATCGTAGGGCCTCTCACCATCAGTGCTGCTAATCACATGGACCCTACGAGGTTTGTGACGTTATTGTACCAGGCTAGACGAGATTTTCTTTATAAGGTGGCGAAGAAGGACGAAAATATGAAATTCTTAAAGGGGTGGTTGAATCGATTGGAGGACTTAAAATGAAACACTGTGTGTTCTTTATAGTTATGTTGTTGGGTCTGATGTCCTGCGGCGCTCAGAAGACTCTGGTGTCGCAGGAAGTTCAGACTGATTCTACTGTTGAAACCTATGACAGTGCCAAGGTGACTCAGCAGATTGACAAGCTGGTCAAAGAGGCTGTCAATGAGTCTTTAACTCGCCTGATCAATCAAACAGTAGATATTGATAGAGTCATATATAGCGCACCTGACAGCACGGGCAGTCAATATGTCGTAGAGACTCAGACAATCAAAGTTGAGACCCAGACAAAGGAAAATAGAAGCCTTGCGGTTGAATCCGATTCTCACATATCAGAACAGGTGGATAGCACCTATATTTCCGCAAGCGTAGAGGACCTTGTCGTGGAAATGAATACAGAAATCGAAGAGAAGACCGGTCTGCCGTGGTGGCAAAAGTCGCTGATGTTGCTAGGTGCGGCAGTACTGGCTCTCTTAATAATACGAATAGCATTGAAATTTATATGAAAATAACAGTATTGGGCCGTCAGACAGTGTCTGATATAGCACTGCAGGTCTACGGAGATATACGAGGGGTTTCTGTCCTTGCAGAGGCTAATAACATAAGCATTACCGACACTCTTACGCCAGGTACTGAATTGGAATGTCCGGAGATAGTATACGATAAGGTGTTGCAGGATTATGCAAGGAAACGAGATCTTAGACCTGCTACTGAGCTTGAGTCTGATGGCGAGATAAGAGGAAGGATATTTACTGCAGAATTCACAGATCAATACAACTAACAATGGCAAGAACAGTTAAGCAAATCAAAAAAAGCATGACTGATGAGTTTATGGCATCCAAGATCATCAGAGATAAATATGGGCTATCTGAGAAGGATACATTTGAAAATGCCTTCAGCGAGGTGTCCTTTGAGAGTATATTGTTTGGCATTACAGCTTCGGCTATATATGTGTTGGAGTCATTGTTTGAGATCTTCAAGACAGATGTAGATAAGAAGATATCATCTGCAATCCTATCGACGATACCATGGTACCATAAGGTAGCATTAGAGTATCAGCATGGCGATGCATTGGTATTGGATGAGGCTACAATGCAGTATGTGTATCAGACATTATCGCCTGACAAGCAGTTGGTCAAGTTTGCTACTTGCCGTGACATGAAGGGATATGTATATGTGCTGGTTGCCGGAGAAGATCCATCAGGCAGACCCGTTCAACTGTCGGATAGTATTATAACAGCGTTCAAGCAGTATATGAACAGTAGAAAACCTGCTGGCGTTCCCCTTGAGGTCTACTCATATAATCCGGATGCAATCAAATTCAGTCTCAAGGTACAGTATGATCCTCTTATCGTCAATGAAGACGGAAGTCTGATATCAGATAACTCATTCTATCCAGTAGAGGAAGCTATTACTGAATATCTTTATGGTATTGAATACGGCGGAGTATTTAATAAGACCAAGCTGGTAGATGCTGTGCAGAGAGCGACAGGTGTTACAGATGTGATCTTACTAAGTGTACAGGTCAAACCGCATACAGGAGAGAATTACAGTTATGTCTCAGGCAATAATTATGAATCCGTCGGAGGTGCTTTTGCTCCGGAAGACTTAAGAAACAGTATCGATTATGTATTACAGATTTGACGTAAAAAAATGGATACTATATCAGTTGCCGATGGCGTTGCGTCGCACTGTGTTGTGGGAGTTTTTTAAATGCATTGCAAAAGGCTTTCTTTCGATAAACGAAGACTTCCGAAACTACTGCACTGTAACTGAGCGGCAGCTAGGGCATAATGCTAACACTCTAATGTTGCAAAAATGGTTGAATGATGTATTCTATCTTAATGGAGACATCTACATAACCAACTATCTGAATGACAATGTATATCTGCACTATCAAGATGAGGTTCCGGAAGATGTATATATGTGTTATCAAAATGAGGGTGAAAGCATATATCTAGATAGCAAAGCACCTTCTTCTGAATATGGTGGATTTGTAGTCAATGTGCCTTCAAAACTTGCTACAGATGTTAATTTGAAAGTAATTAAAAATTGGATCGAGTATTACAAGGCGGCAGGAATAGTTTATAAAATTGTTATATATGGATAAATTTTTAACATTTGAAGGCCAACAGCCTATTTATCTTGGCGACATTGAATTTCTGCAAAATGCGTCGCTAAAGACTTTAAAGACTTTTTTCCAGGGCTTAGCGGATAGCCCTAAGATTAGGGTTAAAGATGCGACTCCAACTTCTTCAGGAGTGGTTATTATAGATGGCGAAGTGTTAGAATTAAGGGACGAAAGAAGCGGTAATGAAGTCTCTTCTAGTATCGTTATAAAATCGACTTACAGTGGCGGCAGGACCCTTAAAAATGGCTCATATTGTCAATGTTATGAAGAAAGATATGCTGCATTAGTAGGTGATAGTAGTGGCTATTCTGCAGCTGATTTTGTAGACATCCAGGATGTCTTGCGGAGTAATATAAAGTCGACAGGTGGGCGTGCCAATGACTACACTTCAGATGGCAACATGAATATAAGAGTTGCTCTCAAACAGATATTAAATGATGTATTTTGCGTTGTAATTGAGTTAGAAGGCCAAGCATCTGGAACTACTTCAGGAAAAATATTTGAAGGCACATATTATACGCAACAGAAACCAGTGCCCGGGACATATTTCGGTACAATATGTCATGGGTCATCCAATGCAAATAGTGAAGTTGTGCCAGTGAGAGTAGAAATTACGAATAGCGGAAGTACTACAGCTGTTGAAGTATATTGTAACTCGTTTACTTACGATAGCAGGACTAGGGGCTATGCTACAATTATCATAATCGGTTAAAATATGAATATATTAGACATAATTCAGAGTGCTGAAAGTATTCAGCAAGCTACTGAGGTAGGCTCTGTGACGCCTCAAAGAGTAGGTAAAGTGATGGTTGATATACTTAGGGTGCTAAACGAGTATCAGACTCAATCTGGAGCGTTAGCTATTCAAAAGATATATACAAGCGAACTTGCCATGCGTCAGGATGTTAATCCGACGTCAGATCTCACTAACATATTTCTAAAAGTAGGTCAGCTGGTAGTAATAGTCCCTGCAGATCCAACAGACTCGACTGCAGGCAATATATATCTATTTTCTGGTACTGACGGTCAGAAATCAACTTGGCATTTTGTGACCAAAATTGGCAATTTTAACGAACTGTATGCAAGGGTATTATCTAATGAAACTGCCATTGCTAATCTGCAGAATGACAAGGCTGATGTGGATGGCAAGTGCCCACAACTGACATCGGGATTCGCCAATAACCTGGTGGGCAGAGGCGAAGCAACGGAGTCGGAGTTCTCATTCCGCGCAAGTGGTGGAAAGTCCATTACTGATGGTACTGCTCGCATTGCGGAGTTGAGAGGTAACGGAGTGGTGTGGAATCAGTCCTTGGAAAATGGAGATTTTTCCAAAGGTAAGCAGTATTGGGGTGTTATGAACAACAACTCCTTTGTTGTTGAAGATGGTGTTGCTACTATTACATTGGAAAGTGTGCCGACATCGGGTGCTTATGCATATTTGGTTGCCGATTCGAACACTAAATGTATTGTGGGTCATAAGTATTATGTTTCGGCAGAAGGTAATATCCCAAGGCAAACAACATTGGAAATATCGTCATCAAGATTGTCGCTATTGACGCCTAATGCAGTAACTCCAGCTATTAATACTTGGACAAGAGTTGCAGCGATAGCAGAGGGAATTATGAATGCATCAGCGACATTTGCCTTATATGCAAGACAGACTGTTGGAGGCTGGGAAGTTGGAGACCAATACAAGGTTCGGAACTATCAATTTATTGACCTTACATTGATGTTCGGAGCAGGCAACGAGCCGACCACGATTGAGGAGTTCTACGCAAGAATGCCAATCAGAGTGGATGAGTATGCCCACAACGAGGGCACTCTCATTCCTTTCAATGCCGATGCTATCAAGTCGGTGGGATTCAATGCGTGGGATGAGGAATGGGAGTTAGGGACTTTTGATGATTCCACACACAAATGGATAGCAGATAATATTCGTATAAAGACAAAGAACTTCATACGCATATTGCCTAATACAAAATACTACCTCACTAATCCTACGGGAACAGCGAGCAGGTATGTGTTCTACGATGAGAATCAGAACTATCTATCCTTTGTCGGAGCGAACTCCAATTCTGATTTTACAACACCATCGGGTGCTCATTATATGCTATTCGGATTCGCAGCAGCTTACGGAGCTACCTATAACAATGATGTGTGCATCCACCTTGTCCATACTGGCTACCGCAATGGAGAATATCAGCCATACGAGGACTTTGTTCGTGAGATTGACCCTCGCATCAGAGAGGCTTTCCCGAATGGAATGAAACCTTGGGATAAGGTGTACAACAAGAATGGAAAGGGTTACATTGTCAAGGGTAGTGGCGAGGTAGCAATGAACACTCTCACAGGATGGGGTGCAAATCTCGTATCACAGTATGGACATACAACCTTTTATGCCAATGCTCCGAAGGGTGCACTTAAGGCTGATATTAACAATAAAGGTTGTTTATTGTGTAGTAAATCCCCATCGCAAACATGGAATGATATGTATACAGGAATAGTGCAAGGAATAGGATTGTCGGACAAATATATTCGAATATACATAGATGGTCTTACCGATGTTGCATCTGCTCAAGCCTATTTCCAAGGCGCTACTCTCTGGTACGAACTCGCAGATGAATACAAGGAGGTAATAGAATACGATGAGCCTTTCAACCTTGACTATGAGGTGTGGGATTTCGGTACGGAGGAGATTCTTTCCGAGCATCCGAGTGCACCAATCTCCGCAGACATCATCTATCAGTTCAATGCGGTGGACACTATCCGCAACAATCAGATAGAGATAGCGGAACTCAAGGCGATGATTGCAACAATGCAAGCGCAGATGGCGAGCATGGTAACTCCGGCGAATATTGAGGAAATATAGAATCCTCAGCCCCGCAAGCAACTTCCTACATTACATACAGCAAGGGTCATAGACCGGCCAAGGATTCATGATTGAGTCCTTGCCGCTCTATGGCCTTTTTATTTGCCTACGCCTCAAGGACAGTAATTAAACATTAGCAAATTATGTGCAAAAAGGAAGTTTGCGAGCAAATAATTGCTCTCGTTGCCAATATAACAGATGTTACAGTGGATAACATTATGTCTCATGCCAGGCGTCCAGAGATTGTTGATGCCAGGTATCTTGCGGTATATGTAATGCTAAAAAAGGGCGTTCAAGTTAATCGGGTTGCAACTTTCATGTCTATGACCGAGCGAAATGTCTATCATGTTCTGGAGCGTTTTGATGATCGTAAAGACTACGGTGATCCTATGATAGAACAGTATTACAACAGTGTTCTAAAGGCATTGAAATAAGTCTGAAATAAGTCTGAAATAACCCGTTTTTGAAGGTGTATAATCTTCTCACCTTTGCGTTGTCAGATCATCCGATCTGTCGCCAATCCCTGAAGGCGTAAGAAGGGAATAACTTTCAATATCATGGAAGAGAACAATGGCAAATGGGGAATGACCTCAGCGTTGTGGGCGATTTTCGCGATCATCATCGTGTTCGGCCTGTTCATTTGGTGCC
>JAEIGA010008473.1_pt1 | contig 15587 bp, 15 predicted proteins | sample 9270691 | NCBI WGS metagenome assembly JAEIGA01 (sample SAMN17057246, study PRJNA624740) | gut metagenome | biome: biome; isolation source: fecal sample | host: Bos grunniens | place: China: Xizang | collected 2019
ACCCGCCAACAATCGCAAGATTGGCGGGCATGTCTTGGGGCAGGTCGTTTAACTATTCCAGTATGACCGACCCCTGCCCCAAAATCAAGACCGGAGAGGGGCGTCAAGCGTGAAGCATTTCTTTAATGTCGAAGTTGCTTCCGATGTAGGGGTGAATGCAGCCATCGTTTTTGAACGAATGGTGTTTTGGATAAGTCACAATAAGAAAAACGGCAAGAATTTTAAAGACGATACGTATTGGACTTATAGCACGCAAGCGGACATTGCCAAGGAGTTCGAATACTTCACCGTCAAGCAGTGCCGGACGGCGATCGATAAATTAATTGAACACGAATACATCAAGACAGGCAATTACAACCGTCACAAGTACGACAGGACACGGTGGTTTGCGCTGACCGAAAAAGGCGAACGTATTGTTCAGAAAAGTAAAAAGGTTGTGCCTTTAAGGGCAAATGGGAAGGACAACGGTGGCGAACCGATACCAGTTCTTAATAAACAGATAAAAATAAAAGGTATAGATAAAGAGCGGATTGAACACATTCGAAAAATCTGTGGAATATCTTGATTCAAAAACTAAGGAGCTTCGGCTCCTTTTTTTATTTTGGAGGACGCCATGAGTGCTGAATTCAAATCGTTCTTTAAGACCGTAGCAGGCAATGAAGGCTCACTTTGCCAATACCCGACAAGGCTTGATACGTATGGTTGTGGTTGTGAGCACGATTGTGCCTATTGCTACGCGAAAAGCCTCTTAGCCTTCCGTGGTCTTTGGGATGCGAAGGACCCGAAAGTCGCAAGCCTGGAAGCCATCAAGAAGAAAATCAAACGAATTGAGCCTGGCACCATTTTGCGTTTAGGCGGCATGACGGATTGCCTACAATCGGCCGAGAGCCGTCACGGCGTCACAAAAGCCACCATCGACTTATTAAATGACGCCGGCATCGGTTATCTCATCGTGACCAAATCGCACTTGATAGGAACCGACGATTACGTTAAACGGCTTGATCCAAAATTAGCCCATATACAAATAACCGTGACCAATACGGATGACAGAGCAGCCCTCACTTACGAGCGCTGCTCTTTTTCTTCTAAGCGTCTTGACGCGGCGGTGAAGCTCCAGGATGCCGGCATCGATGTGGCCATTCGTTTATCGCCCTTTGTCTCCGAATTCATCGATCCTGGCGTTATCGCTGCCTCTGGTGTGAAGAAAATCGTCGTCGAATTCTTGCGCATCAATCATTGGATTGAGAAGTGGATTGGCGAATTGATTGACATGGCGCCTTATACGCTAAAGTGCGGCGGCTATCGTCATTTGCCGTTAGAAGAAAAGATTCGTCGATTGAATGCATTACGCGCGGCGCTTCCTGGTTGTGAATTCACGGTCTGTGAAGACGTGCCGGAACATTGGGGCTATTGGCGTGACAACGTCAATATGAATCGAAACGATTGCTGCAACTTACGGAGGATGTGAGGATGCTAGCCAAAATCAAAACTTATGGAATACCGATAGCACTAATTCTGTTTGGTCTATCTGCCTTTTTTTACGGGGCTCATGTTGAAAGACTTGAAGCTAATGAAGAAATCGCTTTAATGGAAAAAGAGTATGCAATCCGAGAATCGTCTGCGTTGTGGGAAGCTGAAAACCTTCGAAAGCAACAAGAAGCAAAATACCTGGTGGAGATGGATCGTTTTAAGCTCGTTAATGCTGAGCTTACCGCCGATGCTCTCCGGGTGCGCGAGCTATTCGCTCAGATCCAATCCCGTCGTAGTCCAGACCTCGAACGTAGCCATTACCGAATCGAACGATGCGAGCGGCTTTTATCTGAAGCTTATGAGTTGGCGGGAGAAGGTGAAGCTCTACTTAACGACCGCGACGCAAGATTGAAAGTGTTAGCTTCTGAAAAGTAGTCTAAGAAGCAAGTCTAAGAAGCAAGAAGCCCGAGCTTTCGAATTGGCTCGGGCTTCCTAGTAAGAGGTTAGTGGAGATTCTTTCGAAGTTTACAATGCGAGTTTCTTAGTGAATTCAAAACAACGCTGTTTTAATAAATTTGCATGTTTGACGAATTCATTGTTATTAACAATTTCGCCATTAAGTGTGTCTATGTGTTGTGATAGTTTTCCGTTTTCATCAATCCAAATATGATTGAAAAACTTGTCAATACCTCGATATCGTAACGTATCATAAGTCGGGGTAACTAAAACCACTGGTGTTCCCAATGCAAGACATGGCAACGCGCAGTGGATTCTAGATGTAATGACGCAACGGGCTGTCGCATATTTTCTCAATAAGTCTTTTGCTAATTCAAATCGTTGCTCATGAGAGCAACTTAAAGAGCACTCGTGTGTTGTTTTTTCTACTTTCTCTCCATCGAAGTACTGCAAAAGTTTTTTAAGTTCTTTATTCCACAAGTGACTGACTTGATATCGACTTAAAGATTTTACGAATCGATTTAGAGGGAAAAGTTTTAAGGAATTAAGGCCATCAACATCCGCTAAATATACGCCCTTGCGTTCAACAGGGACATCATCTTTCAAAATTATGTTTCTGCTGAGAGTGGTTGTCATACATGAAGAAAAGTAACAATCGATACCTCCACGTTGGAGGAATTCCATTGTTGCTATATCTCTACAACCGATGGGGCCATTTTTAGTCCACGACTGAATCACACTAATAATTTCATCTGATCGATTATTAATGTGAATCGAAACAGGTAACATATTCAAATTTGAAGGAATTTTATGTCGTTCAGGTGTTATTGCATACCAACCATTTCCAATTACAGAGATTTCTTCAGTAACGTTTGAAAGTGAGTCCCGGTCAATAAATTGATCAATATTGGGGAAAAATTGAGAAGCTGCAATTGACTGAATGTAATCACCTAAATTTGCTGTAGCTGGTCTATATCCAGGATAGCCTTCATAATCGTATTTGAAAATGGCATTTTTCATAAAAAATCTCTCCACTGACTCGTGTATCTAACCCTGCAATTGTACCCATTTTTATAAATGGATAAACTAAACTAGCAAATTGAGTTGGCTCTAGCCATGAATGAATTTGACTTTAGCAAGAGACTTAAGTTACTGTAAATGAAATTCTTATGTTAACAATATTTGATGTTCGGGGGAGATATGGGGGTATTTAGTGCTAAGCGTTTTCGAGTGAATTGTATTTTTCCGATTCTATGTCATTTATGGCCTAAATTTAGTGTATTGAGTTCTCTAGAAACTATAGATCACATTAAAACAACCGGAAAATCCATTGTTCGTTTTGGAGATGGAGAGTTTGACTGTATGGCAGGGAAAAAAGGTCCAGGCTACCAAAAGAACAGTGATAAATTAAGAAAACGATTATTAGACGTTTTTAATTATGATTCTGACAATCTTCTTATTTGTATTCCTGAGGTTTTTCAACTTGAGCACCTCTCGGATTCACATCGAACTAAAGACTCTCAATTTTTTTGGAAAAACTATTTAGTAAAGAACTTTGCTTTTTTACGCCGACATTTGAAAGCAGGGAACACATATGGGAATGCCTCATTAAGTAGACCCTATATTGCAACTCTTAATTGTGAAGAAAGTGGTCAGATTTTTGATGAACTGAAAAGCATTTGGCAAGAGAAGCGCGTTGTCGTGGTCGAAGGGGAGCAGACTCGTTTTGGGGTTGGTAACGATTTATTGTTAGGGGCAAAATCGGTTTCTAGAATTATTGCACCATCAAAAAATGCTTTTGCTTGTTATGATGAAATTTTACAGGAGGCAAAGAAGCAGCCGAAGGACAGTATATTCATTTTGGCATTAGGGCCGACAGCGAAAGTACTTGCGATGGATTTAAATAAAGAGAATTATCAAGTTTTAGATTTGGGACACTTAGATATAGAGTATGAGTGGTTTCTCAGAAAGGCCACAGAAAGAGTAACAATCACAAATAAATATGTTAACGAGCTCTCTGAAAAATTTGTTGAAGGAGTTCGAAATGGAGAGCTTGAAATGAAATATCAAAATGAGATTATTTCTACAATTCAATAAGTGATTATTGCTGATAAAGAAATAGTGTTAGCATAAAGAAACAAGACCCTTTTAGGGTCTTGTTTAGCAATATGAGTGGAGAAATCGTAAAGGCTTTAATCAAGCCAAAATTGAAAATGCTTGTTTAACAAAAGTCGTTGAATCTTCATTCGAAGTTTCATTAATATCCGTTGAGGATAAAATCTCTCTTTATTGTGTCCTTTATTTTTTGAACCTCTTCCAAGGATGGTTGTTTTTGTTTGTACGTCCCGTCTAGCAATAGCACCAAGCAATCTCCATCCAACAATCTTTTTAGAAAATGCGGATGAAGTTCCAAAAATGAAATTGTCAAGAGGACAAGTAATTTTATTAGATTCCTCTAAAGCGACTTGGGCTGCACGACGAGAAATAAAATAAGCAGAAGATCTTCTTGCGGCTGAACATACGATATTCAATAACGCATTCCCATCTTCAAGATTAATTCGACGGTTTGAATAAAAAGGATTATCAGAAAGATGAATCTGAATAATCTCACACTCTGCCGGTATCCAGTCTGTTGATTTTAAATAACGTTCGGCACGGGAAGAAAAATGGCAGTGGTCTTCTAAAATCAAAGCCCAATCCTGTCCCGATTCAACGAGCTTTTGCCAACAATTACGATGGCTTAAGAAGCAAGCGATTTCTCCTGGCTTCATGTGATGGGGATATTCAACGTTAGGAGCGCTTACAGACGCATAAACATCATAAGAAAGCGTCTGAGCATCAACGGCTTCCACTCGTTCGTAATCAACACCAAATCGGTCTAAAAAGCCTTTTATGATCGCGAGCCGATCCGTAGAACGCTTAAGATTGATGAGAAAGGTTTGTGGAGACATGAAGGCCTCAAAATGAGTGTATATTTGCCTATTATACTTGAAGCGACTACGGGTCCTTGGCCTTGTAAAATTAATCGCTAGACGCCAATAGGGGCCAGTTAAAAGGTAAATAATATGGTTATTTTGAAAGAGCCTTTTTTTTCATTATGGAAAGGCAAAGATTCTTTTGAGGAAATTGAAAAAATCCAAGGTGACGTTGCTCGCGCTCTTGAAACGCGAGAGACTTTGCGCTTTGAAATCGATGGTAAAGGATTCTATTTGAAACACCATCGTGGAACGACGGTTGGTGAAGTCATCAAAAACTTGATTCAGTTGCGCTTACCCGTTTTGGGGGCAGACCGAGAGTGGAATGCCATTCATCGCCTTGCTGATCTTGGTGTTGATACGATGGAGGGGGTGGCATTTGGTCAAAAGGGAAGGAACCCGATTCGACGAAATTCTTTCATCATCACTAAAGATTTAGCGCCGGTGATGGAATTGAGCAAGTATTGCGAGAAATGGGCTAAGGAGCGGCCCTCCTTTGAAGTCAAGGAGATGTTGATTCGCCGTGTGGCGACAATGACTCGCAAGATGCACCAAGGCGGAATTAATCACCGCGATTGCTATCTTTGTCATTTTCTTTTGGGTTTGCCTTTTGACGGTAAAGAAGAAAATTTAAAGCTTTCAATCATTGACCTTCATCGCTCACAAATGCGAGATAAGGTGCCACAACGTTGGCGTGATAAGGATTTAATTGGTCTTTATTTCTCATCGATGGACATTGGCTTATCGAAAACGGATGTTTTCCGATTTTTAAAGATTTACTTCCAATTACCGTTAAAGGAAATTTTCAAGAAAGAAAAAGCCCTGTTTGCCGTTGCTAGTAAGAAGGCAGCTAAAATCAAAGAGCGAACGATTCGAAAGGGTCTTTAAAGAAGGATGGATAATGGCTCTTGGAATTAATCTTAGGAAAATTCATTTAAAGCCTCGCGGCAAGAATTCAAAGGTTGCCTACCAATGGCGTTGCTTAATGCATCGTTTAGCACCGATTTGGTGGCTTAAACGTCGTTCTAAAGAGCTCTTGGATTCATTAGAGTCTCGCTCGGATATAGACTATATCCTGGAGCGTGTGGCTTACTATTGTAAGTTAACTGAGCAATGCCACATCGATGGACATCACACGATTGGTTTAATGCACAATAATCTTGGTGGAGCCAGAAATTACTACCGAGATTTTTTTGAATACTCTCGCTTTTTCAATCCATCGTTGAAAGTCGATACCCGATTTGGTGACAATACATCGGTTCCGACAACTCCTTCAATCGTAAAAAGTCGACCAATCGGAAATCACAACGCGAATTGTGTAGTTTGTAATTTAGATAAAGTCCGTCACTTTGTTTTCTTAAATGACAAACGTGATTTTGAATCGAAAGAAAATAAAGCGATTTTTCGGGGAGCTTCTCACCAGGTTCATCGCCAAGTTTTTATGAACATGTATTTTGGCTCTGAATGGGTTGATTGTGGGGATACTGGTGCAAGAGTTATCAATCAAAAATGGAATAAACCGGAGATTACTCTTTACGATCATTTGAAGTTTAAGTTTGTAATTTCAATCGAAGGGCACGATGTCGCTAGCAATCTCAAGTGGGTGATGTCATCAAATTCGATTGCAGTAATGCCGAAGCCGAGGTATGAAACCTGGTTTATGGAAGGGATGTTGATTCCCAATTACCACTACATTGAAATCAAGCCAGATTATTCGGATTTGCCAGAAAGACTTCAGTATTACATCGACCATCCTGAAGAGGCAAAGAGGATTATTCAAAATGCCCATGAGTATGTGAAGCAATTCCAGGATAAGGAGCGCGAGGACTTGATTCACTTATTAGTGCTTAGAAAGTATTTCTCGCTAACGAATCCAGGTAAGGACTTGATGAAATAGATTCGCAAAAGAATTTGGCCCTCGAATTTCGAAGGCCAAAATTTGGAGAAAGAGAAACCCCGGAAACTGCAGTTTTCCGGGGTTTTTTATCTAAAGACTTATGTCAGAAGATTAGAAGCGAACGACCATACCGGCCATTGCCAACTTACGTTCAACTTCTGCACCATCAGCAGCTTCAAGCTTCGTGTAACCAACGCCAGCGTAAGCTTGAACTTGCTTGCTGAACGGATAGACGTATTGAGCGGCAACGTTGTAACCGTCAAATTCAGCACCCGTTTCTTCAACTTCGTAGTCGGTGTACGTACCACCAACAGTCCACGTACCACCAGCCATCGGGATGGCAGCGCCAACGTTCACGGCGTAACCATTGAGTTGGTCGCCGGAACCGAGGTCAGTCGTCACATCCTTGCCGTCAACCTTTTCGGTCTTCGTGAACTTACCAGAGAACGTACCAACCTTGTTGGCGTCCTTGAAGTATTGACCAGCCAAGAATGCCTTAGCAACACCGAAGTCGTACGTTACACCAACGTTCACAGATTGTTGGTCTTCCGTACCTTGGCCCTTTTCGTCATCAGCCATCACAGCCAAAGCCATACCGAAGGCACCAGCCTTGTATTCGAGACCCAAGCCGAAGTGTTGGTTACCAGCAGACTTGTTTTCAACCTTTTCGTCGCCCATTGCGTATTCAGCATAGAGCTTCACACCGCCCATAGACGGGGAAACGTATGCCAACGTGTTGTCCGTACGGCTGTAGCCAACGAACATACCCGTACCCATGCCAACACCGGAACCCGTACCGAATGCAGCGTAGTTAGAGAACATAGCAACAGAACCGCCATCAGACCAGAAGGAGTTGATGCGACCAGCGTAGACCGTACCATAGGGACCTGCAACGTAAACCGTAGCTTCGCGGTCGAACATCTTGTTGTTCGTCGGCATAGCACCCGTGTCACCGTAGACGCGAGATTCGAGAACGAAACCAGCCTTCGTCGTTTCGGAGATAGCCGTGGAACCCTTCAAACCCCAACGACCGCCAGTCGTGAGACCGTTAGCCATTTCAACCGTTTGCTTGTCACCGTCGTCCGTGAAGAGGAGACCCGTATCGATACGACCGTAGACCGTAACGTCAGCCATAGCGGAACCAGCGAAAGCGCCCAAGATAGCAACAGCAGCTAATGTCTTTTTCATGATATTTGTCCTTTCTTTATACAAGAAAAAATCGAATACTTCTTGCCCAATTGGCAACCTAAATATTCTTTGCGTATTCTCGTCCTTCTTTTTAATGGCGTCAAACATTTTGACGAATTTTGAAGGTACTTGTATCTTTTTTGCAACAAAAGTGGATAGCCCTAGAAATGGAGACTCAACGGTGTATCGTAGATGATGAAAAAAACCTTTAATGGAAATGATGATTGATGTAAAAATCTTGAATAAAAAAACATCAGGGCCTTTTAAGGAGGCCCTGATGCTGATGGATATTAGCTATAAAACGCTATACCGCTGATTAGAAGACGTATGCCAAACCAGCCATAACTTGCTTGACTTCGTTAGATTGAACCAACTTCGTAGCGAAGACTTCCTTTTCGGTATCCAAATAGCTTGCAGCTGCGTAAGCCGTCAATTGCTTAGAAAGCTTGTACGAGTAACCGAAGCCAACTTGCTTAATAGTAGCTTCAGCTACTTCGTTATCACCATTGGCATAACCCACAACGAATTGGAAGGTACCGCCACCAGCTGCGACGCGTGCGCCAAAGGTCAAAGCCTCGACATCAGCACCAACGAGCTTAATATCGTTTTTCTTGTCGTTGTCAACTGCGATCTTGGATTCACCACCGACCTTGACAGCATCCTTGGACATTTGGTAGCCAGCGTAGAACGTAACCGGGTCAAGCTTGTAGTTCACAGCAACCTTGTAGTTCTTCGTATCTTTTTCTTGATCGGCCCAACGCATTTCGTCAAAGACTGCCACGACATTGAAACCACCGACCTTATAGTCTGCACCAACGGCCAAATAACGGTTGTTCTTGCTTTCAGGTGCAGAGTCATCCGTGTTCGTACCGAAAGAGTAAGCGCCAGCGAACTTCAAACCAGCCATACGCGGCGTGTCATAACGAACCATGTTGTCATGACGGCTTTCAACAGCGTAGATCTTGGATGCTGCAGCATTACCCCAGGACATACCGAACGGAGAGGCCTTACCACCGAAGATACCACCACTCACACCGCCACCCAAAGCACCGGAACGACCGAAGCGGACGTCACCGTACGGGGACTTCACATAGATGTAAGCATCACGGTCAAACAACTTCTCTTCGTCACCGATCTGGCCTGCGTCGGTCGTGATCTTGCCTTCCAATTGGAAGCCGACCGTCATATCACCGATCTTTTCAGAGCCCTTGAGACCCCAACGGGAAGCGCCAGCACCACCGGAGTTCATAGAAACAGATTGGGTCGTACCATTATCTTCGTAGAGCAAGCCCGTATCAACACGACCGTAAACCGTCACGTCAGCAGCAGATGCGCTCATTGCTACACAAGCCAAAGCCGTAGCTAATGCAACACGTTTCATAATAATTCTCCTAAAACAAAAATAGAGAGCGACTAAACACAATAATTCAGTCAACACTATTTATAAAACAAATAGGGAAACTTTACAATCGGGAATAGCACGGTAAATTTGCTGTTAATGCAAACTTACCGTGCCTAAATCTCAATGATTACTTCCAACCGTAGAATTCTTTCGTGACCTTCCAAGCGATGCTTTGGAGATGCTTAGCATCTGCTTCGGCGATCGGCTTTTCGCAGCCACCCAAGAACTTGAAGCCTTCCGGGCTCTTCTTATAGAGCAACGAATAAATCATTGCGCCATAGAGGTAAGAACCAGCGGCAGACGGGTGACGCTTGTCAGGAGCATGCAAAATCAAATCCGGACGAACCTTCAAGCTTTCAGCAAAGGCCAAGCCGACCGGCAAGGCAATGGCGTTGTTCTTGTTGGCTTCCGTGATGATAGCGTCTGCCAACTTACGATAGTTTTCGGGCTTGTCAGAGTTAGCCCACGTCACAACGACGACCGGTTCGGAACCGACAGCGCGGATCGAGTCGATATGTTGCTTAAGATACTTGCGGAAGTTTTCATCGGCACCGTTCTTCTTGCTAAACGGTTCCGTGGATTGGCCTTGTAAGAACACCACGTCGAAGAGCTTCTTGGTGTCGGGCTTGACATAGTTATCCATTTCATGCGGCTTGAGGTAACCACAGACTTCGTGATAGCTCAAACGACCGGCACTGATCGTGATCATACGAGCAGTCCAATCACGCTTTTCTTCCTTCGTGAAGCCACGGACATAACCGTTGACACCGCAGTTGTAGTACGTGAAAGAGTTACCAACATAAAGACCCGTCGTCGGATTGGCGGTCTTAAGTTCCGTAACCTTCGGAGCCACGGACGTTTCCAATGCCAAAGCAGACGTCGACAACAAAGCACCAGCAACAGCAGCAACTAAAAGTTTTTTCATCATGAATCTCCGCTAAATGTGAGTGAAATTATTTCCAACCAAACCATTCTTTAGCCGTTTCCCAAGCTGCCTTATGGAGCTTTTCTCGAACGGCCGGATCAATCGGCTTTTCGCAACCACCAGCAAAGCCCTTGGCTTCCATCGGGTCACGTTTGTAAATGGATGCATAGATGGTGGATGCCATCAAGTAAGAACCAATTGCTGTCGGGTGGGTGTTATCCGGCATGATGAGCTTCAAATCCGGATATTGTTTTTCAACGCGATTGAATGCCAAACCAACAGGGATGACCATCATCTTGTTGTCATTGGCGATCTTGGTGACGCCGTCTTGGACAATTTCAAATGCCGGAGCATTCTTCTTCTTTTGCGTCCAAGTCAAAATCATAGCCGGTTCACCACCGTTAGCACGAATAGCTTCAGCATGGAGTTTCACGTAGTGAGCGTCACGAGCTTGGTCGTCCTTGCCACGGTTACTACCCTGCATGAGAACGAGGTCATACTTTTCGCGCTTCTTGATTTCTTTTTCCATCAACTTGTCGTCAAGCGGTGCGCACTTTTTGGTGTGTGCCAAGCTCTTGGCGTTATCCAAGTATTCTTCGATGGGGTATTGGCTTTGATTGCCACGACCGATCGTGGCGATGCGAGTCTTGATCTTCGGATTGATTTGTTCGCGGATCATGCCGCCCAAATAACCGTTCAAACCGCAGTTGTAATACATATAGGAGTTGCCGACCACCAAAAGAGCTTTCGGTTCAAACGAAAGTTGCTTGACAAGCGGGGTCTCAGCAGCTTGTGCAACGCCAATCATGGCCGTTGCGCCAATAATCGTAGCTAAAAGCGTTTTTTTCATCATTACTCCTTTACTGCATTCAGTCAAAAGGTAGACCCCACCCGCCTGATTGCCCAATCATTTGGGTGGGGAAATCCTTTCTCTACCTTATGGGGAGCGCCAAATCTTCAGACTTGGCATAAAGTTCGATGCCAGTTAAATGTGAATAATGGAACTGGCAACGAACTTCAAAAGATGGTTACATGTTGACAATCATGTTCATGCCGAAGAACACGGCAAAACCGACACACAACGGCAACCACGTACGACGGCAGATAGCCATCGGGCTGATACCAGCAGCCAATGCGGCAGCGATGACGCAACCAGCCACAGGGCTCATCGAACGGAACGTGGAGCTAGCCATGTGCATCGGGGTGACCATAGCAGCCAAGTTACCGCCCAATTGAGCTTGAACGTCGTTAGCCAAGGAGGCGAAGGAGGCGAATGCGCCCACGCCAGAACCCGTCAAGGCCGTGATCACGCCGACCAAAGCCGTCAACACGCCCGTCATAGCGGAGACGCCGAAACCACCGGCGCTAGCGGAGTCGATGATGGCGTTGATGAGGCCGGAAACGCGCAGGCTCGTTGCGAACATTTCAGCACAGATGATCAAGGCCACGATACCACCGAACATGGCAGCCATCTTCTTCCACATAACCATAGCGTCTTGGAACACCTTCTTGATATCGCGCAAGCGAATCAATTCGATAGCGACCACGCACAACCACGTCAACATAAGAGCGGTGATCACGTTCAACTTGATGGAGCTGATACCGAACTTGGAGAAGACGAAGAGCAAGATGATGGGCACGAACGGGAACAAGGCATACCACATCGGGCACGGACGGTCAGCCGTATTCTTGACTTCTTCCGTTTCCGTGTAGACGTCGTCGTTCTTGTTGTCGTAGTAACGTTGAACGAAGAAGTGCATCACTGCCATCACGAGGATTGCCGGAATAGCGCAAAGCAATTGGTATTCGACGTAGAAGGCCGTCGGGTCCATACCGGCGGTCTTAGCGGCCAATTGTTGCGTACCGAAAAGCGGACCGGCGGCGATAGAACTACAGCAAGCGATTGCTGCAGCAGCCGAAGCACGAGACACGCCCACCTTCGTCAAAATCGGATAGAAGCTCACCAATAACAACATCGTCAAACCGGCAGCGGAGACGATCACGATATTGATGAAGTGACCGAGGATGTAAGCAACAGCCAACAAGAGGTACGGGTTGTTGAACTTCTTCAACGGTTCAGCAACGAGTTTCACCAAGGCGTTGGAAGCACCGATTTGGGTCATGTAGCCAGCGAAACCACCGGACACCATGATGATCAAACCGACACCGGTCAATTGCTTGGCACTGACAACGCGGATCAAGTCAACGATGTCGAACCAAACCAAGCCCGTGGTCTTAGCGCCCTTGGGCAAAATGTTCGTGATACCGCACATAACGGTCACGAAGAGAATGACCAAACCAGCCACCAACAACACCATGTGCGTCGGATAGCGCTTGATCAAAAGATAGCCAGCGATAAACGTTACAACCGCAGCGACTATGATGGGAAGCATACTCATAAGAAAAGTCCCCTTAGTTTGTTAAACACAGCACCTAACGATTAGGCACCCCGGATGGAGTACAGAGAGAGCACTCCGTTTTTTAGTGAATCAAAGAAATACCCTAATTAACTAAAACTTTTACTGGCGGCTAAAGAAACGATCGCACGTTTCTTGTGCCACCTCACGGAGGAAGCGAGCCAATTCAGGTTCGATTTCCGTGTCGAAATGGATTTCACGCGTATCGACGCCAAATAGCGAACTGATGATCGTGCAAGCCAAAAGGTAAGAACCGGCCGGCGTCGGGTGACGTTTATCCGAAATGTACAACGGAACTTCCGGCATCTTTTGGCGAGCCAATGCAAAAGCTAAGCCAGCAGGAACAGCGATGGCATCGTTTTCATTGGCAACGGCGGTGATGGCGTCAGCCAATTGAGCAGTCATTTCCGGTTTGTCGGCATAAGCCCAAGAGATGACGAAAATCGGCGTGGCGTTATGCTTGCGGCAGATCTCTGCGTCGAGCTTTGCGAATTTCTTAAAGTCTTCGCCCATCGTCGGATGGATCGGGCCTTGAGAGCTGTCATGCAAAAGGACGCTATCCCAAAGTTGTTCGTTGGGGTCGCGGAAAACAACTTCGTTTTCAGCATTGAAGGCATAAGAAGAAATGGCGTGCGGACGGAAATAGCTTTCCACATCGTGCCAACTCAAGCTTGCACCATTGATGGCTACCATGTTGCAACGGAACTTCGGGGGATTCGGAGCTTTTTGTAATAAACGACGAGCAAAGCGGTGAGCGCCGTTATTAAAGAAGAAGAAGGAATTGCCGACATAAAGTAAGGCTTTCGGGACATCGATTGCCGTTACCTTAGGCATGACATTGTGTTCCAATCCGGTCACCGGATTGCATACAGGTTCGTATAACTGTTCGCCCATAATCGCTCCTAGGATGTAATCGATAACACGTCAATGTTATCGAATTTCACTATAAATGCACGTTAGAGATAATCCTTATATCAGCGATGCCGATATAAGTCAGTCTGAATTATGGATAAATTAAACAACGTTTGGTAGATTAAAAAAATGCACTTCCTATAACAATTTTGTATAAGAGAGGAATGGATGAAGTCTCGCTTGCCGAAGATGACTCAGCTTGTTGCATTGAACGCAATTGTGAAATACGGGAGTATTAATGCGGCGGCAAAAGCATTAAATATTGCACAACCGTCATTATCTCGAAGTATCAAAGAGTTAGAAGAGCTACTTAATACTCAACTGGTTATCCGCGGTTCATTAGGGGTTACTTTGACACCGGCAGGGGAGAGCTTTGCAACGAATTCCGCCATGATTCTTGAGGCCATGACTCGGGCAATCGATCAAACTTACCTAATGAGTGGTAAGACGGATACCTTGGTTCGATTTGGAGGTTCTCCCATCTCCGCGCGATCGGTAGTGCGACCGGCTCTTGACTATTTGATGCGAGAATTCCCAAACTGTCGTGTCCACGTCGACGACAATCCAATTGAGCGTCATATTGAGCAGTTAAAAAATGGTTTTCTCGATTTTGCCATTGGTAATGGTGGGAGCGACGTTTCTTTTTCCGATTTCATTGTAGAACCTTTATTTGATTGTCCGTTCTACATTGCATGTGCGAAAGGGCACCCGTTAGAAAATGCAACACACCTATCGGAATTGGCTAATGCGAATTGGTGGATTACGGGCGAGCATCGAGTGATGGAACGTGAGAATCTTGAGTTTAAGGCTTTTAATCTCCGTAAGAGTCTTTCAACTCGCGCTTTTTTGCTTGGTTCTGAGATGGTTTTGAACAATGGTTATCTTGCGCTTTTGTCATCGGTTCAAATCAAGAATTTAATCGATCACGTTAGCGTCATTCCCATTAAGAATTTTGAATGCATCGGGCACTATGTCCTGATTCGCAGAAAAAATACACCACTCACATCGGCAGCTGAGCGATTGATAACACACTTACATCAAGTAGCTGATAACTATGAGTGGACGATGTAAGGGGCAACCCATTTCCCGAAGCTGAACAAAGCCAATACGTCAAAACGTAACCATGCTTGTAAAAAGCTGTAGTAACCATCAACAGTGATGAGTATGTCTCTTTTGTGGGTATCAAGAAAACACGCAAAAGTGCATTACTTCTTATTGAAAAGGACATCGGTTGTTAGCATCTGCCACGAGGTTTTGTCGTAACGTTTATCGCGCCACTTTAGGTAAAGTTTGGGGATTCCATTTTCCGGGATGTGAATAACCATCGTTGAGAGAGTTGTCGGAACGGAATCTTTCGATCCTAATCGGAAAATGCTACGATCCAAACCATCGTTACGATCCTCCGTGAAACGAATGAAATCGTTCATGGTTAGTGGCTTTTTATGCTCGTTTAAAAGTGTTTGTATCCGATTAAGACGAGTTTGGCTGCTAGAGCTAACTTTTTTGTTGTATTGGCGTGTTTCTTCTGTAATGTAATGGTTGGTATGCGTTAGCATGCCATTATCTTTGACGACGGCTTTGAAAGTTCTGTTGGGTAATACTTCAACAAAAGCGATTTGCTTGGCATCGGCCATGACATAGTTGGTAGGTCTATGCCGGAAAATCTCAACATGAGATAAAGCTTCTTGAACACTGCCACAGTTGCGCATCATAAACTCTAGTCCAGTCAATCCTTCAGATGATCTAAATGTTTTGACTTTCTCGCGCTCTTTTTTAGGAATGGACCCGGCCGTTGTGGAGAAAACAACGAATCCCTTCTCGTTGATTCCCATGTTGAAGAATTCTTTTCTTCCGTTAAAAAGGCCCATGTATGCATAGCCACTGGTCGGATAGACGGTTTTGACGACTTGTCCAGTCATCATTTGATCTCGAACTTTGGCAATGA
>JAEIGA010008474.1_pt1 | contig 15587 bp, 8 predicted proteins | sample 9270691 | NCBI WGS metagenome assembly JAEIGA01 (sample SAMN17057246, study PRJNA624740) | gut metagenome | biome: biome; isolation source: fecal sample | host: Bos grunniens | place: China: Xizang | collected 2019
AAAAATATTTTAACAGGAAAAATTACATATAAATATGAATTAGAAACAGATATAGACCCACTTGTAGAATGCAAAGTTTCTAGCTTAAATATAAAAGAATTTGAGAAAATAGTTTTAGATAATCATATAAAAACAACTGTAACAAAATATCCAAGTGATCCTAATCCAACAACTAAAACTCATATATATGCAACAGAAAGTGGAAATCCAGGAAAAGGACATGGAGATAAAGATACAGTATATGAAAAGTTTTTAGATGCATATAATAGAAGTTCAGGTGCACGTGAGCAATTAAATAGTACAGATTCTTGGTTATATAATTTAATGGAAGACCGTGAGACTACAGTAGAATTAATTGATATTGTAAAATATCTACTTTATATGTATGATGGTAAAGATAGAGGAGTTACTGATATTTCAGAATTCATGGATTTATTTGATCCAGGAGAGTTTGTTTCAGGAAGTAGCGGAGGAAATATTTCTCTTACAACACCAATACTATCAAAAGAAGATTTTGTAAAAGCATTACAAGAATATAATGGAGGAAGTGATTACGACAATAATTTTAAGTCAAGAGCAGGAGAGATATATGATTTAGGAATTAAATATGGAGTTAATCCAGAATTAATTGTAACAATGGCTAAAAAAGAAAGTGGATTTAAACCTGCTGGAGGACAAAACTATTGGGGATTAGATACTCCAAATGGATCTGCTGCTGCATATTATGCTACATTTGAAGGTGGAGTAAAAAGATTAGCTGAAATATTTAAAACATATATGCCAGGTGCAAAATATGCAAATTTAATTACTAAAAGAAAAAATGAAAGAAGTGCAGCAAATTGTAATCCAAATGGATATGGAGATCCAGGAACGTTAAAAGGTATGCTTAGCATATACTCAGATCTTTGTGGAACTGATACAAAACATAGAGAAGGAAACTGGGGCTCAGGTGGAAATATTTATTTAAAGACAATATATGGTGCAGAATTTGCTCAAAAATGTGGAAACATACATAAAATAGGTGTAGATGATTATACATTACAAGAAAAATCAGACTATACAGCTTGGTTATATGAAAATCAATTAACATATTGGAACGATATATTTGGGAAATATGGAAGTATTTCATCAGGAGAAGACTTCTTGGCGACAGCACAAGAAGTATGGGCGATAGTAAGTAAATCTGGTAGTGGATATACTTATGGAGGAAGCTCGATTCCATGTACAAGAAAAAAAATAGATTGTAGTTCATATGTATCTTGGGTTTTACTAGAGTATGGATATACTGGATTTAAAGGACCACAGACAAGTACAGCTGGATTCTATAATACAAATTGGAATAAAAAATATGGATGGCAAGAAATATATCTTAGTGCCGGAGAAAACGCTAAAAATAAATTACAACCTGGAGATATATATGTAAGACGTAATGCTACAAGTGGTCATACCTGTATTATAGCAGAAATAAAAGGAGATAAAGTATATGCATATGATTGTGGAGGAACTAACAATTGGAAGGACAAAAATGGAGCTCTTCATGATATCTCATGGTTTTTGTCTGATAATAGACCAGGTAAAATAATAAGAGTAACACCACCTCAAAATTAAATATATTGTAGGAGATAATTTATGAATAAAGAAAATAAGAAAAAAAAGATTATGATTGCAATAATAATACTTTCTATTTTAGCTATAATACTATTAATTATATTAATGAAAAAGAATTATACCAAAATAGATGGAGAAATATATAAGCGTGGTTATGCTCCCGAAGGTGGGCAGATGAACCCAAATGTTCATAGAGTAACAAATATAGCAGATTTTTATGCTGTAGAAAATTGTATAAATAAATTTTTAACATATCTTACAATTGATCTAAATGCAGATAGTAATACACATGATGAAAGTGATATAAAATATACTTCAGATGATTTCGCAAAAGCTATGGGAATAGAAAATCAAGAAGATAAGAACAAATCTATATATGATTTGCTAGATAAAACATTTATTCAAAAAAATCAAATAACAACAGAAAATTTATATCATTTCATAAATAACAGAGAGGGAAATGTAGCATTTGAAGCAGAAAAAATGAATGTATTAGAAGGAGATGCTGTAGATACATATAGTGTATATGGAAGAATATATAATGTAGATACATTAGAAACTTTAGAGTATATTTATTATATTGTTTCAATAGATAAATATAAAATAACTTTTATGATAGAACCTCTAAAAAATATCTATAAAAATATAGATGAGATAATATTAGAAAAAAACATAGAAACAATAGAAGAAAACAATACAAATGGTGTTCAATATGAAAATATAACTGATTATGATATGGCACTAAAACATTTTACACACTATCAAATAAATGCAATTTATAATACAGAGAAAGAATATGAATACATAGATAAAGAATACAAAGAAAAAAAATTTGGAGTCATTGAAGGGTATAAAGCGTATGTAACTAATAACAAAGAAAAAATATCTAATAGCATACTAGAGAGTTATCAAGTAGAAGAAGACGGAGAAAATACTAGATATATATGTCTAGATCAAAATGGTAACTACTATATATTTACTGAAACAGCAGTAATGGATTACACAGTTATCTTAGATACATATACAATAGACTTACCAGAATTTATAGAGAAGTATAATGGTGCAACAGAACAGCAAAAAGTAGCATTAAATATAGACAGATTTATACAAGCAATAAATGATGGAGACTATAAATATGCATATAGTTGTTTGGCTGATTCATATAAACAAAACAATTTTAGAACACAAGAAGAATTTGAAATATATGCAAAACAAAGTTTTTATCCAATCAGTAATCTAGGATTTAAAGATTTTAATATACAAGGAGAACTTTATACTTATTCAGTAATACTTACAAATAAACAAACAGGAGAGCAAATGAATAAAACTTTTATAATGCAGCTAGGAGAAGGAACAGAATTTGTTCTATCGTTTGATAAATAAAGGAGGTATCTATTATGGATGAAGGAAATGTAGGAAAAGATTTAGCAATTAAAGAAAAAATAGATAATGTTGTAACTAAAATTAAAAGTGGAGAAAATCTAGAACAAGAAGAATTAATTATAGCAGTTAAAGGAGTAGGGATACCATTAACAATTGAAAAAGATGAAAAAGAAGATTCTCATAAAATAAATATTTTGGGTGTTCATATTCTTACATTAGAAGACGAGGAATTAAGTTTTACAGATGGATGGGAAGAAGAACTTAAATCAAAGACTGAAGGTATAATTGATGCCGAAGACTTAATTAATGAACTGAAAGAAATGGAAATAAGTTTAATTAGACAAAAAGAAGAACAAGAAAGAGACAATGGTGAAGAAAAAGGACAAGAAGAAAGAGATGAAAGTGACTTGTCTGAAGAAGAAAAAAACAAACAAAAACCAGAGAGAGAAGAACAGGAAAAAGAAGAAGGTGAAGAAGAAAATCAACCAGTTAATAGAAAATTTCCTAAAAAAGATTCTAGTTGGATAGAAGTAAGAGGAGATAGAGAAACTGATGAAATGAGAACATTTTCTACTATGCTAAAAAAAGAATATCCTAATCACATGCAAGGAGCAGAAAGATTTTTTATAGCACCAAATCCAAAAGATGCAAATGATTATAATTTATATGTAGCAGATTCACAAGGGAATGTTATAAATGAAATACCTCTAGAACATACAGAAGGAAAAAATCCAATGGATGAGGATGTACTTACATATGGAAAAGACGGAAGTAATGCTAAAACGAAGCAACCAATACAAATATTAAAAATAGGTAATAGTGTTAATGGAGCTATGCTTGTAATTACTGAAGGGACTAGAACAGGTACAGAAATTCATATAGCAAACAGAAGTAGAGGAGATGATTACCAAGGACATAAGATTTCTAGTTCTTTAAGTCAAAAAGAATTCATGGATGCAGAAGAATCTGTAAAAAAAGCTACAAGTAGTAATTATGGAGAAAGAGAACAAGGATCTAGAGAGAAAAAATATTATGAAGCATTAAATAATTTAGAAAAACAAGGTGTACCAGATGAAAATAATCCTGTAAAAGATAAAAATGGGATTAATGTTGTAGAAGTAGAAAACTTTAATGATTTAGTTGGTTCTATGGCAGCCGTATTTGCTAAAGAATATGGCTTATCTAAAGATTGTGCAATGTATGTTGCAACAGAAGTACTTGAAGAAGGAAAGGACTTTGATAATTCTTTAAAGGAAGGAATTCTGCAAGAAGAAAGAGAAAAAGAATCAAAAGGTACTATACCACCTGGAGCAGCAGAACGTTTAGCTGAAGGAAGATATGAAGCTGCTATAAATGGAGATACAAACGAACAAAGAGAAGAAGAACAAGAAAAAATACCAGGACAAAAAAGAGGAGTTTAGAAAACAGAAAAAATGAAGACGATTATTAATTATAATAATCGTCTTTTTGTATATTTTTTTAAAAATAGCAAAAACTAATTTTAGGAGTTGATATTTTATGAAAAATATAAAAAAATTTAATATAAAATTAGTATTAACAATTTTACTGTTTTTAAGCATATTATTTATTAGCAATAAAAGTACAGCAATGCTTTATTATCAAACTGTTGGAACACCTACAGGAATTGTAACAGCTAGCAGTCTTAATATAAGACAAGGTCCAGGAACAACATATAAAAGTATTACAACCGTAAGTAAAAATGAGTATATAAGAATATTTGCAAAAATAGGAGATTGGTATGTAGTTCAAACGAATAATAATTATATAGGTACAGCAAGTAGTAAATATATTAGATTAGTATATCCAAACAGTACAGGAAATTTAGGTTCATCTGACACTGGAAATGGAACAACTAGCCAGTTAACAGCAGACGAGCAAGAAGTATTTGATTTAATAAATGCAAAAAGAGTTGCAAATGGATTATCAGCATTAAAAATAGATGATGAACTTCAAAATGTAGCAAGAATTAAAGCCCAAGACATGGTAAATAACAATTATTTTTCTCATACTTCTCCAACATATGGTTCACCATTTGATATGATGAAAAGTTTTGGAATAAGTTATAAAACAGCAGGAGAAAATATAGCAGGAAACTCAAGTAATAGCGCAGCAGTAAATGCATGGATGAATTCTTCAGGGCATAGAGCGAACATTTTAAATGGTAGTTTTAATTATACGGGAATAGGTGTAGTAAGTAGCCCTAAGTATGGAAAAGTATATGTACAAATGTTTATGGGAAGATAAGATATATTTATGAATAAGAATCACCTTGATGTAATAAAATTTAACAAGGTGATTTTTATTATGAAACAAATAAAAAATATATTATTTATTAGTTTAAGTATTATATTAATCTTGCAAATTAATATATTTGCATACGAGATAGAAGAAGAAACTGATTATGTATGGCTACAAGAAGAAATATCCAGTGTATCAGCAAATCCAATAAGTGAACCTAAATTAAATTGTAGATATGCTATTGTTATTGATAGAAAATCCAAAGCAGTTTTATATGGAAAAAATGAGAACCAACAAGTCCCAATGGCTTCTACAACAAAAATTATGACGGCAATAGTATTGCTGGAGAATCTAGGAGTAAATAATAGCTTAACATTAGATACACAAGTAGAAATATGTAAAGAAGCAGCATTGGTAGGTGGATCCAGATTAGGATTAAAAAATGGAGATAAAATAACTATTAATGATTTGCTATATGGGTTAATGCTATGCTCTGGCAATGATGCTGCAATCCAGATAGCCGTAAGTGTTGCGGGTAGCGTAGAAGAATTTGCTAATCTTATGAACAGAAAGGCAGAAGAACTAGGATTAGAAAATAGTCATTTTATAACACCACATGGATTAGATAAAGAAGAACATTATACAACTGCATATGAACTTGCCTTGATTGCAGATTATGCATTAAATATTGAAAAAATTTCTGAAGTAGTTAAGACAAAAAACTATACAGTTTCAATGAATGGATATAGTAAAACAATAGCAAATACAAATGAACTTTTAGGATATCTAAATGGGGTAAATGGAGTTAAAACTGGCTTTACTAATGGAGCAGGTAGATGTTTAGTTACGTCTGTTGAAAGAGATGGATTTAATATAATAACAGTTGTGTTAGGTGCAGATACCAAAAAAATCAGAACAACAGATTCAATAAAATTAATAGAATATGCATATTCTAATTATGAGTTAGTTAATTTAGAGGAATTGATAAATAAAGAGTTTGAGGAATGGAAGAAAATAAATGAAAAAAGAATTTACATATATAAAGGAAAAAAAGATAGTATAACAACAAAATTAGAAGATTATAAATACAAAATTTATCCTGTTAAAAAAGAAGATATTAAAAATATAACTATAGAAATAGAAAATATGCAAACACATTTTGAAGCACCAATATATAAAGGCAGAAAGATAGCCAAGTTAATTTTAAATATAGATAATAAAGAATTAATGAGTATAGGAATAGTCACAAATGAGGATGTAGAGAGAAAAGAAATAAAAGATTATATGCTAGAATTTCTAGAAAAAGTAATATAAAATATTTCAATTTAAAAATTAATAATTTATTGCCTGTTTTTATTGACTTTTTTTATTAATTTTGTTATTATTGTAATGTTCTAATTTTGCGGGAATAGCTCAGTTGATAGAGCGATGCCTTGCCAAGGCATAGGTCGCGGGTTTGAGCCCCGTTTCCCGCTCCAAAATTTTACAAAGTAAAATTTTGTACTATTCACTATTAATTAGTAATTATTAACTATTCACTTGAATATAATAGAGTATAGTTAATTAGTTGATATTTAAATATTCGGCGTTGTAGCCAAGTGGTAAGGCACGAGTCTGCAAAACTCTGATTCGGCGGTTCGAATCCGCCCAACGCCTCCAATAGAAAAGCGCTCTTGCAAAGAGCGTTTTTTTATTGGAGTAGATATTTAAGTAGAAGGATTCGAAAAGGAGGATTAGAAAACAGTCCAGGGAACTGTTTTTCCGATGAGGCTTGCTGAATCCGTGGGGTGCCCCCAAAAAGTAAAATCGTTATATAGTTTTGTGTAACGATTTTTAATGTATATAAATAAAGAAATTGTATCAATAATTTTACATAATCAGTTGAAAAAACGCACTAAATACGCTATAATTAATATGTATGATAAGTTTTATAATACATACAAATCATATGGTTAAAAGATGTAAAACCCTACGGATATTCATAGATTGAGGGACATATATTTGATTTTGGAAATAATCAACTAAAATGTAATGAAAATGTAATATTTATTAGTTGGAAAAGTGGAGCCTTAAAAAAACTACTTCCGTAAAGGGTTAAAGCAGCTGAAAAACAATTAGAAAAAAGCTTAAAATCAAGGTATTGATTTAATTTTAAAAATATATATAATATATACAAAGCAAAAATAAGTTATAAAGGATGGTAAATATGAAAAAAGTAAAAATCTTATTAATTGCATTAATATTAATTTTAGTAGGAGTATTCTTTGGCAGTACATATGCAGCTAAAGGAGATGTAAGAAATTTAGGAGCAAGCCTAACAAGACCATTTGAGAATGTTAAGTATCAATATCTTGTTCCAGGTGATACAACAGATCTTCTTTACACAATTGTTAAGATATATGACAATAGTGATAAAGATGCACAAGATAATTTAGCATTTACTAAAGCTCTATACTGTTTAAGAGGTGGAATTGGATTTGGAGCAGAAGATGTATCTACAGATCCTGTAGCATATACAGAGATTGGAGAAATGCATACAGATGCTAAAGATATAATTGACAATTATTTAAACAAGTATAAAACAGGAAATGTAACTGGAAGTGAAATAAATATAAATACTGAAAAAGCATTTACTGTTTCGGTAGCAGAAAATGGAATACCAACACAAGAAACAAAAAATGTTAATTTATATAATGCAATATTATGGATAATAGATGAGTCATATTTGCCGGTAGATAAAGTAGCTACTGAAGGAGAACAAACAGTAGTACTATATGATGCTTCTGAATATAAAAAAGAATTATTAGACAAAGCAGGAGTGCCAACAAGTCAACAAGCAGCTATTACAGATAATGATATAGAAGTAATACAACAATTAGCAATGTGGTATTTTACAAACTATGATGAGCAATTAGCAGGAACAAAACCAACAGTATCTCAAAGTACAATGTTCCCATCACAATTTTTAAGTATTGATGAAAATAATAATATTGATACTCAAAGAGCAAACAATTTAGATAGACTTTACCAATACTTTATATATGGAGCAATTGAAAATGCTGATACATATGTAATAGATGAGACAACAAGTGCAAGAACAAAAAATATAGAAGAAAATAAATTTGATAAAACAAATGTATTAAAAATAACAAGTCATGACATTGAAGGAATATATGACTATTATGAAATTGGACCTGTTAAATTTGAAAGCAATGTTAATACAAGAAATGCAACTGTATCTACATCGGATATCGTATTATATGATGCAAAAGGAAATGTAATATCTAAAGAATTTGAAATATATGAACAAGAAGAAAGTCCAGATGGAGAAGGAGAAATTATATCTACAGGAAAACATGTTGTATATAAATTTTTAGATAGCAATGGAAATGAAGTAACAGATTTAATTAAAGGACAAGAATATAAAATAAGAATATATAAAGCATTTGAAGAAGAGGCAACTGTATTACCAGATGAGTTATATGAAAGATATGATATGTCTAAATTTACAGTAAAAGTAACATCTACATATTCATTATCAAATGCAACATTCCTAAGTGCAGGAAATGAAAGTCAACCAGTTGTAGAAATAGATAAAGAAAAAGTAAGCTCAAGTGATCAAATAACAACAGAGTATTATGATTTAGCTTTAAGAAAATTTATAAAATCAATAGTACGTAATGGACAAAATGTAGAAATTGCAGATAGAACACCAAATATTGATTTAAGCAAGTTAAATACAATTGATACAAGAACAAATAAAAAAATAACAACAGCAACATATACACATCCAAAAAATGCTTTATTAGTAGAGACAGGAGATAAAGTAATATATACAATAAGAATATATAATGAAGGTGAATTGGATGGTACAGCTACACAAATTACTGATTATTTACCAACAGGATTAGAACTTGTGCCAGCATCTGAAAGTGAAATAAATACAACTTATGGTTGGGTAGCTGGAGAAGGAAATATAATAACAACAGATTACTTAAAAAATACAACAATTAAAGCATATGATTCTACAAAAACAATTTTAGAAGAAGGAGAAACAGGATGGCAAAAAGCAGCTGTAGGAGAAAGTGGATTATATTATGCAGATGTACAAGTAGAATGTAAAGTAATTGCAGAAGTAACTAATCAAAATCAAAATTTAAGAAACATAGCAGAAATATCAGAAGATAATGGAGACGATAGAGATTCTATACCAAACAATGTAAATATAAATCAATATACTCCACCAACAGATAATAGCGAATATCAAGAAGATGATGATGATTATGAAAATCTAGTATTAAAAGGAAAACAATTTGATTTATCTTTAAGAAAATTCATAACATCAATAAAACGTAATGGTGAAGAAGTAGCGTTTGACGATAGAACACCAAGTATAAATACAGAAACTTTAATAAATGGAACATTTAATAGAAATGGTGTATTAGAACATACAGCAACATATGAACATTCTAAAGAACCATTACTTGTAAAACAAGGTGATATAATTACATATACATTAAGAATTTATAATGAAGGAGAACTAGCAGGTTTTGCAACAGAAATTACAGATTATATCCCAGAAGGATTAGCATTAATTAAAGATTACAAAACTAACTTTGACAATGGATGGTTATTACCACAAGATTTAAATACTTCTAATATAATGAATCTAATTGGAGAAAATGGGTTCTATAAAACAGAAGAAGAAGTTCAAAATCTTAAATTAGAAGATTTTGAAAACACAACAAGTTTAAGTGAAGTTCAATTAATAACTGGAAATGTAAATATTACAACAAATGAATTAGACGAAGAATTATTAAAACCATTTGATAAAACATTAACTGAAGAAACAGCAGGAGAAGGATGGCAAAAAGCAGAAACAGGTGAAGGTGGATTATACTATAAAGATATTGAAGTTTCTTGTTTAGTAATTGCAGAAAATACATATAAAGATACAATCACAAACATAGCAGAAATATCTGAAGATAAAGATGAAGCTGGAAATGACATAACAGATAGGGATTCTGTTCCAAACAACAAACAAGATCCATATGGAGAATCACAAGAAGATGATGACGATTACGAACCAGTAGTATTAAGATATTTTGATTTAGCACTACGTAAATTTATAACAGGTGTTGAAACAAATGGAAAATTAAAAGAAGTAACATCAAGAGTGCCATCTTTAAGTATGAATGAAGAAACAGGAAATATAGTATATACTCATCCAAAAGAAGAAGCACCAGTAGAAGTTGCAAATAACGATATAGTTATTTATACATTAAGAATATATAATGAAGGAACACTTGCAGGTTATGCAGAAGAAATTACTGATGATATTCCAGAAGGATTAATATTTATGCCAGAACATGATATTAATAAACAATATGAATGGAAAATGTTTGATAAAGATGGAGTATTAACAGATAATTTAGAAGATGCAAATCAAATAAAAACAGAGTACTTATCTAAAGCAAAAGAAACTAGTGATAGAAACAATATAATAGAAGCTTTTGATTCAAGTAAAGAATTAGGAGTAGAAACTCCAGATTATAAAGATGTAAAAGTAGCATTTAGAGTAATGGAACCAAATACATCAGATAGAATAATAGTAAATAGTGCACAAATATCAGAAGATAGTGACTATGATGAGGATTCAGATCCACATAAATGGAATGATGGAGAAGATGATCAAGATAAAGAATACATCTATGTAAAATACTTTGATTTAAGCTTATTAAAATGGGTAACAAAGTCAATAGTAACAGTTGATGGAAAAACAACTACAACAGAAACAGGATTTAAGCCAAATACAGGTTTAACAGAAACTACTGGAATAAGAGACAACAAAGAAAATGAACCTGTTGCAAAAGTGGAATTAGATAAAAATAAATTATCTAAAACAGCTGTTAAGTTTGCATATAAAATAAGAGTAACAAACGAAGGTGAAATTGCAGGATATGCAACAGAAATTACAGACTTTATCCCAGAAGGATTAGAGTTTAAAGCAGAAGACAACAAAAAATATGGTTGGGTAAAAGAAGGAGAAGATAAAGTAACAACAAGAGCATTAGAAACTGTTTTACTTAAACCAGGAGAAAGTGCAGAATTAGAAATTGTATTTACATGGAAAAATGATAAAGAAAATTTAGGAGTGAAGACAAATATAGCAGAAATAACAGAAGACTATAACGAATACAATTCACAAGACATAGACTCAACTCCAGATAATAAACAAGATCCATATGAAAAAGAGCAAGAAGACGATGATGATTTTGCATTGGTTATATTATCAATAAAAACAGGTAATGGTACATCATATGCAATATTAATAACAACTGTAATTGCAATGCTTGCAACAGGAATTTACCTAATTAAAAGATATGTATTAACATACTAATAAAACAATAAAAGATTAGAAGAAAAATTATTCTTCTAATCTTTTTTGCCATTATTTAGTAATTTTATTAAACTTGTTTACAAATGAAAAAATGTTGTGTTATAATTCTATTTGAGAGAAAAGGGAGAAAAATATGAATCAAATATTATTAACAAACAATCAAAATATAAAGAAAAAAACTAGTGGTAACTATAATAAAAATAATTCAGGAGATATGAGAAAGATTATCATATTTTTTGCAATTGCTATATTAATTTTTGCTGTAGCAATTGTAGGAGTATATGCATATAAAATGTCTAAAAGTGATAAAGATGAAAAGGTAATAGGAAAACCAGAGGTGTCATTAGAACAAATAGAAAACGAAGTTAAAGTAGTAGCAGAAGCAGAAGCTGGAATTAATAAAATAGTATATGTGTGGAATGAGGATGAGCCGAAAGAAGTAGAAATGAATGGTAGAATAACTCATGAAGAAGCATTAGAGATACCAGAAGGACAAAATACTTTAACAGTAAAGGTTGTAGATCAAAACGGTAAAGAAATAGAAACTAGTGAAGAATTTTATATAGAAGAAAATACAGAAAAACCTAAAATAGAAATCAATGAAGCATTAGGTAATGGAAAAATAAAAATTACAGCTACAGATGAAAACAATTGGGTAAAATATATAACATATAAATGGAATGAAGAAGAAGAAATAACAATTGAAGCTGAAGAAGAAAATCAAACTTCAATAGAAATAATAATTGATGTTAAGAGAGGTAAAAATACACTTACAGTTACAGCAATTAATGGATTGGCAAAAACAGAAACAATAGAAAAAATATATGAAGGAGTAAATAATCCGGTGATTGAAGTTACAAAAAATGCAAATGTGTTATATATGAAAGTTACACATGATATGGGAATTGAAAAGATAGTATATAATATTAATGGGCAAGAATATGTATATGATGAAAATTACTCAGGATATGATTCAGAACAAAAAGAAATTATATATAAAACAGATTTAATACCAGGAGAAAATACAGTAATTATAAATGCTACAAGTGTAGAAGATACACAAGCAACATATAAAGGGAAATGCAATTATACAGTAGAACAATAAACAAAGATACTAAGGATAGGAGATTTAAATGTTTCAAGAAATATATATTATTGATTGTGAAAATGATTTAGTAATGATGTTAAGAGAAAAATTTGAGAAGGAAAAAACATATAGGTTTAAAAATATAAATCCTTCTAATCTTGATATTGCTCTTAGAAGTATACCAGATTTAATTATAGTTAATGAACAATCAATTAATACAGATATAATTGAATTATGCAAAAAAATCAGAGAAAATGAAGACAATAGTATAACACCAGTTTTGGTTATTTCAGCAAGCAATGAAGAAGAACATAAAATTTCTATTATGAAAAATAATATAGAATATATAATTCCAAATATAGCAAGCAATGAATATTTATATTATGCAATAAAAAATATAACAAGATTATTATCTGTAAATAGAACAGTAAGTCCTCTTACTGCTTTGCCAGGAAATGTTCAAATACAAACAGAACTAAAGAAAAGATTACTAAGAAAAGAAACTTTCCAAGTTCTATATTTAGACCTAGATAATTTTAAAGCATACAATGATGTTTATGGATTCTTAAAAGGTGATGAAATAATAAAATTAACAGCTAGAATAATAACAAAGAATGTTCATTTATTAGAAGAATCAGATGTGTTTGTCGGACATATTGGTGGAGATGATTTCGTTGCAATTGTTGATGAAAATGTAGACCATGATAGAATATGTCAAAATATAATAGCAGAATTTGATAAAGAAATATTAAAATATTTTAATGATGATGATATTGAAAGAGGATATATTGAGGTACATAATAGAAAAGGTGTTGTTGAAGAATTTCCTTTGACATCTATTTCAATAGGAGTTGTTGTTGCAGATAAAAGAAGATTTGCAAATATATTAGAAATAGGAGAAGTAGGAGCTCAAGTAAAACATCTAGCAAAAACAACAATGGGAAGCTCATATGCAATAGATAGAAGGGAAACACACTAAGAAATAAAAAGAATAAAATTAAAAACACTTCATATAAATTATATATGAGGTGTTTTTATGATTATATTAAGTAAAAAGAAGATATTGTATACTATAGGAATTATAACAATGTTTATATTTACATATATGATAACAGGATACAATGTAAATATCAGTAAAAAAAGTAACAACATGGATGTAGAAACAGTGCAAACAGTAGCTTTGCCAGTTGATAGTAAAGTTATAATAATAGACGCACGGACATCGGAGTACCAGATGAAGGGGCAGAAAGTAGCACACGGAACAACAGAAGCAGAAAGCAATTTAAAGATAGCATTAAAAGTGCAAAACTTATTAGAACAATCAGGGGCAACAGTTATACTTACAAGAAGTGATGAAAATGCAATATTTGATATAGACAGTAATACATTAAGGCAAAAGAAAATATCAGATATTCATAATAGAGTAAAAATTGGGAATGAATCAAGTGCAGATATATTTGTATCAATACACTTAAACAAAATACCACAAGAGCAATATTGGGGTTGGCAAACTTTTTATAAACAAGAAAGTATAGAGGGACAAAAACTCGCAAGCTGTATACAAAACAGCTTAAATACATCAATACAAAAAGAAAATGCAAGAGTACCAATGAAAATAGGTAATGTATATATAATAAAACACGTAGAAATACCAACCACAATTGTAGAATGCGGTTTTCTATCAAACCCAGAAGAAGAACAATTACTATTAACAGACGAATATCAAAACAAACTAGCATGGGGAATATACACAGGAATAATGGATTATTTTTATAATATATGATACAATAACCTAAGCGATTAACTAAAGGGCTTAGGTTATTTGTTTGAAAGGAAGAATAAAATTATGAAAGATTATATAAGAGTTATTGGTGGAGGACTTGCTGGGTGCGAGGCAGCTTATCAAATTGCTAAAAGGGGTATTAAGGTTAAGTTATATGAAATGAAACCAAGTGTTTTTTCTCCTGCTCATTCTAATAGTGATTTAGCAGAGATTGTTTGTAGCAATTCTTTTAAGTCGAATTCTATTACAAATGCTTGTGGTTTATTAAAAGAAGAGTTAAGAATGTTAGATTCTCTTCTTATTAGATGCGCTGATAAGACTTCGGTTCCGGCAGGACAAGCATTAGCTGTAGATAGAGATGAGTTTTCAAAATTAGTAACAGAAGAAATTGAAAAATTAGAAAATGTTGAAATAATAAGGCAAGAATTTTTTGATAATATAGAAAAAGATGATGCAATTACTATTATTGCAACAGGACCATTAACATCAGAAAGAATGGAAAAACAAATACTTAAACTTACTGGAGAGGATAAGTTATATTTTTATGATGCTGCCGCTCCTATTGTTGAAAAAAGTAGTATTGATATGAATATTGCTTTCTACGGTGATAGATATTCTCAAGAGAAGAAAAAAGAAGAAAGTGTGGAAGAATGGAAGGAGAGGTTAGCTAATCAAGAAAGCGATAGAAGCTATATAAATTTACCGTTTACAAAAGAAGAATATTTGGATTTCTATAATGAACTAATAAAAGCAGAAGTTGTAAATTTGCATGAATTTGAAAAAAGAGAGATTTTTGAAGGTTGCATGCCTATAGAGGTAATGGCAAAAAGGGGAGAAGATACAATAAGATTTGGACCATTAAAACCAGTAGGATTTGATGATCCAAGAACTGCAAAAAGACCATATGCAGTAGTTCAATTAAGACAAGATAATGAAGCAGGAACTTTATATAACTTAGTAGGCTTCCAAACAAATTTAAAATTTGGGGAACAAAAAAGAGTTTTTTCAATGATACCAGGACTTCAAAATGCTGAATTTATAAAATATGGTGTGATGCATAGGAACAC
>JAEIGA010008475.1_pt1 | contig 15587 bp, 39 predicted proteins | sample 9270691 | NCBI WGS metagenome assembly JAEIGA01 (sample SAMN17057246, study PRJNA624740) | gut metagenome | biome: biome; isolation source: fecal sample | host: Bos grunniens | place: China: Xizang | collected 2019
ATACGTAGAATTTCTAGGAGATACTTATTGTTATATCGATCTCAACGGAAATATTAATGTAATGCATTCATGGAATTCTAGAATTATGGATTTTGATAGATTCGATTATTCAGAATTCATCAAGAAGATTCAGTTTATTCCTGGAGATAAAGTTACAGTAAATCTCCCCGGATTTGAAGAACATTCTGAAATGGAGGTGGGTAAATTAATTTGGAATTCAAAATCTAAAGCAATTGCATATAGTATGCGATGTGAGGATGGGGGAAAAGAAATTTATTCACCAGATATATTAGATCCAGTTGTAAAAGAAGTAACTGTAAATAATATAGAAGGTTTTCTGGCAGATAAAAAGATATCCTCTATAAATTTCCAGGATCAAGAACATTATTCAGACGAGGTAGAATTATGTTTGAGTGATCAGCATGAGATTAAAGAAAAGAATGGTAGATGGTTTGTAGTAAAAAAGAAACTAGAATTCCCCAAGACTTATGAAAAGTGTTGCGAGATATTAGGTATAGAGGAAGATTTGTGGTTTGTGTACGAAGATATAGATGGTAATCATATAAACCCTGCATGTATATCAAATTATCGAATGCATAGATTGGATTTATATCATAATCATGAAAAGCTCATTATCTGTCGTGATGCATATTGGAAGATAGTAGGAAATTGGAAACCAGAATATAAAACATTAGTCAATAATGAATACTTTACAATTCATACATTTAATGGAGAGATAGTAAAGAGTATAACATCACATAGACAATCGATTCTTGCATTTCCAACAGAAGAAATGCGTGATACGTTCTACGAGAATTTTAAAGACTTAATTGAAAAATGTAAGGAATTATTATGAAACATTTGAGATTATGGTTAGCTCGAAATGAGGGAAAAGAAGAAGGAACTTATATAAAATTTTCATATAAAGATCTAGAATGTCTAATTAATGAGGAAGGAAATAATTTTGGAAAAGTATAAAGATTTTGATATTGGGGATGTACATTACATATCTTCAAATGAATTTTATGTATATATCTTTGTTGATAAATCTAATTCCATTATATTAAATGATATAAAAAATCTTATTAGTTATTTTGGTGGAACATTTATTAGTGGGGAAGCTGGATTAATTATGGCAAGTAATTTCAAAACAAAAGAACAAGCTATATACTTTAGGAAGACATTAATAATGGAATATGGATAAAATAGAAGAGGGAGAAATCCCTCTTCCTTTATTTTCCTCATAAATGTAAAAATATATGTAAGATTATAAAAAATGAAACAATGTTAATATCGCAGTATAGAGTCGTATGTATTAAGACAAGAACAGCGATTGTAAAGAAATTATTTAAAAGATGAAAAAGGTATATATTGTAAGAAATGAGTGTTCAATTTTAGGTTCAATTAGTAATGATATTATTCTAGTTACTGAATCTTTTGAGAATGCTGAAATATGTTTAGAGACTTGTAAAAATGATACTACATTACAAATTGATAATGGAGAGTATGAAATTTTTTCTAAAGATTATGACATAAGTTATGATAGTGATGTAAAATCTACATACTCTAGGTCAAATAATCAAATTTGTTTCAGTAATGAGAAAGGTGATTATGATATTTATTGGATTGAAGAGCATGAATTAGTATAAAATATATGGATCAAGAAAAATTTAAAAAGTATTGTGAAGAGATTGAATCTTATGAATATGATATAATGACTTTTGATCATAAAAATCCTTTGAAGGATTTTATTACAAAAGATCCAGAGGAGCCTGGATATTATTTGACAATTCGCTTAGGTCTTCAAGGAATATATGCAAGTGTTAATATTTGGCAGGATGGGAATTGGATGATACAAGTAGCTGATGGATCTAGTGTAGTAGCAAGAACAAGAAAACCTTTAGAAATTAAAAATCTATGAATGAAGAAGAAAGACAAAAAGCACATGAGCTAGTAGATGCATTTTTTGATGGAAAAGAAATTGTAGTAAAAGATCCAGCTCATGGAATTCCGTTTTGGGTATCTCTTAAAGATCCAAGATATTGGAGTTACTTAGAGCGATTTTGCAAAAATACTGATAAATATAAAATTATTGATGATACAGTTGATGAAAGGTATCAGAAATTAATTGATTCCTTAGAAAATATGACTTCTTTTAAAGATGGAATTATTGATGTCCCTAAGATGAAGTCAAAAGAAGATTATGAAAGATATGTTATCAAGAATTTTATAAGATGTGGTGCTATTTCTAAAAAAGATTTAGTAATTGGTAAAACTTATATTGGTAGCTGTAGAAATACAGAAGAAGCTACCTGGTTGGGTGAGTATTTTGAATATGATCGAACAAAATTTGGAAGTACATTTAAAGAAAAGATAAATCATTTTGAAGATGATAATGGTTATGACCTATTTGTACCTCTTAAAGAAAAATAATTATGAAAACATTTGATGAGGTTGAAAAATATCTACATGGACATGCAATAAAAGGTCCTATAGATCTCTTTGATATAGAAGATATCCTAGAAAAGGATGGATTAGAGTTACCAGAAAATTTAACAATTCATTCTTGTGGTATTACTAAAAGAGATTTTATATCGTGGTATAAGGATGAGTTACCATGTCCTAAAACATATGAAGAATGTAAGGATATTATTGTAAAATCAGTAGGTTGTGATTGTAATCCTTCTCCTGAGCTTATGTTAAGTGGCATTCCAGTACATGAGTTTTGCATGTTACTAGTAGCTAGAAATGCATATTGGGTAATTGCAGGAGAACAATTGAATTTAGGAAAGTCATGGGAACCTGAATGGGAAACTACAGATAGAAAATATAGTATATACAATTACCGTGGAACAATTAAACATGATTATTTTACGGTAGTGGATAGACAAATCTTAGTATTTCCTACAGAAGAAATGCGTAATATATTTTATAGAAATTTCAAAGATTTGATTGAGGTGTGCAAAGATTTATTATAATATAGAGAAAGAAGATGGAAAAGAAGTTTGAAAATATTAAGAGTGAGTTATTTACTGACGGTGGTTATGGTCAGGCATTAATGTTACTTGAACTTTTAATTTGTGATGAGGGAATAGTTAAGGTTGAAGATTTGCTCAAAATTATTGGAAGAAATTTTGATAGAAAATGCGAACAGTTATCTAAAGATTGTATTATACCGATTGATCGATATGATTATTTGGCTAAAGAAGGTAAGAAGTATGTATGTTTGGGTAGAGATCTAAAATTCTGTATCTTAGAAAAGGGTAAAGAAGAATGGAATAATGTTGCATACGTATTTCCTTATTTTGATATATACAAAGCAGCAGAAATTTGTAAAACAAATTTAATATGAGCCGAACAAGGAAACATAAGAAGACGGGAGCTAAGGCAGTATCTTGGCATTGTCGAAACCATGGAGAGTGTGAATGGTGTAGAAGAAATAGAACTTATAATACACTTAGAGATTTAATTAAATTTAAAGACTTAGAAAAAGAATATGAAAACAATAGACAGTAATTTATTATTTCAAGATCTATGTTCTAGATTACCTTACGGTACTATAGAAGTAGAGTATTGTGGAGATAATTATGGGCTAGTTGGAATTAGTCACGGTAGATGTATTCTTTGTAAAAAGTTTAGTTCTATAACTCTTGACGTTTGCCCATTAGTTGAAGAAGTAAAGCCATATCTTTTTCCATTATCAGAAAATCATGAAAAAGAAATTTGTAAAATATGTCCATCTTATGGAGAATATTCATTTCATGATGATATATATGGGCGTGGGGTTGATGTAGAAGAGGCTTATGAATTTTATAAATATTGTTATAAAAATAATATAGATTTCCTGGGGCTTATTCCTAATAGGTTAGCTATTAATGCAACGGGATTAAACATTTATTGATATGGTATTTCATTTTTTGAAAAAGAGAAAATGTGTAGAATTTACAAATAAAATAGAAGAGCTATGACAAGAGAAGAAAAAGATTTATTGCTAAAGGATCTTAGTACAAGATTGCCTTATGGTGTTAAAGTAAAATATTGTGGGAATATTGAAATACTTCGTGATAAAGATTGTGATCTTTTTATGAAATATTGTTCAGGCGTATTTGATATTTGTCCAGATATTGAAGATATTAAACCATACTTACTTCCAATGTCTTCAATGACAGAGGAACAGAAAGTAATCTATGGTGATTTATTTTATGCTACAATCAATACAGATCCAAGTTATGCATTAGATCGTATAAACGAATTAATTGATTGGTTAAATGCTAATCACTTCGATTATCGAGGTTTAATTGAAAAGGGATTAGCAATAGATGCAACCGGACTAAACATTTATTGATATGGTATTTTCATTATTTGAAGAAAGTAAACCAACTCATAAAGTTCAATTAAAGAATTGTACTAGAGTTGTAATAGGCTCCGGGACAGATATAGAACGTGCTTTTCAGATAGGTAATTTTATGAATATGTTATTTCATAGAATTATGGAAAGAAATTTTGAGAATTGTTTTGTAGCGCTTCATAATTTATCATTTGATTTAGATCAATTAATAGATTATTGTATACAAAAATCTAAGGATATTGTTGATAAATCTGGATATGAGTTTCATAAAAAAGAACTTAAATCTAGAATAGAATTAATAAAAAGTGAGTTAATATTACTTAGATCTTTAGAAAATACTAAAATTAAATTTCCAGAAGATGATAAAATCAATGAAACTATCAATTTATCGATTGAGTCTTTAAGTGGGAGATATGTTCAATTAGTTTATGAGATTGTACATGTATTTCCAGATTATTTTGAATCTATAGAAGAAAAAGAACTATGAGATTATATATTGATGAATATTTAGTATCCAATTCAAGATGGATTCATTCATATAATGATATCAAGGATAAAGTACTTCAACTTCATAATGAAGGTAAACCTGAAGAAGAAATCATTAGATATCTACAAGAATGGTTATATATCTTTGATGATGAAGAAGAGTTTGAATGGGAAAGAGAAGTTGTGAAAAATATTATTAGTGGGAAAGAAATTAAAAATCGATTTACACATGAAATATTTAAATAGATTGATTATATTTATATTAGCAATTATTACATTATCTTCTTGTAAATCAGATAGATTTAGTCATGAAGATAAAAATTATTTATATTATTGGAGATATAAAATTTCCGGGGATTCTATTTTATATAAATATAATAAACCTAGAACGGTAGAGTATAAAATAGATGGTGGTAGACATAGATCTGGGAAAAATAAAACACATAGAATTTATGTACGAAAACCTGACGGATCTCGTGAAATAGTAAGATTACCGTATAGTGATTATCCGAATAGGTGCGACATTGTAGATAAAGCACAAGAATATGATCGACATAGGAAAACTTTGATTGGTATATTTAAAGAAACATTTTATCCACATTATGAACTTGAATTTATTAAGTATAAAAAATAATGTATAGAATTTCTTATCGAAAAGGAACTATCTGTAAGGGTAGCTTACCTTGCCCTGGTGAGTTCTCGCAAACAGTTGGTTATACTGTTTCTCTTAGGTGTAATAATGATTTAGATTTGGATGAGCGCGTACACTTAGGTAATATACTTTCTCAGTTAATAAAGGAGTATGGAGGTGCTGTTATTGTATACGATCCAAATATTGAACTACGTGTTACTGGTGAGTTTAAATTTGAAGAGAGTGTAATTTATTTTATAAAAAACTTAGAATTAGACTTCGATGTCAATCAGAAATAGATTAACTAAGATATCGTATATAAATGAGATTGATGATTATTTTGAAATATCAATCTATTCTCCTACTGAAAAGTTTCTAGGATACGTAGAAAGATTGGATCTAGCAAAAGAAATAACAGATCTGATTGAATTCTATGATGGAACGGTAGAGAGATGTGAAACTGGAATCAATACTACATTTTATATAGAAGGTCGATTTAAAGATCAGACGGCTTTTGAAATGTTTTCTAAAAACTTAAAATTAGAATATGAATTGGATTAAATTTACAGAACAATTTCCACCGGTCGGCGGAGGTATTGATATTCTCATTGCAATGAAAAATAAGAATATGGAATGTGGTGTTTGGCTATATGATATATGTTCTTATTTTGGTGGAGATTATACTAATAATGATAACTGGGATGATAGAAAAATAAACTATGAAGTACCTGTTTATTGGTGTTTAATTGAGGATCCTAAGAACTGATTATGACAAATTGTTTTAGTTTTGAATGTAAGAGGAGTAAATATGATAAAGCCAGAGATTTAATAGAAGAATTTGGTGGATCTATCTCAACTGTCTTTACGTGGAAAAATAGTTATACAATTTCAGTTACTTTTCCAAATAGAGAACAGCTTAAATTATTTGAATTATCTTTAAAACTTGAAGATGAAATATTATGGTAAAGAAGTATTAAATAAATTATACAAGATTAAATATTTATTGATATGAAAAAGTTATATATTACAGGAGATTTTAATGATGCTGATTATGGTCATTATTTAGTTGTGATTGATGAGGAAACTTTTGAGAAATTCCTTCCAGTTATTGAAGCTATTAATAATTTTGAACCCTACGTCAGAAGATCTGATTTTGGTGGAATAGATAGAGATAATTGGGAAAGTCATCGAGAAGACTTAGGTGAATTACCTTTGGAGGAAAAATATTCACACATTGACAGAAAACTTCTTGAAGAATTTAAAAGAGTTTTTGTTAATCCTATCCCAACTCATTATTGTGGATGTGAAGATTTTGGTCCTCATACTATAGTAGAATTGGTGGATGTCGTGACTGATGAAGTATTGATTAGTGCAAAAGATAAATATACTAGACATACAGAAAAGACAAAAGCATATGAAGAAGAACTTCAAGAAATTTATTCATACTGTAGAAAATCCGACGGAAAACCACTTCATTCAATTCCGTATAAAGAAATGACTGAAGAAGAAAATGCATTAATTGAAAGAAAAAGAAATCTTTGGAAAAAGTATATTTAAAATATGGCATGGTTAGCAGTGGATAAAGATGGAACTGAATGGATTTCGTCAGAGGAATTAATTCGAGGTCCGGAAATAGAAAAACAAGATAAAAGAATAAAGAAAAGGGTTCAAATTCTTTTAGAAGATCAACAGTTCTATTGGGCTTGGCCTTGGAGTTGTCATGAGAATTTAGGTGAAAGAGTTATACTCCCTCCCGGGACAATTAAAAAAATCTTAGGGAGAGATCTAAAATGGGAAGATGGGTGTTTAAATTATGAATGTAAATATATCTAATATAGTAGAGTCTTCAAGAAAATTTGGTATAGTATATGTTTCATCTGTATGGATCCTAGGACTAAGGTCTGAAGAAAGAGATAGACTTGTTGATGATATTTCTAATATAGTAAAGGAATATGGGGGCAGTGTATCAGTTACTCCTTTTGAAGCGTCGATACATATTTCTAGTAGTTTTAAGTATCGTGAAGCAGCTGAATCTTGTCAGGCTAATTTAAAATTAGAATATGGAAATTAGGAAAGTTGAAATTGAAAGGCCCGTATATAATCATATGCATAAGAGGTATATTTCTGGGATTTTCTTTGATACTAGTAATAATGAAAGATTTTTAAAAGAGTTAACAGATCTTGTTAAATTTTTTGGTGGTAATTGTTATAGTATTGGATTATCAAATTCTATAATTTTTAATACTAGGACTTATGAACAGATTATTTTATTACGGGAAGTTATCGAATTTGAATATGAAATCAAATGTAGTGAAATATGATTGGGAAGAGGCTTGAGCCTCTTCCCTTCTTTTCCTCTTATATGTATATAAAATTAAAATTATGTTTAAAAAATTAATAAAAAAATTATTAAGATCTTATTATCGTTTTAGAAATAGTGATCCAATTAATAACTGCCCTGTTTATAAACAGGAAGGATGTTCACATGTAGATGGACCTTTTTGCTCTTTTCCAGAATGTAATTTAGTACATAAACATCTAGGACATAAATTTATATTTTGTTCCGAGTGTTTTTATAATGAAAGTTGTTCAAGTAATCAATATGGATTAGGATGTTATGAAGGAAAACTTGAAATTGTGGATAGCACGAAATGAGGGGTATTATGATGATGAGGATGAGAATCTTCGAATTACTGGAGAATTATTGATATGTTATGATCAACCCATTCTTGAATATGATTCAGATAAAAGAAGAAAGATGTGGAAATATTCAAGAATAATACATGAAGCGCCTTCATATATGTTTCCGGAAATAGAAGAGATGACCTGTCGAGTATTTACGACTCATACTATTGAAGAAATAATAGAAATTATAAAGACATGAGAAAGTTAATTTGGATTTTATTATTAGGATTTTTAATGAGTAGTTGCATAATAGGTGATGATACTATTTACAATTATTTAGGATCAGTTGTAGTAGGAAAATATACAGTCCCAAGAGACCTTTCTGGATCTTGTACTTATTATGTAAAGTTAAGAATTGAAGATAAAAGCAAACTTAGAAAGTATGTTATAGAGAAAGTTCAAATTCCTAAATTTGAATATGATCAAATAGAATTAGGGGATACAATTAAGTAATAAAATAAAAATATGTATAACGATTTACTATTTCTTCCTCAAGATTTAACAAACAGATTAAAGGAAAAAGGATTTAATTTTAGATTACCTATTTCTTATGATGGAAAAGATATATACCATCATCATATCAATCCATTAATAACACAAGCAGTGGGATGGTTAAGACAAGATAAACATATTGATATTATTCCATCCCCAATTCCTCCATCAACTGCTTTGATGGGCGGAGAGATCTATACACTTTTGATATATAAAGAAAGAAAAAGAATCCCTGCGGAGAGGAAATTAAGTAGTATTTCATTTAGAACATGGGAAGATACTGTTTGTGCTGGTATTAAATATATCTTAGATGAAAATCTCCTATGAAAGATATTCTTTTATTATGGAAATCAAAAGATTTAGATTAATTATTCATGGTGGAAATGATATAATATTTAATACTACAGAAAACCCAAATATCTGTATTAGTATTTATAATGAAGAAATTGGTAAACGATCTTTAGTTATATTATTCTTCTATGATAGAGAAAGTGAAAAAGATTCTATAATAAATAGAGCAAGAAAGATTTATGAAGAATTAAAATATTTTAGCGTAGAAAAATTATCTTATTTAGATAAAATTCCAGATCGAGAAAATAGAAAAGTTATCTTATTTAGATATTCTTTTAAATACCCTATCGGAATTTCATCAGCAATTGATACATTAATGATGGAAGATTTTTATGAAGACTGATCAAGTAATATATACTGCAACATTTAGTAATTTATATGTAAAATTAGATTATACACTTTTATTACACCCAGAGAAAAAAGAAGAATTAATAAATGTTACTACAAAATTAGCCGAAGACTTTGATGTTGAGAGGGTTATTATCTGTTTAGCTGAAATGTTTGATGATAGTAAATTAATAATTGGATATTTATTTAAATATCCAGAATGTTGTAATTATTTTCATCAATTGTTAAAAATAAATAATTATTTTTTATCATGAAAGATATTATAATGTTGAAGCCCATGATAGATTTTAAAGACATCAATAATACCAGTTATACTATTAGAGCTTGGGTTCCTTCAAATTCAGATACTTGTTCTAAATTTAGTAAATTAATATCTGAGTTCGAAGGAATAGTTACAGGAAGAATAGATGATAAAATAAATAATAAACCATATTTTATGATAGATATATATTTTAATAGTCATTCGGCAGCTAATTGTTTTTATCTATCATATTTACTTGAAGTAAAAGAATAAAAAAAATTAGGAGAGGGTTTAACCCTCTCCTAATTTTTTTTAATCCAGTTCTTCTATTAATTTTATTGTTTTATAAAACCACATAGCAGCATCCTGACTTTTAAATACTGCATTTATACATGTTGGTTCAAAATCAGAATGTACCCGTGCTTTATCCCCATTCATTTCTTTTCCTTGAAAGTCTTTGATTAATTCATTAATCTCATCACAAGTTTCTTTTTTAATTGTATTATATATGATAATTTGTACAACATATACCCCTTTATTTACAGGCGTCGTTCCAATGTAATTAACATCAATTGGAAGATCTCTATTATGTACGGTGAAAAGTGAATCGCGAATTTTACCAACAATTGCATTAGACTTTTCTAGTCTATCACAACCTTCGACAGTACATTCTACATTTAAAATATTTCCCTCTCCATATATAAGATCTATTTCATTGTAAATTTTTCCTCCATATTTTGTTGCAATTTCTTTAATTACATATTCAATCTCTCTTATATTATTTACGGGTAATATGTCAAGATTTATTGAAAAAGTTATACTGGTGGTGTGTGAATCATCCATCCATGTAACATCTTTTATATAATCCCAAATCCTAATTGCTTCTATCATATTATTTATAGTTTTTACATGAAAAAGGATTTTAAGGGAAAAATAAGGAGTAAGAAACGATTAATCGTTTCTTACTCTACTTTTTAGCATCTTCTCGGATAATCCATCCTCTTCTGAGAGAGTATTTTCAATATAGTGAGGATCCTTCTCTTTATGCTCCTCCCATCCGAGTTCTTCTGCCAAATATCTTGGCATTTGATGTTTTATGTAAGTATGTTCCTTACCAAAGCCGGTCTTGTGTTCTACTGGCAATAATAAGTCTACACAATTTTTTTTCTTCGCGGCCATAGTATCTTTTACTACCCAATAGCCACGAATTAGGGGATTTTCACTTTCTATCCAGATTTCATCCCCATAACTATAAATCTGGAATAGATCTCTACTAATTGCACACCAACGAAGTTGGCCATTTTGCAATTTTTTCATATCAATCTTAGATCCATCTGCTGTAATATGTGGATCTCTATCACATTGACTTTTTACTGGATTGTAGTATGTCAACGTAATGTTTTTCTTTGCAATTACAGTTTCACTGAGAATCTCTTCTTCAGTGATTTCTTCTACTGTTCCCATTCTATTAAATGATTCCCCAATTGGAGATATCATTAATATGGCACCTAAAATAATAGTTAGTGTCATAAACAATTTTAATTTCTTTTTCATACCGTTTTATAAGTTTTTAATTTCTATATATAAGGCTTTCTAGGGGGATAAAAAATAAACTCCCGCTTCACAGCGGGGGTTTACAGGAATTAATTGTAAAAATAATAATTTTGAAAGGGAATCGCTATTCCCGATACTATGGAATATTTTATTCATCTAACATATATAAGAGTTTCAAGGGAAAATAAATGACCTCGTCCTCACGACGCGGTCATTTCTAAGCACATTCAATATACCTGATATGGTAATGTAATTCATTCACACATATATTAGAATTTAACGGGAAAATAATTCCTCTTGTCTCACGACAAGAGGAATCCCTGGAATTAATCTTAAATAAAGTATTTCTACTACGCTTAGTAGATCTTTACACATGAAAAACACACATTATTTATCCAAGTATAAGAAATTGAGGGGAAATAAAAATAGCTCATGTTACGTATACGTAACATGAGCTACCACATTTATTCTAAACTATATTTTTCTTTAGTTTCAGAATTAATGTTGTTAATAATAATGCAATTAGCATATTTTTTTTTTATTATTAAAATAAATATTATTTTCTTTTACATATATAAGGCTATTATAGTGTTATTGAGGGGAGAAAAAAAGATATCAGATCCGCGTTCTCACAACGCAAATCTGATAGAATGTAGTTATTTAGAAATTCCTTAATCCTTAACTCTTTAAGGGGGAATTAAACGGAGTCTTAATTTATATTTTATCTTTCTTACATATATAAGGCTACTAGTGTGTTCTCAGACGGATTTTTTAGATAAAAAAAAATAACCCGCGTCCTCACGACGCGGGTATACTTTTATCTTAACGCTTTAAGATTTTCAGTTTCATTTTCTAATATATGCCTTTTCTTTCATATATAAGGTTATTATTGGATTTTAAATACCACCTTCTTCTTCAATAGCTTCCCACATTTGCGTTTTATAACGTAAAGGGCCTTTTAGTGTTTTATGAAGATCCAATAAATACTCTTTTTTATTGAAGTGTAATTTACAATACCATAAATTACAAGGTAGAAGTCCGTCAATAGAATTCTTTTTTAAGTCTTGATATTTAAATTCTGCTTTATTTCTTTTTTCCATACAAGATGGACAAAGAATACCTTTCTTTTCCCCTTTATTAATTTTTAACCAAAGGTCATCATTTATGACTAACTGTCGTGTGATTTTCTCTTTACAAGAATCACAAAATCTCTCTTTATGTATCATATAATTTAATTATTTAATTTTAAACTATATATAAGGTTTTAGTTAGAAAAATAAAATACCCCTGTCGTGAGGACAGGGGTATTTCCGTTTAATTAAAACAATAAACACTTGTAAAAAATTTGTTGCTACGCTTAGCAACTTGGCAGTTTTTACTCAAATCCATATATTAGAATTTGAAAGGAAATAAAGAGAGAGAGGCATTTTACATGCCTCCTTTAAAATATTCATTTACAATAGATCTTAAATTACTCTCTGAATTTTCTTTTAATTCTCTATAACAGTCCAAAAGCATCATTAAAAGATAAAATTCTGAATTTCTCGAAAGATCTGGTGACCATTTTAAAAGCAATGTTTGATATTTTAATCTCATACATTGAATATATCCAGTTAAAAATTCACCATTCCATTCAGACAGTTCTTTAATATATCGATCAATTGCTTTTATAGTAAATTCAGTAGTATAGTATCCACCATTATGATTTTCTTCTATTAATTTACCTGATGCTTCTTGTTCTGCTTGTTGTTTGAGTTTTCTTTGTTCTCTCTTCTCTTTTCTTTTTTCTACTTTTTTTAGATGCCTCTTTTGGGATTTTGTAATGTTTCCCTGAATCATAGACTATTTAATTCTTTCTTAACGTCATCAAACTCTTCCTGTGTGAACATTGCTCCTTCACTTCTCCATGATTGATCGACATACCAGAAATGAAACCATTCTGCAAAATTCTTAAAATCTTCTTTGTCTACACTGTTTTTATACATTTCCACCAAGTTATGATTCTTGACGTACTTCATAAGAATACTATTATTCATAGCTAAAATTAAGTAATTAAAAATTTGACATAAATTAAATTTATTTAACACTAAATACAACCACCACAACATCCTTGTGGGATTGTATCATTTATTTCATTTAATAAGTCCTCTATGCGATCTTTAGGGAAATTTTCAGGAATATTATCTTCATCTATACTCCAAGGCCCTTCTTCAGCCCACATATTCCAATTTTCATCTCTACAAACTCTTCCTCCAGAAGAAAGGATATATTTTCCAAAATCATATAAAGTTTCTCCGATATAAACTTTTAGATGGCCCATGCAAAGACATGGCCATTTTCCATCATATTCAATTCTGATTTCCTCTTTCATAATTTTGTAATATTAATTTTATATCTTCTGACATTTGCTTTTGACTCTCGAAAGTACATTTAGGATGTGTTCTGTAATATTCTAGTATTTTACATAATAAAATATAATCATCCCCTTTTGGATAAGCTATGCACCAATTATTAAGTAGATCTAAAATTTTTTTATTATTTGTTCTGTAATACCCCATGTATTGTGCCCTTGGTCTAGGGTCAGTTAAACACATTTCAGTAATATTTCTCAAGCCGCCTAGAAGTGCTCTTGCGGCCATACTAGTAAAATATATATTATACATAACATTTATAAGAAATTTAAAGCTTTTTACTGCCCTTAAAATACTTATAAATGTTAAAATAATAATTACCAGTATGGAAAATAAGGATAAAATTATTGGGATTAAAGAAAAGATTGAAGTATTTTATTTTTATGATGAAAAAACAGGAGATACGTTAAAATATGTAGTAGAACTTGAAGAAGGTGGACTGGATCAATTTTATACGCCAAGTGTTAACGAAGCATGTAAAAGATGTGTATTTTCAGGAGAATTTTGTCAAAAACATAAAAAAGGGTATTATTGTATAGGCAATATTGATTCAGGAAATATTACAGCATGTGTTGGACATTTATGTGATAATATTTCTGGATTACCTAGTAAAATTCTTGATATATCAAGAATAGATGATTTAAATACAGAATCTAAAGTGTTTGTAGCATATGATCAAGATTTATCTATATCATTAGGTCATATTGTTGATGAATTCTGTTTAAAATTTTGTCCACTCAATAATAAAAAACTAAACTGCAGATTAAGTAAAACTTGTCCTTTTCACGAATATTTTAAAGATACATTAACACCTTTTTGTTTACCCTTAATTAAAGAAGAAAATGATAAATGATGATGTAATTGTAAAGTATACGATCGAAAGATTGAGATCAGGATATAGCCCCATTCCTGGAACTATAACAGATTGGGTAGATTATTCAAGATTCTTAAAAGAACAAATCCAATATATTAAAAATGGATTTACTGGCTTAGGAGACGGTGATATTTCATTGATAAATATAAATCAGATTTGTCCGGGAGATAGAATAATTCTAGATGATAATTTAGATTGTAATTGTGGGAGGTATGATACAGATCATGCTGCAATAATGGGAGTTATCGTTCAACCTGATCAGTTAGAGATTACTGCTATTGGTCAAGGTTATGATTTTACGAGAGATCCAGACCGTATTTTATATAGACCAGGAATAACTATTCAAATAAATCTTAGCAATTATTATACACTACTCAGAGTAGAGGCGAAGCCAAAACCGGATGGTGGATCATTATATTATTTTTTTAATAAAAGCGTATTAGATGGAAGATTTTGATTATGACATACTAATAGATACTATAAAAGAAAGTATCGTTCTTTCAGAGTATTCTTATCAACTTTATGAAGAATTGATAAAAAAATATCCTGAAGTAATTAAACAAACGACTGTTCATTGTAATAATCCTAGTTATATTAGTTTTTCAACTAAGGATGAAAAATGTACTATAAGAATTTTTAGAAGAGCTGTTAATTTAGTAAAGAAAGGTGTAATAAATAAAGTTATAGATTTTATATCTTTTAGAGAATATAAAAAAGATATGACAGATGCAGAAAATGATTTTTTATTAAAATCTTTATTTAGATTTTATGAAGAAGAACGAAGATAGATCAATATTGATCTATCTCTTCTTTTCTCCTGTCAAATTCTTATTAGTAGATATTAATATAAAATTACTAACTATGTCAAAGAAGAAATCATTGAAGTCAGTCCTCCTTGAGGACTGTAGTTTTGTTAGATCATCATTAAAGTATGTACCGGAAGGTGGAGAAATGATAAGATATATCGGATGTGATATGTTTCTTATTAAACTCACTAGAGATGATGAAAACTCTCCATGGAATGTAAGTCAAAAAATGGTAAAACTTACTAAGATCTCTGATTGGGAACCTCTTAGTGGAACTTATAAAGCAGAGTACTTAGATCTAGAAAATGGAAATGAAATCAAGTCCATGAGAATGATTCCAGAAGGTTTTCAACTTGAAGA
>JAEIGA010008476.1_pt1 | contig 15586 bp, 16 predicted proteins | sample 9270691 | NCBI WGS metagenome assembly JAEIGA01 (sample SAMN17057246, study PRJNA624740) | gut metagenome | biome: biome; isolation source: fecal sample | host: Bos grunniens | place: China: Xizang | collected 2019
AAATCTAATTGACTACCTAATCTTTCTAATGCTTCTTCTAAATTTTTGATATGTGATATACCTAAATCTAATGAAGGTAATATTTTAGAAGCATCTAATGTTCCATATGAAGAAGCCCTTGCAGATACTGGTATGCTAGATAATGAGTTATCACTAATAGTGACGGGAGTATCGCTTAATGGTGACGCACTAGCTGATACTGGGACGGAAGCAAGTGACGAGTTTGTAAGCATTGGAGTTGATTGTTTAACATTTGAAGATTGTGATACTGTACGTTCTGTAACAGTTTTATTAACTCCGACATTAATAGTTTTACTTTTTACACCTGCCAATGCAGATTTAACACTATTGATTGATGATAGAGCCTGACTTGCATTAGCTTTTATAGTTATTGTTTTATCTTTTAGACTATCAAGTCCTTTTTTAACATTATTAATTTTTGTTATACAGTTGGATGAATTGCCTAATATCTTCACGTTTTTATCTTTTATATTCGTTAATCCTGATTGAACATTATCAATTTTTGATGTTGCGTTAGATGAATTTATTTTAAGGTTGATTGTTTTATCAGGAATGTTTGATATACTAGTTGTATCCACTTCTGAAACTTTTGCTTCTATTTCTATAGGTGCTACTGTAACACCACTTGTATCAACTTTTGTAACTTTTGCTTCTGCATCCACTTGAACATCTACGTCCGTTTTTATTCCTTGTGATGCAAGTTTCTCATCCCAATTTTCAAAATCTTCTTTTGCCGAATATAGACCTGAGTCATCTGTTTCTATAGATACTTTAGCTTTTACTTCTCTTCCATCTAATTCATCTAATTGTTTTTCAGTTGTATCTAAATCTTGTTTACCATCTATAAGTGCTTGTATTAAAATCCTTACATCTTCAGGTAAAGTGGCTAATATTTGATTAAGTATATCAATTTTATCACTATCTTTTAATTGTGTAACTATAGCACATATTGTTTCAGGTGGTAATTCATCTAATATTCCACCTATTTCTTCAATTGAATATTTACCTTCTTCTATTAACTTATTTATTACCTCTACTTGTTTTTCACTATCTAGGTTATCTAAAGCTACTTGTAATCCTTCTACAGATAATTCTCCTTGTTGTATCATTTGTGTAATTAGTTCTATTTTTCTTTCTTCCGGAAGGTTATTAATTACTGATTGTACTTCTTCAGGTGTTAAACTTCCTTCAAATGATGTCTCAATAACTAAGTTAACTAATTTTTCTTCATCTAATCTATTTATAAATTCAATAATCGATTCAGATTCTTGTAATACTTCTTTATATCCTTCAGTTTTTAATGTAGTTTGTACTTCTTCAGGAAATTGTTGTAACATTTCATAAATACGGTATAACTCTTCATCTGTACCTTTAAAATTAGCAATTATATCTGTTTTTACTTCTTGTGGTAATTCACTAAATTTACTTACAGTTTCATTTACCTTTTCAGATGTTTCTTCTAAAACTTTATGTCCATTTTGTTGCTCTTTACGAAGTTGGTCATAATATTCTTCCCAACTCTTACCATTTTTGTCCATGTAGTCTTCTGCATTTGCTAACATTCTTCTATAGATTTCATCATCTGTCATATCCTCTGTAATTCCATTTAATAGGACTCTCCAACCATCTCCGAAGTTTCTTTGAGTTTCTAACATTTCATTTGAATAGTCTGAAACTATCTTAGACGCATCTTTAAATGCACCCTCAAAGTCATCAGTATTGAAAGAAGTACCTAATTCATTAAATAAGTCGGTTCCTATTTGTTTCATATTTGCTACAGAATCTATCACACATGTCTCAAATTGTTTATTAAAAGTATCTACTAATTCTTGAACTTCGCCTTCATCAATTATTCCTGATTTAAGCAACATTGATAAATTCTGTTTAAAGGTTTCTCTCATATCACTTTCAGACATACCTTCTTCTATACCTCTAAATAGAGTAGCACCTATTTCTCCACCCATACTTTCACATATAAGGATGGATTCATCAGACATATTTTTAACGCCATCTGTAAATGTTTTAGCTACTTCATCTATATTTTCATTTGTAAGGTTTGGTAATTCTGAAAATGCACCGTTGTATAAATCTTTTACATCTGCTAACTCTTTTTGAGTAGCGTCTTTCATTTTACTTAAACCACGTGTAGTTGTAATAGTTAAATCAGATATACCTTCATTTAAGTTAGTATTGATATTAGCCATAGCTTCACTAAATATATCATCTATTTTATGCCAATCTCCACTAAAAGCGGCACTTACGGCTTTACCTATACCTTTAAATATTTCCCAAGCCGTACCAAATGTCACTTGTAATGCACCATTTATTATTTCACATATTGCACCAATTTTTGTTCCAATAAATCCAAGTTTATCTTGTAAGAAACTTAATGCATCAGTACAATCTCCTACTGCTGCTGCTAATGCAACTATTGCTGCTGCCGCTGCTGCAATTCCTACCGTTGTTGCACTTATTCCACCTAATGCAGTAGTTAATGTACCAACTCCACCACTTGCACCACTAGCCACAGTTCCTATATTAGCTAAAGCAGTTGCACCTTTAATAGCACCTAATGCTTTGGATACTGCTCCTATACCACTCACTAAACTACCAAGTGTAGATAATACCGGACCGATAGCTATTATTAAAGCACCAAATTTAACTATTGATTCTTGAGTAGATTTATCCATTTCACTTAATTTTTCTGCTACTTTACTTATAACTTCACTTAATGCTTCAATAGCAGGTGTCATAGCTATACCAAATTCTATAAAAGCATTTTTAAGTTCATTTATAGATTTAGTAAATCTTGTACCAGCATCACTATTTAACATGTCGATAGCTTTTTGAGTAGCACCTGAACTATTGCCTATTTCTTTTAATATTTCATTAAAATCTCCAGCTTCTTCATTTAATAATGCAAGTGCGGCTTGTCCTGCTTCAGATGAACTGAATAATTGCAATAATGCTTCATCAGATAATTTAGCACCATCTTGTATCATTTGTAATGCTTGTTCTACAGTACCTCCACCTTCTATGAAGGCTTTGAAACTTTCGCCTGATACTTGTTCAAAAACTTCTCCAACGTCTGATGTAGTGTCTCCTAATTCCTCGAACATGGCTGAAATCTTATTAGTCGATTCTGCTGCTGAATATCCTGATTTTGTTAATTTTACATATGAAGCTAATACTTGGTCTAAATTTACTCCATATGTTTTACCAATAGCCATAGCTTCAGACATCTCTGTAGCCATTTCTCCTATTGTAAACTTACCTAAATCTTGTGCTTTAACAAACTTATCAGTTACACTAGATACTTCTCCTAATGTATCTCCATATATGTTATACGCATTAGAGAGTAAATTGACTACATCTGTTTGTTCTGCAAACCCTGCACGTGCTAAGTCTGATGCAGATGAAACAAATTGTATAGCATCTCCAACTTCTACACCTGACGATATAGCCTGATATGTTGATTCTATTAAATCAGTAACAGCTATTCCTGATTTATTTGAAACTTCTACTAACTGTTCACCATATGCTTGTAATTCTTTCCCTTGTAGTCCAGTTATCATTCCTACTTTTGTTAAAGCAGTTTGATAATCCATACCCATTTTAGCAATTGCAACACCTGCTGCTGCCATTGGTACTGATACATTTTGTGTCAATGTACTACCTATATTTTTAATAGTACCACCAACAGATTGAAGCTTGTCTCCAATAGTATCAAATTTAATTGAAGCTAATGATTTGTTAAGTCTATTGTTATCTGCTTCTAAATCGTTTATATTCTTTCTGTAGTCTTGTAAACTATCTGCATTACTATTTAAAGATGTGTTTACACCTCTTAATTCATCTTTTAATGCTGCTAATGAATATTCTAATTGTGATACTTCCTCACTTGTTTCCCCATATTCACTTTTAGCACCTTGTAATGCTTGTTCTGTACTTTTTATTTTAGATTTGAAATCTGATTGTTTAGACACTAATTCAGATTGTTCTCTTTCTAATTTCTCAACTTCATCCGTATATGCTTTTATTTTTTGAGTATTAAATCCTCTTGCAGTATCTAATTCATTAATTTCCTTAGATAATTTTTTAAAGAAGTTACTTGTTTGTTCTAATTCACTATTTAATAAATTAAATTCACTAGCTTTTAATGCTTCACTATTTGATATTTTAGATAACTTTTGTTCTAATGTTTGTGTTTTATCAGATAACTTTTGTACTGCATCATTAGCTTTTAATATTTCATTTGCATATTGTTTAATCTTTGTTTGGTTTCTATCTATAGATGCAGAATAATTATTAAGCTTTCTTGTATTTTGTGCAATTAATTTATCATTCTTTTGGAATTCACTTGTATCTTGTTTATTTGCTTTGATTAATTCTTCTCTTTTTTTCTTTTGTTTTTCTAATTCATCAGATAAAGTTTTAGCTTGTTTTTCTTGTATCTCTACTTGTTTGTTTAATAATTCCATGCTTTTTTTAGCATGACTTATATCAAGTGAATATTTTTGGAATGAATTATCATCTAATCCTTTGCTTAATAATTTAAATTGTTTATCAAGATTTCTTATTGCTGAACTGATTTGTTTGATTTGTTGAGAGAAATCACCTGTCTCCAAATCGAGTTTTATGGAAAGATTTTCTATTTCTTTAGACATTCTTTATTCCTCCTATAATTCTGTTATTGCTATATATTTCCATACTAATTTTTGACCGTTGTATTTACCACAATAATTTCTTTTACCTTTACAACATAATGAAATATTATTATAATTACAATTGTAATATTCTGCTCCTTCTTTAGCCGTATAAAATATTCTCTTTGTAGTTAAACATATTACAGATTTTGCATTTGGATTATTTTTACCACTCATATCATTTGCTTTTATTGCATCTTCTATTTTTTTATTTATTTCATCAAGCGTACTTTTTTCATAGTCTTCTAAATACATCCATACTAAGGGTGTTCCATCAGAAAGTTTTCCTGCCGACATTAATTTTCCTTTACAACAATTTACAATGTCGCACGAATGAATATTATAATATTCAGCACCTTCAGCCATAGCATCAAATATTCTTCCTGTTGTAATACATATTACAGACTTTGCTTGTGGATGATTTTTACCTTTAAAGTCTGAATGATTTTCACTCATTTTCTTTTTAGTTTCTTCTGAACGAGTTTTACCATAGTTAGGATTATTTTCTCCATATTTACCATACATAGGATGTTTTTCTCCTAAATATTTACCCTTTTTAGCTTCACTCATTTTTTTTCTTGTTTCATCTGAAGGCTTATATCCATTCCCACCATCGCCACCAAATGTAATATTATAACCTTTGTTTGGATTTGTACTATCCCATACTCTAATTAATTCAATTTCTAACCATTTAGCAGTTTCTTCATCTAGTCCTTTAGCTACTATAATATGTTGAAAATTATCCCACCCATATTTATTTATAGCATTTATAAAATATTTATTTTTTTTATAACCTTTTCCATTCGCCCATCTCTTCTTTGGTTTTAAACAAGTTATTCCAACATATCTTTTACCACTTGGACTAATGTGCATGTAAACTGTGTAAGTTTTCACAATTAATCACTCCAATTAATTTAATATCTCCATTGGTTTATCTGATGTGTATATTCATTATATGAAATTAATTATTGATTTGTTACTAAAATAAAAAAAATAAGGTGATAAAGGCAATAAATTATTTTTTTTATCACCTCTATCACCTTCTTTTTTTTGTTTCTTTATTCATAACTTTCATTTACATCATCTCCGTTCCATTTACGTAAGATGTTTTTTTATTATTTTTCTTATCATTATCTTGAGGATTGTTATATTTTCTATGTGCTGATAACATTTTGAAAAAATATTTAGGAGTTTGATAATAGAAATCTTCTTTTCTATTTAAAACTGAATACCATATGTATTCAAAGTAATCTATATCCCAATCATCCACTTCCTTTTTCTTTCGTTTTGATGGAGGCAGGTCTTCATCATTTATTCTTTTTTTTTATCGTCATCTTTATTTTGTGGCATTGATGCTTTTATGAGTTCACCTATAGCTTCTCTTATAGTATTAAGTTCTTGAAATTTGAGATTCTCATAAATGACGTCCCTTGACAATTGAGGGTGACATCTTAAAATTGCTTGGATAAGTATCTCACCTATTATCATTAAGTTATCTTCTGACAATCCTTTCATTAGATTAGGTACTGTATAAAATTTTCCCCTCACCGTATCAAGATACCATTGAGTTTCAGCTATACACATAAAGTCTAATCTAGCTTGATATTTTTTCTCATTTAGAACTATCTCAATTTTATCATTAATCAATTGTTATCATCTCCTTTAATACTGAGGATATTGTAGTTCGTTAAAAAAATTTCTTGCTATTTCTTGGTTGTTATTACTGTTTAACATATAATAAAAACCTTCGTATTCTCTAGAATATTCAATATCTAATGAAAGAGTAATTGAATCTTCTTCTAAATTACCTTCTATTAAAGTATTGGCATTAATGTTAGGTAAGCTAAATTTAACATTGAATACATGATATAAATTTTTACTACCATCTGCACATGACCTACTGAATAGTAAGTGTAATTTTGGTGCGTCTGTCCCATCATTAATAATTACTCCACCATTTTTATCCTGTTTATAACCTAATAATAAGGAAAGATTCTCATTAGTTAAACCTAATACACTTAATACTCCATCAGCCTTTTTATCTGAACCCATTACAACTTTTTCAATTCCACCTAAGTAAGCATATGTCTTATTATCACTTATATTTATTTCTAAATCTAAAGCACCTTTTAATGGTATTGGTATACCATCATCTTTACAAATGTAAACATCTGATAGACCATATACTATGATACTTTGGTACATAATTTATTCACCTCATAATTAAAGGGCATCCATTCGGACACCCTTTTATTAATTATTTAATTGTTTCTTAGTCTAAATTAACATCATTAGCTACTGCTGTTGCATCTTGAACTTGTTGATACCAATTTTTAACAACAGTCTGGTTAGCTTTAGCATCTCCTGTATCTAAAGAATAGAAGAATAAGTTGTTAGCACCTGGTATACAAGTAAATTCTAATGTTTCAGTTGATTCTGTTATTTCCCCTTCTTCTAATGATTGTGCAGATATTCCCGCAGGAGCGAATGATGCATTATATAGCACATGAAGAATTTTTTTGCCAGCCGCTGTCTGTTGCTCAAACAATATAGCAAATCTTGGCATATCTGTATTTGTTCCCATTGCAAAACCACCTGCTACATTCTCTCCTCCGAATAATAGACATTTTTCGTCAGTAGTTAACCCCAATATTTCCATTGAACCGTTTCCTGATGATATTATTGAAGTACTGTACACAACTTGATCGTCTGCACTTATTTTGTTCTCTGCTATTTCAAATGAAACCTCTATATTTTTTGCCAATTTGTTATCGTAAAGGTTTTTTATCCTTTACTTCTTATAATTTCTCATAAGTTCAGCATATATTTTCACCTTCAACTTAATGGTCAGGTGGGAATCACTCGTGCCTTCATTTTATTCTACAAATGTAGGTTCAGAAGGTATGCGTTACAAGGTTTAAGGCTCTTTAGTTCCTTAAATTCTCTCGGTATTACCATATTAAAATTTTAAATGATTAATTATTATTAAGAAATTCTATAAGTTGTTTGAGTGTATTTCGTCCTTTATTACCATATTTTTTATGAAATCTTTTATGGCACTCTTTACATAATGTTATTCCATTGTTGATATCAAGTCTTAAATCTATATACTTTTTAAATGAAAATATATGGTGCGCATTTAACTTTCCACCACGTTTACCACAACATTGACAAGTATAATCATCTCTTTTAAATACTTCATTTCGCCAATTTACATGTTCTTGCGTATCTCTTTTTTCATTTCTTTCTTCATCTGTCAAATTTGGATTCCAATTAGGATTCTTTTCACCAACAAATAATCCTTTCATACGAATTTTCATATGTTCACTTATAGATTTAACACCACATTGGGGACAACCTCTGTTGTTTTTATCAATTAAACTATAAGCAATTGGCGACCATTTATGTCCATCTATTTTGCATTTGACTAATATAGGTTCTCTTGCACCTTTATATTCACCTATTACTTCTATATTAGGATTAATTTTATTTAATTCTTCTATAAATTGTTCAGTTGTCTTTCTTCTTTTATCTCCTCTTTTTCTTTTTGAACATTCAGGACACCCATGATTATGAATTAAACTGTCAGGCGTTGCTCTCCATTCGTTATTACATTCTCTACATTTACAATCAACTTTTTTAGTAGCACTTTCATATTCACTTAATACTTCTATATCAGGCTGTTTTTCCTTCATTTCCTTTATAAACTCTTCGTGAGTTTTTCTTCTCATCTGTTCCACCTCCTTAGTCTAGTATATTCATTAATTATTTAATTGTTACTATTAATCATTTAATTATTTCAATTTTAACTTAGGCTCTCTTACCAGCTTATCCTCACGGATTACTATGACCGATTTTGATTCCTAATAATCTACTATATTTCTATACTAGACGGCACTTATCTACCTAATATTTTTACTGGTACATCATAATCGTGTGTAGCTTCATTATACTTAGCTACGTGTATATTCTTGAAACCGTAAATTATTTTTTCATTGTAGTTATTTGCCATATTAATTTCCACCTTTTCTAATTTTTATTTTTTTAATTTTCTATTAATCTTGTTACTTTTACTGAAAATGATTTTCCATAATAACCATTATGTGGAGGTATATCCACTACATCACGTACAATCATTTTCGCATTTTTTAATGCTCTTTTTATTTCAGTATATTTAATTGTATCTTGGGGGCTTTTACACCAGTAATTGATAGTTATATAGTATACAACCTTTTTAGCTTCATTATCATATACACCAATTTCTTGTTCTTTGAATATTGAGAATAATGCATATTTATTAGAAGTTGTCTTTGGTGCTTCCATATAGAAACATGGTATACCTAAACTATCGAATACTTCCATAATCTCTTTGTTAATCAATTATTTCACCCCCACTTTTAATTATTTAATTGTTATAATCCCATAGCTTGAAGGATTGTTTGTTTTATTATCTCTAAACATTCATCTTTTGCATCTAAGTATGCTACAGAGAAGAAGTTTGTAGCCATTGTAAAAGAATTCCCAAAATTTTGATACCAATGGTATATATTTGTCCTATCTATACTGTTTGCGTGACCAACTGTAAGGCTAGTCATATTCTGTGAAATGATACCCATTGATGCCTTCAAGTTACCTGTTTCACCTTCAGGTGCAGCATCTTTTAAAGCATCTAACATAACTTGACCAGCCTTTTCTAATGCTTTTGCACCATTTTCTTTTCTAAAGGCTCTATCCATTAGCTTAAATCTCTCTAATACTTCATCAAATCCATCTGTCTTAGTAGTAATCTTCATTATTCATTCCACTCTGTTTCTATACGAGTTACAAGAACTTCCATATATTCATGTTTATCTTTTATATCATCAATAGATGTTATATTCCAAACGCTATTGTTATAGATAATACGAAAGTCATGCGTTGGATTAAAATTAAACGTACAATCTAAACATTTTTTATATCTAAATTTCATACGTTTATAAGTATTAGTAGATATTTGGTCGAGATTATCTAATGACTCTTTACCATGAATATTGGTAACACTTGCCCATATGTGACCCACAGTAATCCAATTTTCTATTGCAAATCCATTTTCATCTACTGCAAATTCATCTCTAATCATATCTTTATCAACAATAGCTTTTCCTACTACTGCATCTGCTCTACATTGTAATATTATCTTTCTATTTAATTTTCCACTATTCATATTAACCACCATAACAGTTTTTAAGTTGTAATAAAATATAAGTTAGGGATTGTTTAAGAGAAGAATTGTTTTCAACTGTAACTATTGAACGGTTTTCATAGAAGTGACATGTAAGCATTGCTACTGCTAATTTATATAAAAAGTTATCAGGCTCATCTTCTATTGATATTCCTGTTGCATTTTTTATATATTCTGCTGATGCATACATATAGATATCAATATCAACATCAGTATAAAAATCAACATCAATTCTGCAATATTCACATATAAAATCTTTTAAGTTAGATAAATATAAATTCTGTTCCATTTATATCACATCACTTTTAAATATTATTCTTTATTTATTTCTACCTTTACAACTGCTTCAGCATCTAAATCCATTACACAGAATCTTTCTATAGCCCTTAAGTAAGTTATATTTCTAGTGAATCCAGCTTCTTGTGACATTGCAACTTCTACTCCTTTTCTATCAAAAAAAGCTACTGCTGCTTCCATATTAGCTACATATACTTGTATTTTTTCTTCATTAGCAGGGAATGTTGCATTATCACAAACAACTATTCTATGCCCTCTGATTAAATGTACATGAGGGTCTTGTACTGATTGAACTACTAATGGTCTACCGTATTCATCTTCTAAAGCGTCTAAATAATTAAATCCTTCTTGGTTAACTATTATTACTGCATCTGCTTTAAGTGCTATATCTAATTCAACGTTTAATGCTTTAAGTATTGCTCTATATCCTTCAGCACCACTTGCAGCAATTGGAGTTTTTCCATTTTTTTGACAACATATATCTAATGCATACATTATTTGTTTATTTTCTGTAAGAACTGATTTTTTAACAAATCTTCTTCCACAATAATCAACGAAGTCAGCTTTTTCATCCATTAAGAACATATTAGAAACTGGTATTATATCTCCGTAATCTTGTATCTGCCATCTTACTTGACCAAATAATACTTCACTTTCAGGTATTTCTTCACCTTCTGTAAGATTTGCTAATTCACCTAATATTCCAGCTTCCATCGGCATTACACCTGTTATAGTATTTACATTAACTACTCTACATAAATCTTTTAGGCATATCATTCCTCTTCTTAATTCTTCTATTCTAGTTTGTTGTTCTTGAGGTACAAGATATCCTCCATTATCAGTGTCTCCTTCTCTAACAAGTGCATTATCAAAAGATTTACCTCTTATTGCTTTATTAAATGCTAATATTTCATTTTTATTATTTTCCATTGTTTCCACCTCAACATAATTTTTAATTTCTATTTCTTCATTTAAATCCTTATATAGATTTAATTTTTCTTTTGCTTGTTCTAATTCTGCCTTAAAAGATTTAGCATTTTCTATATCATTAGAATCTAATGCATTTTTCATTTTATCTTTTAAGCTATCTATTAGTTCAAGCATTTCTCTTTGTTCCTTATTCATTGTTTTCACCTCATTTTAAGTATTAAAAAAGAACTTATATATCAAAGTTATCTAACCAGCGATACATCGCTAATAACTCTTTTTCAAGTTCTTTTTCTTTCACTTTATTTATTAAATTTTCTAATTTGCTAGTATTTTTGAAATTAAGTTTTGATACATCAGCACATGCAACTAACTGTATTTCTTGGTCTACAATTGAGTCTATAAATCCTAATTGTAATGCTTCTTCTGCATTTAACCATGTTTCTTTACTCATTAGGTCTAAACATTCTTCTATTGATAAACCTGTTTTATCTGCATATGTTGAAGCAAGTATGTTATCTATCTTATCTAAAACTTCTATTTGTTTTAATAAGTCCTCTTTTGAACCATATACACCGCAACTTGCGTTATGAATCATAAATAAAGAGTTCTTATACATAACAACTTCATCAGCACTTAAAGCTATTTGTGTAGCTATTGATGCACACAAACCATTTATAACGGCTTTAACTTTTTTACCTGTTCTTTTCTTGTAATCTTGTATCATGTTAGCCATTGTATTACCTAATGTAACGCTTCCACCTGGTGATGATATAAGTAAGTGTATTTCATTGCCTTGGCAATTATTTAATTCATTTTTAAATTCTTCAGCATTAAATGTATAATCATCTATTGCATCTAAAATGAATATTTCATCATAGCCTATGTTATTCTTGAAGTTTATCATTGTCATTATCACCTCCTTTATCATCTTTAATAGATTCTTGTCCATATGCAATTCCTTTACTTGCATTAGTTAAGGTAGTGAACGAACCATTTAAGAAAGCATTATCACCATCTTCAAGTTTATTTTTATCAAGTAATATTCTAGCTTCATTTACTGTGTATATACCATTAGTCACATATGATACTAAAATATTTGCTTGAGTTTCAGGGTCAGTTCTTAATATAGATGAAACATTTAGTTTTAGATAATAACCTTGTTTGATTTGATTTTTAGATAAGCATTTATAGTTCAATTCTTGTTCTATTGCTGTAATGTAATATTGTAATGCCATATTTAAAAATCTCAATGATTCTTGAGACGTATTATTATATGAACTATTTTTATATACATTTAGGAAAGTTGGACTTACACCCATAGCTGCTGCTATGTTTAAAGCGTTCGCTTCTTTTGATTCTAAAAATTGAGCATCAACTAGTGATAAAGTTAAAGGTTTCAATTCCATACCTAAAGGTAAAGGTAGAATAGTATTATTACTATTATTTCCTGTATATTTTTCTAAACCTCTTACTAATCTTTCCTCCGATTCCTTATTCAAATCCCCAGTATAGTAAAGTATTGATTTCGCTGATAAATTATTTTTGTATAAATTATTAAGATATTTAGTAGCTTCCTTACTAGTTTTTAATGTATCTGCTAAAGTTTCTAATATACTTTTTCCAACTAAACCACCTATTTTATCAGATGTAGATATATGTATTATATCATCACTATCAATAAGATAAGTTTTGTTGTCATAATCTGTATACTCATAAATTATCTTTTTATTTTTAAGAATACTGTTGTTGTCTATTAGGATTTTAACTCTATTTGATTCTAGATTATATAAACCTACTGGCTTATAACCTTTATATTTAATCCAAATAAATCCATTCCCTGTACGAAGAGTGTTTTGCATTAACATGCTTATTAAATCTATAGGACTTGTATATGGGTTTGGTCTAACTTTTAAGAGATATGCGATATCTAATTCGTCTGATTCTATTCTATCTCCATCTTTCTTTTGATATAAGTGTATACCCATTTTAGCAATTGACTCACTTATAAGTTTACAACAAGTATAAAAAACTACTTCATTTGATACATCATTGTCATTTGGAGTTAATCCCAATGCATGAAGAAATTTCAATTCATCTTCTGTATAATTTTTTGGAGGGTTTATTTTATTTTTAATATAATCGAATAATCCCATTTATTTTCACCTCCTCCTTACCATCCTAGCTTATCAAGATATGATGATAAGTGTGAACTTAAATCTATTGTTGTTTCTTGCTTGAATATCCCTTTATGACTACATATAATTGCATCTACTGCATCTATTCTTGAGCCACTACTTTTATAATTTTTATCTATTTTTATCTCGCCAAACGAGTTACTAACCACGATAGCATTGCTTAAACTCCATATCAATAAACCATCATCTTTGTTAAATTCAACATTTCCACTTTTAACTTCTAAAGAAAAATCAACAGTGGCATCATTCAAATTTTTAGCTGATTGCCTAACTTCTATTAGGTTATCTGTTATTTCTTCTAAGTCACTTAGGAAAGTTGAGGCATTATGTGGGTCGTAATATATTGCATCTATTTTTAAATTATATTCTTTTATCAAGTCTTTCAGATATTTAATGATAAATTTATAATCTGTTTTCCACCCTGGTGTAGTAGTTATTAGTCCTTGTTGTACCCATACACTATAAGGTGCCTTATCTGTTTTCTCATGTTCTTCAAGTCTTAAACTAGGCATAAATGAATGTTGATGTATAAAATATTTATTTTGTTCATTGTAATTATATTTATGCTCTAGTGCTATACTAGTTAGGTCTCCTCCACTAGAGAGGTCAAGTCCTACTACAACATTTTTATTTCTAAGAAATGATATATCTTTATCTGATTTACATTTTAGTATGTTATCGGGTTGAAGGTACTTTTTATCATCTATCCCATTTAACCAAATATTCATAACTTTTACTTGAAAATTTCGCAAATCTTCTCCACCTTTTACATATGCTTGAGATGCTGAACTTCTTATATTTTCAAGTAAAACAGCGTCATATTGCAAACAAGGATGCACTTTATACCAATTTTTTTCATCCCAAATATCATCATTTTCATCCAATTCACTAATAAAAACAAACTGCTTTTCATCTATATGCGTACCATTTAATACAGATTTACAGTAAAGATAATGATGATAACAAAAAGAATTACTATCAAATCCACTTGTTGTTATAGCAGATATTAAACAATCTTCTAATTTTACTTGTCCATCTGATAATAACTTGTATAATTGATTATCTTTGTGTTGATGTAGTTCATCTAGTACCCCTAAATAACACCTGAATCCATCTAATGAACGTGTTTCTTGACTTAATGCTCTTATTTGACCATTTGTATTTAGACAATCTATTGTTGACCTATAATCTTTTACTTTGAATAACTCACTTAACTCTGAATCACTATTTATAAATTTAACTATCTCTTTGTACACGATCCTAGATTGCATTTGTGAGTTAGCTGCTAAAAATATAGTTGGATATTGGAATGATGTAAAATTACCATAATATGCAGCTAATATACCATTCATTAGACTCTTACCTGCTTGGCGGCTCACCTGTGTATAGCTATGTCTAAATCTTTTATTATCGGGGTTAGATTTGTGTCTCCATCCATTTAGACATCCCAAAATGAAACATTGCCAAGGATACAATTTCAAAGGTTTTACAGATGTTCCTTCACCTATTTTTAATATTTCTGCAAATTCTATTATTTCATTTGCTTTATCTTCATCAAAATAATAGGGGTAATCTGGGTCTTTTGAGTTCTCTAAATCATTAAAAAATCGTATACAAGCTAATTTAACTGTATTTCCTGCAATAATCTTACTATCTAGTACATCTCTTGCATATTGTTCCACCCTATTCATTTGCATCATCTCTATTGTTTTTTACAAATTTCAAAAATTTATTTTCTTCTTTCTCGATATTATTAACGACTACTTTATTTCTGCTAATGATATTTAAGCATAGTAAATTGCTTAATTCATTACATTGTTTATATAATTTAACTTGAGTATTCATAACCTTATTATCTAATAATAATTCAGGGTTATTATTTATCTTTTCTGTTATTTGAGTATATAAATCTAATGCTACACTATATCTTGCAACGGTATCCACATCTAATATCGTTAAAAGTTGTACTTCAATTAACTGTTTACAAACTTTCTTAAAAATTTTCTTTTGTGATTCACTTAAATAATTTGGTACTTTTGGTACTTTCTTTAATTTTTCAGTTTGTAACTCACTATTTTTTCTTTCTTCTATTTCTGCTTTTGTCAAATGTGAAGTCATTAACTCCAATGGCTTTTGCCTGCCTATATTTGCCATAATATTTTCACCACCTTTTGTTATTAATTATTTAATTGTATATGTAAAAATAAAAGGATTAA
>JAEIGA010008477.1_pt1 | contig 15586 bp, 22 predicted proteins | sample 9270691 | NCBI WGS metagenome assembly JAEIGA01 (sample SAMN17057246, study PRJNA624740) | gut metagenome | biome: biome; isolation source: fecal sample | host: Bos grunniens | place: China: Xizang | collected 2019
AAGGTGATACTACTTAACATCAAATAAAAATCAGGTGATACTAAGTACCACCTGACTCAAGTTAAGCATAATTCGGTCTTGCGAAATATAAATCAGTATCGATATTATAACCACCACGTTCAATTACGTTAGCCATAGGTTCATACATCATAGGTGATTCTACTTCGCTCGAACCAGTAACATGGTACAGCCAAGGAACACCATCAACCACATTCACAATTCCGATATGTCTAATACCATCAAAGTATTTGCCACTATCTTTACGGAATATTGCCATATCTCCACTTGCAAGATTACTCATGTCTTTATACACAAGGTTGTAATTCCAGCAATACCAGTTTTCACCACCAGTATACGTTACTTTTCTATTCAGAATATCATTGAAATCCCAAGGTAGACACCAGCTATAATTATTAGGGTTTACAACTAAATCATCAAAATTGAATGTAAGACTTGGTGTATCACTTGCATAAGGTGAAAGGTCATAAGGTATACCCATCATAACAAGAGCAACTAATGTGTCACACTCCATCATACCAGCACCATAGCCATCATTGATTACTTGACTACCAGAATATGTTATGGCATTTGCACCATATTTAAATGTTCTACCATTAAGCCTTGCCTGATAATAACTATGAGCAAGTTCAACAGCATTCTGTCTTTTAGGAAGAACAGCATACTGTGGGTCATTAGGTGGTGTAGCATGTTTGCCAGTTACAATGACATTGATACCAAATCGTTTTGTAGAACCATCAGGTCCAGCATTACTATCAAATAAGATTATGCTTCTTTTAAATGTTGATTTGTTTTGAATATAGGCATTTGTTACTACGCCAAGATAACTTTCTACATTACCAGCAATTGTGGCATACTCCAAAGGAATTGGAAGAATTTTAGCTTTTTCATAGACTTGCCAGTAAATTGGTGTCCTTACAGTTCCATCTGATGAAGAACGTAAAACAGTATGTACGACGCTATCATCTACAATGTATCTACTAATTACATATCCCTCTTTCACCTTGATGACGTGCCATGCTTCTTCATTGCTGTAATAATCTGCACAGTTATTGATAATATCACTTAATTCACCACTCTGTGCCATTTCATCGAGTTTGTTATTAATCTCTTCCTGAACATCCAAGTTCTTGAAATAACTATCAACATACTCTTTAAGGGTATTGAATGCGTCAATAATCCCAACAGTGCTATCTTTAAGTGCATCCACATTACTGATGACATCATTCAGGTAAGTAACCACCTTACACAGCAATTCATAATAACTTAAACTGTCATCATACACCAGTGGTAACACGTGCTGACACCAAAACCTAAAACTACCAGTCACCTTATACCCAATAATTTCACTTGTTAATTTTGTACTCATTCTAACCTCCTACCAAATCTGCATAAATAAATCATCCAATTCGTCAATAACCATCATATCGATATTAAGGAATGTTTCCCTATACTGTTTAAGAAGCTGAGAATAACTTGCACCGCCCTGTTTACCTCTAACGTGTTCAAGGAAATCATCCAAGGTGGAAGTTGTTTCATCAGCAGAGGACTGACCTGAAGTTGAAGAGCTTGTGTCCTGAACTGTGGCATCCGTAAGGTATGTACCAGCTATAACATTCTGCAAAGACCCTTGTGGAGTATCTGAATATTTAGTGGTAGTATTTCCTGTTCCAGTAGCACTATTAGTATCTTCATATTCTCTTGTCCCATCTCTCTGTAATGTATGGTCACGTGTCAAATCCACATCATAGAATGGATTAAATTCCAATAGTTCAGACTGATACAACTGGTTATAATAAGGCATAATTTCATTCAGTCTTGTTTCTAATCTCAGTTTCCAAAGACCAGCAGTTTCTTCGCCTATTTCTCTTGTATAGTAATGTCTGAGAATCTTCTTGCATAAAAGTGGTCTATATGCTTCATTAAATATAGGGAAATCAAAATTGAAAATCTTTGGATAGGCAATATTGATTATTTCATTAATTGTATTATACCCTTTACTCTCAGTAAGACCAGCTTCAAATTCACAAAGGAAACGAACTTCTGTAGTGTATTTACTCATCTTCATCACCATCCTTTGTCTGACCGCCATTGAAATCTTCAAGAATGTGCTCTTCTATCTGCAAATCTTCACGATAATCTACAGACACATTCAGACCGAACATCTTATTGATTTGCTTGCAAGCCATTCTTCTTGATTCCAGTCTTGAATAACGAGAAGCGACAGTACCGCCCTGATTTCTTGTAACCTCATCAGTAATAAGTCTTTCTTTTTTCGTGATATTGATATTAGAAATGCCAAGATAAGTAAGAGCTTCATTCCAATACTGAGTTTTCAACTGATACAATTTATCAGAAACGAAAGGTGCATCAGTTTTAAGTACAGACACAGCATCAGGGTCAAAGTTTTCAGTAGCGAAAATTACAGGCTTATTACCATCATACTGCATATAGACATTCTCAAGGGTCAACCTCTGTGAATCCTTAGTCCTGATAAGAATAGGTGTTTTCTGTGCTCTCACATTTACATCTATTGCCCTATCAAACTCATAAAGTCTTTTAGCGAACATTTCGACATCAAGCACCGAATTAGTATGAATCAGGTTATTATAAATGAGAACACTATCCTTATAGTCAAGGTTTTTAGAATAACGCCCATTTTGACCGATAGCTCTTCTCTTATTAGGGATTCCATAGATAGACAAATCAGAAGCACCGCCATTACCCAAAGCGAAGTACGAATCCAGCACCTCATCCTTAAAGAATACAGCCTGACCCTCTTTGAACAATTTAAGTTCAAGGTATCTAGGGTCTACAGTATCAGGAAGATTCTTCCATTCAAACATAGCGATAGACAATTCCATCAGCCTGTTAAAATACTGTACATATGTCATATTATTTTTCCAAGCAGAATCCCAAAAGTATTTATTTTTTCTTTTGCTCATCGAATCACCTCTTTACACAGGTCTGTTATCAAGGGAATAGTTACCAACCTCAGACCCATTCATCCAAAATGTGATACCAGTATTATAAATATCGCAAATCTTTCTCATATCATCAGCTGGAACAGACCCTATTATACAGCAACCTATAGTCTTTGTGTAAGTCCAATGCGGTCTAGCGTGAGTATTAGGAACTTTACATCTTTTAGTTGCATAGCCAAACATATTGAAGAAATCATCTATTATCTTAGCGAATTCACTTCTGATATGTTTATGCATAAACCCAAAATCTATCAGTCTAATTGAAGCCATTGTAGTTGAGCCAGCACCACTATGCGACTGCCAAGGCTCAATATACTGTTCACGAGCAGTTTCAAGTGATTTTAGAATCGTACTGCCGATACCAACACCAGCACCTATCAATGCCCCTGGAATTGCACCAACACCACCAGTAGGAACACCGCCAGCAAGAGCACCACCAACAGCATAACCACTTATAGAAGATAATGCACTTACTATTGTATTACCTGACCCCATAGCGAGCCACGCTTGAAACACATCGGTTGAAAAAGGTAACTGCGGATAACCGCCAAGCACCATTTTCTCGTCATAGTTACCATCTGCACCAGCACCCTTATAATTAAGTGGTGTAAGAACGATATTAGGGTCAGGGGAATAATCAGCTTCCAGTTTGAAACTAGGTGCAGTAGGAGTTGAGAAATACTCAAACTTAAAAGGTGCAGACTGTCCCTGAAAATTAGTGCAATAAAGGAAGTTATAAGGAAAACTAAACAACTTCTTATTCTTAGGGGTATATCCATCAATAGAAGTGAAAGTAGTTGACTTAGTAAATCCTACACTTGTATGCGATGAAGTATCACTTCTAACGAAAGCAGTAGGCATAACATAAGCACATACAATTCCTGTTGATTTACCCGCACTAGTCGCACCATTTATCCAAGTTCTTACATTTGTAACAAAAGTGTTGATATTTGCAGTAGTAGGTGGTTTAGGAAAAGGAAAGTCCACCATACAAAGACCTGAATAAAGACCGCCATAATAACCGCCATTATAGTCATTATACTGTCTGTCGAAAGTACAAGCAAATACAAGTGATAAATCCTCAATAAGTGAAGTAGTCGCACTATCAGAATCTGCACATCTTGTTATTCCCTCAGAGATATAATCACCAAGTTCGAGATTCTCAGGCACAAGATTCTCAAAGAGATTATCCGTAACGCTATGTTCTCTTTCAACAAAACATCTTTCCAGTTCATAGTCAAACATCCAAGACTGCATCACATCCAGTTCAAAAGCCAACTCCCAAGTATAGTTATTAACATACTCGATACTGGTAACGAAAGCATAAAACCATTTATTCTCAAAAGAAGTATTCTTAAACATCAGGTAATTACAGTCATAGAGATTAGCACCAGCATCAGCCTGTACCTTGATAGTTCTCAGCTGTCTTATATATGAATAATTGGAATAAGTGTACTTAGTCAAAGACTGAAAGTAAGAAGTCTGTGCTGACTGTGAAGCAAAGTAAATTGTATGGTCATAAGTCTTATCCAAGGGACAGCCAGTCAATAATCTTATAGTTGAATTAGGCTCAATATATGCCATCATTTACTCCTTTCTTTTTAAGTAATATTTTGCAAACTCTCTGGACATTATGAGATGGTTAATTCATAGTGCCAGTAGTATAGTGAACAGTAATTACGCCATCGCCATGAATTAAAACATCAGTATCAAATACTTCGATGTTTTCAGTAGCCGAAACACTAACAATGGTAATAGAGTCTAATATTCCACCGCCATTTTTTATACTACCAAGGGCATTACCTTGATATAAAGGCACTACCAAAGGAAGAGTTATAGGCTCACATGTTATATAACTAATTCCTTGATTACTTTCAATGCATGGAATATATACTGCTGGTCTTCCTGTTTGATTCCCCGAATCTCGAATAAATTCCATCGTCACTTCCGCCGTACTAAAGTCACTTGACCCACCGCCACCTTCGACATTGACGTCAGCATAAACATATCTTTTTACATCATATCTACCATTTTCAGTAATCTCAATAACTGAATCAGGTATAAGCATAGGTGTAGCTTCAACTTCTGCTTCAATTTCGCTATATGGTAATTTAATAGTATTCATAGTTATTCTCCTTTCATAGCAAATCTACAAATACAAGGGGGTAGGAATGACCCACCCCTATAAATTATTCAGACTTTGTAAGGGTAATAGTAGCACCCTCATCAGTAGCGACAGCAATAGTTCCAGTATATGTTTCATCCATAAAGGATGCAATAAGAGTGAGATTACCCTCTGTATCAATAGGAACAATTACTGAGCCATAAGGATGAACAGCGACACCGCTTTCTGTAAGAGCAGAAGTCTGTTCAAATCTTGCCTTAGGAGTAGTACCCTCAAGTGCAAAGATTACATACTCCTCATTTTCACTCTTAGACACAACAGTATATGTAAGTGAAGCCGGTGCTGTATCTGGATTACCACTTACGAAAGCAACAGCGTTGGAGAAAGGTGACCAAGATACAGTCTTCCAAACATTAAGGAAGTAATTCCAATACTGACCTGATGCAACTTTCGCCTCATCCATATTGATAAGGTTGTCATAAATCTGAAACCACTCTTTATCAACGATGATAGCTCTTACGCCACTCATATTGGTAAGTTCAGCTGCGGTAACTTCTTCTACGGATTCTGCTTCTTCAACCATTTCAGAGAATCTCTCATTATCAAAAGTTGTGAAGTCATCAATAAGTTTCAGGTTACCCATAAAGGTAGCCTTATCCATATTGAAAGCAGATGCAAGAACTTCTACATCATATTCAGCATTAAACAGGGCATCCATAAAGATATACTGGTCTTCTCTAGGTGTCGAATTATGAACACCCTCAAGGTTGAACTCAGTTGTTGGGAACAGGAGTTTATTGGAAACACCTCTGAACATTTTAGCATTAGTCTTAATATCAGAGGAATCATCATAAACAACCTTTGTGATAGCACCCTTATTAACACCCTTGATAAGCAGATACTTAAACAGTAAGAACTCATCATATTCAGCACCAGTTTCAAGGGACTGGAAAATCTTAGCAACTAAGTCCTGCATACCCTCAGCACTTCTGAAAGCCATTCTTAAATCCTGATACTGAATGGTTACAGGATACTGTGCTCTCCAGTTCATTGCGTGGAAAGCAGAACGAACTTTAGGCAGAGTTCTCTTCAGTTCTCTTCCAGCTGCTTTCTCAACTGAGAACTCTCTAGCCTTGCACATTTCAACGAAAACTTCTTCTACAGTTTCGCCATATTCAAGGTAGCCTTTTTTCAGTTCCTTATAAGCATTGTTGAAAAGAGCAGACTTGATTCTTACAAGTGCGATACGATTAATAAGTGCATTGATAAACTGGTTAGCAATTGCTGGAGTTCCCATAATGATCTCGCCAACCTTAGGAAGTTCAGCTTCGCTTGTAACTTCAGGAACAGCAGACTGATATTCATATCCGAGATTCTGTCTGATTACATTTACTACATCAATAGTTCTTGCATTAAGCTGTGTAACAGCAACTCTTTTAGGCATCTTCCTTTACCTCCTCAAATAAATCTTCATATGTTTCAAGTTTTGTGTACTCATCAGGGTCAGGGTCAGTATTATCATCAGGGTCATTTTCAATTTTACCCTCAAAGAATCTTTCCTTATATTTCTGAGCAAGTTCCTTATACTTATTTTCCCAATCGCCTGATTCGGAAATTTTGCTTACTAAGTCATCATAGGTATCTGTAATATCTTCTACAAACATTACAGCATCTTCAGAAGTGTCGCCATCGACACGCTTCTTGACAACTTCAAGCAATTCTTCTCTGCTTTTTACTGCCATAATATTATCTCCTTTCTAAAATGGCTTTCTTTTGCAATAAAACCATAATGGTTTCTTAAAATGCTGTGGTGGAATCGGCTGTGGTGGGTCAGGGCTGGGGTCATAATCATCAGGCAGATAGATAAAACCCTGTAACCTGTATGCACTCTCATAGCCATAATTATTGGATGCATTTCCTGTCCTAAGATAGAAATACTGCCCGTTATAAGCACTATTGGAAAAGGTGATAGTGCCATCTGAATTGAATTGTTCAACTACTGCGACATGACCAAGACCGCTGTAAGGACCATCGGCAAAACATATGATAGCACCGAGTTTAGGTGTCTGACCTCTTGTAAACCCTGTAGTAGTTGCCCACCAGTCCTCAGCATTATTAAGGGAAAGACCTACAGGCTGTCTGCCCAGCAGTTCTGCCCATCTTCCATACGCATAGCAAGTGCAGTTAGGAAGACCATTTGCTGGATAATAGGGATTAAGAGCCGAACTATACCAGCAAGGATTTCCCACCATTCCAGCAGATGATAATCGTGGTACATAAGTAGCCATCAGTTACCTCACTTTGTATTCAGGAATCTCTGAAAAGCCTTTGCTGTATTGATACCGAAATATCCATCAACACCCTTGACATCGAATCCCATATAGTTCAGGTATCTCTGAAGACCCTTTACAGTATTTATACCGCACAGTCCGTCTATCTCACCTACTGAATATTTCCTGTTAGTCAACCATCTTTGCAGTCTGTCGATAGTTGTTGACCCAAGATAATCATCATTATATCTGACAGTTAACCAGTTATTGAGATAAGGCTTTACAGTATTTGTCTGTCCACCTATCCATCCATCCTGAACAATACCCAGCATTTTCTGTAACTTCATAGTGGACTTAACACCGAAATATCCATCGACTACCAGTTTACCATCTGACTGTCCAAGCCTTTTATTGACTTCATTGGCAATATAAGGGAATTTAGATGCAAGATAGTCGCCTGGGCAAGCAGTAGCCATAAAGTATCTGTGCATTGTAAGGTTTCCAAGATAGTTGCCTGTAAAATTAAGCCTAGGTATGTCATTTCTTTTGCATACATCTACGCACAATTCTATGCATCTTTCTATTGCCTTATCAGATACATGCCAGTTACCGCCAGTTTTGTCATTAGCCAGTTCAATGGTTATTGACCTCTGATTTGATTTAAGATTTCCATTTGCCCAGCTGGCATATTTCTCTTCTACATACATACCTATTCTGCCTGAACTGTCAATTCCATAGTTGGAAGAAGCTGGTCTAGTCTGAAAGACCTGACCGCACTCCTGAACTGTAAGGTTGCCAGCCATATGGTGAATGGTAATGTCTGTAATTTTGTAGCCATCCCTTGAATCATAGTTAGGTGATAAGCAAACATAATTTACTAAAGGTGAATTACTCATCGGTTTCTCCTTTCCTGTTTAGTAGCGTGATAGCATCTGTGATTACCTTAGGGAGAGGAACTCCCATCAGTCCTATATTCTCCACGATGCTCAGGCACTCATTAGCCATAAATCCATAGATAACGCATTGGCAGATATAATCTGTATCTAATTCCATATCAAGTCTTACAGCAACGAGCACTAACAGGAGTGTGGAAAATTTGCGTGCCAGTCCTTTCCACCCAGCACGAGATTCAAGACCGCCATCTGCTGTTTTCTTTGATTTCTTAAAGACACCAGCGACGATAAGTCCTGTTATATAGTCTATAAGCATACATATAACAAGTGTTGTCATAGCATCAGACCATCCACCAAAGGCTTCTGCTATGCAACCACCTATGATGCCGACTATACTGAAAATACCGATTTTTTCCATAGCTACCTCCCAATATTATCTCTTATTATTATACAACATTCTTGACAAATATGCAAGCATTATGTTATAATTAATGGGGAGGAATTTTATATGTCATTTTACGATGGAACTAAACTTCTTTCGCTGAAAGATATAAACGGAAATACACCTGAAATTTATATGTGTACTTCCAACAGAAGTGCTGGCAAGACTACATACTTTGCCAGACTTTGCGTTAACAGATTCAGGGATAAGGGTGAAAAATTCGGTCTGATTTACAGGTACAATTATGAACTGGATGACTGTGCTGATAAGTTCTATAAGGATATATCAAATCTGTTCTTCCCAAATACAAGTATGACCAGCAAAAGGAGAGCCAGTGGTATCTACCACGAATTGTTCATAGACAATGAAAGCTGTGGATACGCTATCTCTCTCAATTCTGCTGACCAGCTGAAAAAATACTCGCATCTGTTCTCCGATATATCAAGGCTTATGTTTGATGAGTTCCAGTCTGAAACAAATCACTATTGCTCTGATGAGATAAGGAAATTTGTATCTGTCCATACATCTATAGCAAGGGGTAGCGGTAAACAGATAAGATATGTGCCTGTATATATGATTAGTAACCCTGTGTCTATCATTAATCCTTATTATGTTGAACTGGGAATATCGCCAAGACTGGATGATAAGACTAAGTTCCTGAAAGGGGATGGCTTTGTGCTGGAACAGGGATATGTGGAATCTGCTTCGCTCGCTCAAAAGGAATCAGGTTTTAACCGAGCATTTTCCAATAATTCCTATGTTGCTTATGCCAGCGAATCTGTCTACCTGAATGACAATAAGGCTTTCGTAGAAAAACCTGATGGTCAGTCAAGATACCTTGCAACGTTCAGATATAAGGGTACGGATTATGCTATCAGAGAATATCCTGAAGCTGGTGTTCTGTATTGCGACACCTCTCCTGACTATACCTTTGCAAGCAGACTGGCTGTAACTACTGAAGACCATAATGTAAACTATGTTATGCTTAAATCTAATATCCTTTTTATATCTCAGCTCAGATATTATTTTGAAAAAGGTTGCTTCAGGTTTAAGGACTTAAGATGCAAAGAAGCTGTACTTACTGCTATCTCCTATTAGGTATCTGCAGCTGTGTCATTCTATGAGTGTAAAGGGATGCTCAGGTGAAATATACTGCCTTTACATCTAATCGGTTTAAGCACACCGCTTAGTTTGTGCAGTTGTTTAAGATATGAAAAAAGACCTGATAAGAATCAGTTTTGATTCCTCAGGTCTTTTCATTTTTAATTATCTCATTTCGTAAAATGTGTCGGCAAGTATCACACCGCCATCTATCCTCTTTGGCATCAGTTTTGATGGCACACATAACCCTACATTGAAGTCTGTCAGTTCCCTCTTTGTCTTCAGGAACTCAACTTCATCTTCTGAGTGTGTGTCTATGGTTTCGCCTGTCATTGATGCTATGAATAATTGCTTGCACCTCTCAGGCATCCCAGCACATTTTACATTATAGTATGGCTTATCTATTGGCTCTAAATCTTCGTGTGTTATGTGCTCTATATATGTCTTTTGTCTTACAAACCACCCTGTGTCCCATAGTGATTCCAGTTTCCAATGACAGAAAGCAGTAGGATGCACAGGAACATCCACCAGTTCTTCAGGTTTCAAATCACAATGTATTGAATCAGTATCTGCATATATGAAACCACGCTTGTCTGCACCATAGTAGTTCTTTTGTGCTGTCCTTATTGTAAAGTTGCGTGCATAACTGGTTATGGCTGACCCTACAGGAATGTAGCCAGCCTGTTTGTCATTTGCTACAACAGTATAAAATCCTAAACTGCCATCTTCTTTTGGAAATGCTACCTTAAAAGATGAGTTCTTACTGCTTGCCATTTTCCCATACAGATTATTAAGAAATAGTTTTGCAAGTTCTCGCTGAGCACCTTTGCTGGTGAGTTTTATCCTTTTGTACTTCTCTATGTAGTCATCAAATATGCCTAAGCCTGTTTCAAACCAGCACCCATCAAGTATCTCACAGTCTATCAAATCGTAGTGCTCTTTGATGAGTATCCAGTCTGTCATTGTCAGGGTCATAACCATTTCAGCTTCTTTGATGCTACCATCTAAATCAGTATAATACCTGTAGTATTTGCCTGTGGCTGGGTCTTTTATGTCAGAAGTTTTCAGCATTTCTGTACCCTTGTACCTTAGCGTATTCTTAGCTTGAATGAATGGCAAATATCCCTCTTTGAGATTGAACTTTGTTCTGATTCGAATGAAGTAATAGTGGTGGGGGTCAAGTGCTTCATCAGGTATGTAATCGCCTTTCCAAAATGTAGGCTTACCTATAGGGTATCTGTTTCCTGATTCACTTGACATCATACTAGGGTAGAGTGAGTTCACATCTGCTGTAACACCATTGTGATACAGTTTGTTCTCTTTTCCATCTACTACATAGCACCACCCACCACGATATGACTGGTGAATGTAATCCCCAACAGTTGGCTTACCATAGCAAGAATCTATTGGCATATCGTAAACATCAGGGAACATCTTGTAGTAATATCCTTTGGGCAGACTTTTCTTGTATTCTGCTAAACAGCAAGAGCCTATTGTCAGCTTCTTGTGTCCCTCATTGAACATAATTTCAAGTGCTTCTTTTACCACCAATACATCATTTGCTATGTATTTCTTTTCGTCATCTGTTATCTCACATCCAGCATATCTGTATCCCTTGTATTCCATTTCCAGTTTCTTGTGCTTAGTGCCAAAACTCTTGCCTATCTTCTTGACAGAGAATGGCAGTAGTTTCAGCGAATCTCTTAACTCTATGATATGCCCTTTATCCTTTATAGTTATTCTGTACCATTGTCCTAAGTCTGATATGGAATACTGGAATGTTCTGTTGCTCATACCCCTGTCATCTATCCACGCAAATTTGTTTATGTCATTGGGGTCTTGATAGTATGCCTGTTTGTAGTGCTTGATATTGATGAGATAACTCAGCCAAAATGACCCATCAAATTTCAGGTTGTGATAGTACACACATACATTATGATTTAATGATACTAGGTAGTCATAGGTTTCATCAATGGAATGAAATATCTTTACATCCTCTGACCCTAATTCTACTATCGCACTTGCCCATACTTCTGTGTGTTCCTGTCCTTTGAATACTGTTGTTTCAAAATCACCAACAAGGTAGTTGAATCTTAAACCTCTCTTATACAATATCTATGCTCTCTAATCCCTCGTTGATTTCTGTAAAGGATTCGGATTCAGATAATGTAAGTGATTCACCTTTTATTATGGTTGCTATTCTTACAGATGAAGCGTTTACTTGTTCTTGTGTGCTTGCAAGATATAAGTCATTCATAGCACTCTGCAATTCTGTCGCCTGTGCTTCAAGCCTTGTGAAAACACTTTGCTCACCCTCTGTGGCTATGGTTGAATCAAGAAGTGATAGTAATTCTATAGCAGATTCTTTTTTCTCATATATAACTTCGCTGTACCCTCTGCGTATGCCTTTGTATTGCACAGTTGATAACTGACTGAGAAATTCACGCAAATTGCTATACATAACACTTGAGATTCTAGGTGCATTTTCTATTTGCTTTTGGTATGCTCTCTTTCTTTTGGTGGCTTGTCCTTTTCTTGCACTCTCCTGTCGCTCAAGTTTTCTGCCTTGATAACCGCTTACAGTTTCACCAGCCTTTGTCTTGTATTCTGCTTGCTTGTATAACTTCTGTGGCGTGTATTCGGTACGCATCCTTTCGAGTTCCTTTTGGGTAACTCTTTTAGGAAGTTCAGGCTTATTGTATTCAGGAAAAGAGTAACCTCTTTTCTCTAAACGCTTGATTCTCCTTTGTATTTTAGCCAGTTCTTTAAGCCATAATTCTTTGTTGCTCATTTGTACTTCTCCTTAAAAAATAAAAGGGGTCTTTGATGACCCCTCTTTGTTTAGGCAAGTGAACAAGTCAGGAACTGCTTTCCTTTGTAATTCTTTGAATCCTTGCGATAGAATTTGATGGCTGGGATTTCTTTAATACCAGCTTCAAATAATTCGCTCATAATGTCAAGGAATGAAGTCCAGCAAGATTCAGACCCTGTTACATACTTTGTTCCGTCTGTGGAAACAAATACATACTGCTGATAGTCCTTATCTCCCTCTGCCTTTTCATTGTGAACATTGAGAACACCATAGTAATCAATGTCCACCACCAGCTCGCCATAATTGTCCTGTGTTGCTGTGTCAAGACCAATAGCATCACTTGTGTCCTTGAATTTGATTCTCTCTGCTACTGTGATTTCCTTTGATACTTCCTGTACTGTTGCTTTGTAACCTGTCATTTGTGTTACCTCTCTTTCTTTGTGTGTTATTTAAGATATGATTTATAAGGGAAGTGTGAGAATCGAACTCACATTTAAACATTCCTGTCTTCCCATAATTGGGTGGATATGGAGTGATTAGTATATCCACCCTTTGAAGAAAAGAGGCTTTAGTCCTCTATTTGGGGACACTATTATTATAGCATACTTCATCATCATTGTCGAGTGTTAAGTTTTTAACTTTGTCATCGTGAAGTATCATAGCAAGAACTGTGCCAATTCCTATAGCGAATATCAAATCTATGATTATTCCTGTTTCTGTAAAAATATACATTATCGTGTTCAGCATATTTCTTCATCCTCTCCTAAATATAAATCTCTCCTGTAATTGTCATTCGCTATCTTGATAAATTGGTTATCTATTGCTTTGAATATTCTTAGTAAATCGTGCTTGCTATAACTTGATTTGCCTGTTTCTACCTGATTTACTAAAATCTGTAAGGTCTTTTCGACTTGTGATAAAATTAACAATTTCCTTGAATCTTTCATTTGGTTTTCTCCTTTTCATATACTTCATATATGTAGTCTTCGATGAATTTGTCTGCTTCGATTACTGTGTAATGCATTGTTCCAAACATTGTAATAGGTTCACCATCGCTGCCTAGAAAAATGAGTTCTATTCCTACAGTATTTTCAGGCAACTTTGTTCCGATTATCCTTATCATATTATACCATTCTCCCTAAATTCCTTTATAAGTCCATAGGTTGTCGCTCTGCTTGTTATCCAATTTTGCACTTCAACAAGCGTTTTGTATGACTGCGTGGACTGACTCAGTAATAACTGGATATTTCGTGCCTGTTCTCGCAAACTGTCTTGCTTCTGTTTGTAGTTATTTCCTGATATTGTTATTTCAACAACTGCCATCAGCATATCAGGATTTCCGAACTGCTTTTCGTATTTCTCCCATTGTTTCTTTGTTCGGAAATTGTCCATAACTGGATACATTTCTCCGTTAATCATTCTTAATGTAAGTATCATTTTTTATTCTCCTATTATTTTGTCAATTCGTTGCTCAAGTTCGATACAGTTGCCTGTTATGTCAACTTCACAACATACTAGGTTACCCGCTGTCGCATATATGTACGCTGTCTTGTCATACAGTTTTGCAGTATGATAGATTTGTTCAAACTGCTCTTTTGTGATTTCTTCAAGGTTTAAGTATTTCCTTGTTTCGTACCATTTGTATGCCATTGTTTCACCTCTCTTTCTTTTAGAACACTTGTTCGTTTCGTGCTATCTCCCCTGATAACCTCATAATCCCATTATTTTTATTTCGCACCATCATACCAGCCAGCATCATCAAGAGCATCATATATATCATTGAACATTCTTCTTGCTTCAGCACTTAAACCCATAAAATGCTCCCTTGTGTAACTGTCGCTCGCTTCACTGCAAAATGTCGCTAACTCATTGAGTAATGCTTTTGTGTGATAGTCGCTGTATCGTGTTTCATTCTCACGCTTTACCTTTATAGATACATCATATCCGTTAATTTTTAATATCATTCTTCGCACCTCTTTTCTCATTCTTCAAATACCTGTGCTCGCCTTTTCTCATACAGGACTTGCAACCTGTCATCGGTAGGTTTACAGGTGGGGCGGTTGCCCCTGTGCCTGTTATCTTGTGATTGGCTTTGCAAGTGTTACAAATTCTTCTTCGGTCATTCCGTATATCTGTTCGTTTTTCTCACTCTTTACCATCGAAACAAATTTTCTGTTCGCTTCCTGTTCAACTTCCTTTTTGACTAACTTTTCGATTTCCTTTTCAGTATAATCACCGACTATCTCATAATTGACATATTCAATTGATGCGTTCTCAGTGTTTACTGTCATAGCCTGTGCGGTTGTGGTTGTAATTGTTCTTGTTACCATTCTAATTCTCATTGTTTTTACCTCTTTTCTTTCTGTTAATCTTTTGATAATTTACCTGTGCTCGCCTTTTCTCATACAGGACTTGCAACCTGTCATCGGTAGGTTTACAGGTGGGGCGGTTGCCCCTGTGCCTGTTTGGATTACTGATAGCAAAATCTGTCATAATCTTTCGTTATGTAGGCAAACATCAATGCACCTGTTTCATCATCATAAAATTCAAATCCTACTGTAAAGACCATTGAATTATGCGATATTATTGACAAGCCATGACCATTGTATGCGTGCATCATTTCCTCACAATATTGCATCGCCTGTTCTTTTGCGTGGCTATAATTCCCATATACTTGATATAATGCATAATCATTACTATCATACCAACGCCCTATTTGTGCGTGTGCTATTTTGCAATCCTTATTATTTAACTTTGCTTTTGCTATTGCCTGTTCCTTTGTATACATTTTCTTACCTCTTTTCTTTATCCTTTGTAATTGTGTTTTATCCTTTCTTCAATTATATATTACCATACCCTTAAAAATAGTACAAGCCACTATATATTGTGGTTTTTGCCCCTTTTGGGGAATTTTACCACAAGATGTTGAAAGTAGTATCAC
>JAEIGA010008478.1_pt1 | contig 15586 bp, 6 predicted proteins | sample 9270691 | NCBI WGS metagenome assembly JAEIGA01 (sample SAMN17057246, study PRJNA624740) | gut metagenome | biome: biome; isolation source: fecal sample | host: Bos grunniens | place: China: Xizang | collected 2019
AAAAAGTGCGACTTTTTCATACATTTCTCTTATCTTTACACGTTAATTGATAACAAGGATAATTTACGATGGGGCAGAAGTGGAAATATGAACCTTTAACGCATGAGCAGACAGTGTTGGCCAATACATTGTCAGCAGAATTGGATATCAGTCCCGTTCTGTGTGGTCTGCTTGTGAGAAGAGGCATAACCACCATTGCCGATGCAAGGAACTTCTTCCGTCCAAAACTCAGTATGCTGCATAATCCGTTCCTGATGAAGGATATGGATGTTGCCGTGCAACGCCTCAATAAGGCTCTCGGCAAAAAAGAGCGAATACTGGTGTATGGCGACTATGATGTCGACGGAACGACATCGGTTGCATTGGTATACAAGTTTCTGCAGCAGTTCTCATCGAATATCGATTACTACATCCCCGACCGTAACGAAGACGGTTATGGAATCTCAAAGAGGGGAGTGGACTATGCCTATTCAACGGACGTAAAACTGGTGATAGTACTGGACTGTGGTATAAAGGCAATCGATGAGATAGCCTATGCCAAGTCCTTGGGTATCGACTTTATTGTCTGCGACCATCATGTCCCCGACGATGAACTCCCTTGTGCCGTTGCAATATTGAACCCCAAACGAGTGGATTCAACCTATCCTTGTCCGCATCTCTCAGGTTGCGGAGTGGGATTTAAATTCATGCAGGCATTTGCCATGGACAACGGCATACCTGCCGACCAGTTGTACCCATTGCTCGACCTTGTTGCGGTGAGCATAGCTTCGGATCTGGTACCTATCGTCGGCGAGAACAGAATTCTTGCATTCCATGGAATAAAACAGATAAACCATAGTCCCAGCATCGGACTCAAGGCTATTATAACCGTCTGCGGTCTGCAGGAAAAGGAGATTGCAATCAACGACATTATCTTCAAGATCGGTCCGCGCATAAACGCGTCGGGACGTATACAGCAGGGCAAGATGGCAGTAGACCTGCTCATAGAGAACAACCTGCAGTCGGCTCTTGAAATGAGCTATCAGATAAACGAGTTCAACGAGGCACGTAAGGAGATAGACAAGAACATGACCGAAGAGGCAAACAATATCGTTGCCGGCTTGGAGAGCTTTGAAGAACGTCGTGCCATTGTTATATTCAATCCCGATTGGCATCGTGGCGTTATCGGCATCGTGGCATCGCGCCTTACCGAGGTATATCATCGCCCGGCGGTGGTAATAACCTGCTCAGGCGAAATAGCTACAGGCTCGGCGCGTTCGGTAACCGGATTCGACCTCTATAAAGCCATGGAGAGCTGTCGCGACCTTCTCGACAATTTCGGCGGACATACATACGCGGCAGGCTTCTCGTTGAAGGTGGAGAATATTCAGGCATTTGCCGCGCGTTTCGAAGAGTTCGTTGCGCAGAACATCCTGCCCGAACAGACATCGCCCACAATAGAGATTGATGCCGAGATTGGTTTTCATCAGATAACACGCAAGTTCTTCAACGACCTCAAGAAGTTCTCTCCGCATGGCCCGCATAATCCCAAGCCTGTTTTCTGCACTCATAACGTGTGCGATTACGGTACAAGCAAGGTGGTTGGTCGCCGTCAGGAACATATAAAGCTGGAACTTGTGGATAACTTGTCGAACAAGGTCTTCAACGGTATAGCCTTCGGACAGAGCCGTCAGGCAAAATACATCAAGTCGAAACAGTCATTCGACATCTGCTACACTCTCGAGGAGAATACTTACAAACATGGCGAGGTTCAGTTGCAGATAGAGAGCATACATACAAAATTGACCCGATAAAAGTGAAGTACAGGGAAATCCTTGAACAATATTGGGGGTACAGTGATTTTCGCGGAATACAGCGCGAAATCATTGACAGTATCGGCTCCGGGCGCGATACGCTCGGACTCATGCCCACAGGAGGCGGAAAGAGCATAACATTCCAGGTACCGGCTCTTGCCGGCGAGGGATTGTGTATTGTCATAACACCGCTCATAGCCCTGATGAAGGACCAGGTGGCAAACCTGCGAAGCCGTGGCATTAAAGCCGCGGCAATATATTCGGGAATGAAGAATGCCGACGTCATCAAGGCTTTGGAGAACTGCATCTTCGGAGATTATAAGTTCCTGTATGTATCGCCTGAGCGTCTTTCGTCGGAACTCTTTCTCACAAAAATAAAAAGAGTGAAAGTCCAGTTCATAACCATTGATGAGGCTCACTGCATCTCGCAATGGGGACACGACTTCCGTCCGGCATACCGCCGTGTAGGCGAGTTGCGTACACTCTTTCCCGGAGCACCAATTCTTGCCCTCACGGCAACGGCAACCCCCGAAGTGGTGAAGGATATACAGCAACAGCTGGGGTTCAAGGAGGAGAACTGCTTCAGCATGAGCTTTGAGCGCAAGAATCTTGTCTATGTGGTGCGTAACACCGAGAATAAGGCAAAGGAACTGCTGCATATACTCGGCAAGGTACAAGGCTCAGCCATTGTCTATACGCAGAATCGTCAAAAGACAAAGGAGGTTTGTGAATTCCTGATCTCGCAGGGTATAACTGCAGAGTTCTATCATGCAGGGCTTGCGCCCGAGGTAAAGGATGAACGCGAGGAGGCTTGGAAGAACGACAAGGCACGTGTAATGGTCTCCACCAACGCATTTGGAATGGGTATCGACAAGCCCGATGTGCGTCTTGTGGTCCATATAGATTTGCCCAGTTCCATCGAAGCCTATTTTCAGGAGGCGGGACGTGCCGGACGCGACGGCAATCTTGCATACGCCGTTGCCCTTTTCGGACATGCCGACAAGCAGATTGTAGCCCGTAGGCTGAGCGACAACTATCCACCGCAGGAATTCATCCGCGAGATATACGACGAAGTCTGTTATTACTACAGCATGGCGCTCGGCGACGGATTGAACTGTACCTTTGAGTTCTCACTTACCGACTTCTGCAAGAAATATCATCGTCCCATGCATCAGACCGATAGTGCACTGCGCCTGCTCACCCGTATGGGCTATCTTGAGTATGTGGACGAGATGGAATACGCATCGCGCGTAAGGTTTATTGTGGATAAGGACGCGCTTTACCGCTTCCGCGGCTTGCCTGCCGATTACGAACAACTTGTGAACTCGCTTCTGCGTAATTACAGCGGTCTGTTTACCGATTATGTTTTCATCGACGAACGATATCTGTCGCGCATTACTGGGCTCTCACGACATCGCATGTACGAGATATTCGTATCGTTGCGTAGCAAGGGGCTTATAGCATATGCCCCCTCGAAGAAATGCCCTGTTATAACATTCACGCGTCATCGCGTGCTTGGCGACGACTTGCGTTTCGAACGCGAGGTGTACGACGAACGCAAGGCAATGTTCGGTGAACGACTTAATGCGATGATACACTATGCGACCGACGACAGCACATGCCGCAGCACGGCACTGCTTGCCTATTTCGGGGAGAAGCGTGCCGACGGGTGCGGACGTTGCGATGTCTGCCTCTCAAAGCGCGAAACGGAACCGGAGGCGCACGCATCGGAGCGCGAGGCATTGCTCTCCCTGCTTTCCGACGGAGCATACCATGCACTCGCAGAACTGGACACGCTTGCCCTGCCCCGGGAAACCATGACCATGCTTCTTCGCGAACTTTGCGACGAAGAGATTATAACCATTGAAGGAGAAAAAATAAAAAAACTATGATAACATTTCTTATTTGTCTTACAGCACTTGTGGTATCGTACTTCACATACGGCAAGTATCTCGAAAAAACCTGCGGGATAAATCCCGACAATCCCGTGCCGTCGCAAACCATGTACGACGGAGTGGATTATATGCCTATGCCACGTTGGAAGGTGTTTCTTATCCAGTTGCTGAACATTGCAGGTCTCGGACCTATATTCGGTGCTCTTCTCGGTGCAGCGTATGGTCCTGTGGCATTCCTTTGGATAACACTTGGCGGAATCTTCATGGGTGCCATGCACGATTTTGTCGCAGGTGTGATATCGTTGAAGAACAATGGCTTGAGTCTGCCCGAAATCATAGGCAAATACCTTGGAAACGGAACACGCACCTTTATGCGCATCTTTTCCGTGTTCCTTATGGTGCTTGTGGGCGCAGTGTTCATGTCGCAACCTGCAGAACTCATTGCATCGAACATCTCGTTGCCCTCGCTCGAGGTTGTAGCTTTCGATAAGGTAACATGGGAACTCTTTGCCGTGCTGCTGGTGATACTTGTATATTACATTCTAGCAACACTCTTGCCGATAGACAAGATAATAGGCCGTTTCTATCCCGTATTCGGTATAGCATTGCTGGTTATGGCAACAAGTATACTGTTTATTCTCTTTACAAAAAGCGATACCTATACCATTCCCGAACTCACATCGTTGAGCAACCGTATTGCCAACCCCGACAAGTTCCCGATAATACCAATGCTCTTTACCACCATAGCCTGCGGTGCATTGTCGGGCTTCCATGCCACACAGTCGCCCATGATGGCACGTTGCATGACATCGGAAAAACAGGCACGCAGCATATTCTACGGTGCCATGATAGCCGAAAGCATCATTGCGCTTATATGGGCGGCAATAGGTATGGCGTTCTGGGGTGGTGTAGAGGGTCTGAACGATGCCATAGCCCAATATGGCGGAAGTGCCGCAAAGATGGTTGACGTAATAACGGAAACCGCTTTGGGAGCGGTTGTTGCCACATGTGTGCTCGTGGGTGTTGTGGGATGTGCCATAACATCGGGTGATACGGCATTCCGCTGCGCAAGACTCATTGTTTCCGATATGTTCGGCATATCGCAGAAAGGGCTTCTGAAACGCGTGCTTGTATCGTTGCCGCTGTTCGTTGCGGCACTGCTCATAATCTTTGCATTGCCGTTCCAGACAATATGGAGCTATTTCGCATGGTGTAACCAGACATTGGCTGTGCTTACATTGTGGTGCATAACAGTGTATCTGTTCCGCATAAGGAAACCTGTTGTGATTGGCGCAGTTCCTGCATTGATTATGACCTATGTCTGCTCGTCATACATCTTTGTGTCGCCCATGATGTGCGGTATGGAAAACCGTGTATTGGCATATATCCTTGGCGGAGTGCTGACGGTGCTCATTGCCATAGCAGTGTTTATAAAAGCAAAAGGAAAATGATTCGTTGAAAATCATTTTCCTCTTGTGAAATCGGGGATTTCCACCGGCATTCCGCCGTTGTTTGCCGATATATCGGTGAGTTCTACAAGACAACTCCATAACGCCGCGTCATAGACATTCATATCCAACGGCAATCCGTTGCGCAGGCAGTATATAAGTCTGCTGTCCATGGCGTAGTCTATCCAGCGTCTGCCACAGAGTTCTGTGCCACGTTCCTTATATTTCGTAACGAACGGATGTCTGTATTTCTCTGTTATTTTTTCACATTCCGTTCCCGTTACGGCATTCTCGCTATCGGGAGCGAAAGCGAACATCGGAACAGGATATTTCTGTGCAAAGCCCTCTGTTCCGCTCAAAAGGAACGAACGGCTGTATGGTCGTGGCAACGATATGCAGTGCTGCACAAGTATGGTCTTGCCCTTTTCTGTTGTTATCAGCGAACTGTTCATTGTGCCGCTGAGCCCCTCGTTCTCGCCTACGCGCACCGATGATACCGAAACAATGCTCTTCATTCTGTCGCCACGATTTATGTCCATGGCAAGGGCAATCGGACCAAGACCGTGTGTTGGGTACGGGTTTCCGTTGTGGCTGTTCATGAACTCTATCTGCCAGTTGCTCCATTTGCGCTCGCCGTTGTCGTTGGTGGCAATGCGCTCGCGCAGGTCGTGCAGATATGAGCCCTCGGCATGTATTATCTCGCCAAGCACACCCTGCCGTACCATGTTTATGGTGCACAGCTCAAATTCGTCGTAACAGCAGTTCTCGAGCATTATGCAATGGCGACGTGTGGCTTCGGCCGTGTCCACCAGCCTCCAGCAGTCGGCAACGGTTGTTGCTGCAGGTACTTCCGTCGCGGCATGCTTTCCGCATTGCATGGCGTATACCGCAATGTCGGCATGGCTTGCCCAGTCGGTGCATATATATACAAGGTCTATATCAGATGCTTCGCAGAGTTGCTTCCAACCGGTGTTGCCTTTGAAAACGGCAGGTTTTTCTGTGGTGTGCTGTGCAATTATCTCTGCAGCTTCTTTGAGATTCTCTTCAACAAGGTCGCATAGCGCAGTGATGCGGCATCCCTGGATGTGCATCATGCGTTGCACGGCACGCTTGGCACGTACACCGAGCCCTATAAAGCCTATGCGTACACACTCAATTGGTTCACATCTCAAATTGAGTACGCTTCCGTCTGCTATATCCATACAATCCTTGTTCATAGATGCAAAAATACAATCCAAAAAAATAAGGCGCAAAATTTGCGCCTTATTTTTTCTTGTTTCTTACTTCTTTACAGGAGAAATACGTAGTTTGTAGCTCATCTCCTTGTTAGGAACGCAATACTCAGGCATTGTACCTACGTCGTATCCGCACGATGCGTTACCGATACCGCGTACCCATGCATCAAGGTGCAATACTGTGTAAGGACGCTTCTGCATATCCCAGTAGTGGTTTGCGTTCATAAGGTCGGGGTCGGTGTAGGGGAGTGCCGAGAAACTTACGTTTCCTTCGGTCTCAATCTTGAAGCCCTCACCGTTTCCGTTGGTGAATGTAACCTCACGCAACTCCTCACGGCTGCCACTGCTCTGTGGCTTCACATATGGAGCCGCCATCTTGTCGGGAGTGGTTGTGTAACGTCCTACAACAACACCGTCCTTGCGGTCAACAGTGTTTTCCCATGGACCCAAAGCATAGTAGTCGATAGTGTTCAATGTAGAATCGATTCCGCATACAAGACCTGCACGACGCAAATCTCCGCTCTTTGGAATGAATTTCGCATATACATCGATAATACCCTGTGGGTAGATTGTATAATCTATTTCAGTGTCGCAAAGGGAGCCGCGACGAACTGTCTTTATTACAGTGTTGCCGTTCTCTTCCACAACAGCAATTTCGCCTTTCTCCTCAAGACCGTTGCTTGTATTGCCAAAGCGGTCGTTCTCGATCCAGCGGTGGTTGTCGTAGATGAAACCGAAACCGTCTGTTATGATATCCTTGCCGTTGAAAGCAAGTGATGTGAGCTGTGCAGTGTTCGCGTCGAACTTCACCTGAACATTCTCGTTGCCGATGATGTATTCGTGCAGTGACGATGTGCTTGCCAATGCAGCGCCCTTTGGAGCAATAGCCTCCAATGCACCGCGCTTGGTGATGGTGAACTGCTGCATTGCAACCTCGTGTCCGGCAGGAGCGAATACCTGAGCCTCACGGTGTGCAAGGCGAACTGTGAGCAATACCTCGTCGCCACGCTGCAACAACTTGCTTATGTTGGTCGCTTTCTTCAAGGTGAGCCATGCCTTTGCGCTCTTGTGTGGAGCAGCTGCAGGAGCCTTGGCTTTGCCTGTATATATTACATTACCGTTCTTTACAACATCATAGATGATATCGAACTCCTTAAGGTCGGTGAAGTTGTATTTGTTCTTGAACTGGATTGTAACTATACCGTATTCAGCGTTGACCTCGGTCATTGTGATGTCTACAAACTGATGAGCGGCCTTAACCTCTTTGAGTTTTGCGCTCTCCTCGCGTGTGGGAGGAATTATACCGTTTGAGCAGAAGTTGCCCTGGTGAGGACCTGGATAGTCGTAACCTGTGTGTATGCGGTAGATACCCTCCTTCATCTCCTGTGGGTCGTAGATAGCCTGGTCTACCCAGTCCCAGATACAACCACCTATACAAGAGTTTGAAGCCTCAATCTTCTGCCAGTACTCTTTAAGGTTACCGATAGCGTTACCCATGGCGTGAGCATACTCGCAGATGAACATAGGTTTGTCAAGGTCGTTGGTGTATTGCTTCATCCAAGCCTGTCCGGGGTACATCTTTGAATAGAAGTCGCTGAATCGTCCGCCACCGTAGTCGCCTGCAGAACGTGTTCCCTCGTAGTGAACAGGACGGCTGTCGAGACGTTTTGCCTCGTCGTAGCAAGGGCCGAAGTTGTTACCGTTACCGGCTTCGTTACCCAAGCTCCACATAACAACGCTGGCGTGGTTGCGGTCGCGCAGAACCATGCGGTTGATGCGGTCTACAAACGAAGGTATCCAAGACTCGCGGTCCGAGATGCTCTGGTTCGCGTGGTCCTCAAGGTCAGCCTCGTCGCAGCAATACAAGCCATAGTGGTCGAACATCGCGTACATCTTGGCAGCGTTGGGGTAGTGGCTTGTACGTATGGTGTTGATGTTGTTGCGCTTCATGAGCAGAACATCCTGAATCATCGATTCTGTTGTAACGGCGCGTCCGTAAACCGGGTGAGTGTCGTGACGGTTAACACCCTTGAAGAAGATGCGCTCACCGTTGATGTATACAAGAGAGTTCTTTATTACAATGTCGCGGAAACCATGCTTTGTAGAGAAAGCCATCTCCTCGTTGCCGTCAGCGTCGAGCTGTACGATGCGTACAGTGTAAAGGTTCGGCTTTTCAGCACTCCATAGCTTAACGTTGTCGATAGTCATCTTGATATCGCCGCTCAAAGTAGCAATCTTGGCAGCAGTGTTCAACTTCAAAGAGTCGCTCTTTATGAAACGTCCGTCGGGAGTGTAAACAGATGCTACGATAGTCTTTTTGCCCGGTTCGAAATCTCTGTTGTCGAGTTCGATGTTGATGTTCATGTCTGCGCTCCAGCGGTCGGCAGAGAGTTTGCTTGTGATATAGTGGTCGCGAACAGATGCCTTTGGCACGTTGTAGAGATATACATCGCGGAAGATACCGCTCATGCGGAACATGTCCTGACACTCAAGATAAGAACCGTCGCTCCAACGGAACACCTGCACTGCAAGCTTGTTCTCACCCTTCTGCAGGTATTTTGTGATGTCGAACTCAGCCACGTTGTTTGCGCCCTGTGTGTAACCCACATATTCACCGTTCAACCACACGAAAGCCGCAGAGTATATACCACCGAAGTGGATGAATGTACGGCGACCGTCCCAATTCTCGGGAACCTGGAATGTGCGGATGTATGAACCTACAGGGTTAATGCCGTAGTTCTTGCCACCGTCGTTGAATCCGGGGCGTGCCTTGATGAACGGAGGGGTGTTTGAGTGAGGATACTCCACGTTGTTATAGATAGGTTTGTCGTATCCGTGCATCTCCCAGTTCGATGGAACAGGAATTTCGTCCCAACCTTCGGCATTGAAGCCTGTCTCAAAGAAATCGAGCGGACGCTGTGAAGGCTCGCTCACAAGGTTGAACTTCCATGTGCCGTTGAGGCTCTGATAACGGGCGTTTACAGGCTCTGTCCAAGGAGTTGCGTAGTATGCTGCATCGGCAAGCATCTCGGCAGTGTTGTTGTAAGGCATATATGTTGCAACAGCACGTTCCTTGTTCTCGGCAAACATAGTCTCATCTTCCCAGTATGGCGATGCAATCTTTGGCTTCTCCACCTGCTCGAATGTGAACCATGCAGTGTTGTCCTTTGCATTCTTTTCAACGAGCATCATGCGGCCTTCGCGCAAAGCATACATCTTGTCGCTCTTGCCGGCAGAAACAATAAGGTAAACACCTTTCTGCTTCTCAACAGGCTCAAAACGGAACTTTGCATTGTTCCATACACCTGCTGTAGCAGGCCACTGCAAAAGGTAATCGATGCTTGCATTGCCACCGCCATCGTCGAAGTTCTGTCCGTAGAAAGCATTCTCAACTGCAAAAGTATGAAGGTCTATGGTTTTGATGTTCCAATATTGTCCGCGGTTTTCGGGGTTGATTGTCTCGCTCACGATACGCGCATTGTTCTCGCCCGAATCGTTGTTGCCAAGCACAAGGTTCTCACCGTTGAAAGGACGGATGTAGTATGTGAGGTCGTCGTCGAAACCTGCGTAAGCCGACTCCACAAAACGGAACTGTGCAACCTTGTTCTCGGCAGCCTTCTCACGGCTGGTGATTACAAGACCTTTCTTTGATTTCACAACAGCTGCGTTAGGGCTGTTAGCCGGGATAAGCAAGCCGTCCTCGTATTTCCACAGCTGTGCCTCGTCCGAACCGTTGTTCTCACCCACCTCCACGCGACTGCCGTTTACACGCAACGCATTGTTTGTTACGGGGTTGATGATACGCCAGCTACCTGCCAGTTCCGACACCTTCCAGAACTGTGCGGTATTGTCCTTTTCGAAGTCGGTAAGACCTACAGCCTTATCCTTCATCTCGTAAACGACATTGTCCTTGTTGCCGTTTGCGTAGATGTGATACAGTTTACCTTTCTCGAATGCATCCTGTGCATACACGCCGGCAAAGCTCAGCAGTGCCACAATGGCAAGAAAGCCTCTTTTGATGTTTTTGATAGACATAATGTTTTATTTTGATAGTTATAATTATCTATTGTTCTGCGAATATAATCAAAAGTGCGGGTAGATGTGCTATTGTTTGAAGGAAAATTTCACAAATAGTTCTTTTTTATTGCTATAATTGCCTAAAAATAATAATTTTGTGCAGTTATGCAGGATTGCGTATAAACCGGACAGATAGTAAATACAAAACAATAAAACAAATGAAATTTAAATCAAAAATCTTTACAATGCTTATGGCTTGCGTGCTTGCTTTTACAGCACAGGCGCAAAGCGAAGATGCGATGCAGAAAGCATCGTTGGAGCAGATTGGTGCAACCAAGGTAGTACTTCTGGAGACTGCAAGCTGGGGACAGAATTACCCATTCAATGAACAGTGTTGGATAAGCTATGGAGGTACAACGCATGCCAAGACAGGCTGTGTCGCTACAGCACATGCGATAGTATTGCGCTATCATAAGTATCCTGATAAGGGAACGGAAAAAATACTTTACAACTGTCAGGCTCCAACTTATGTCGAAATTACCGACAGAGTATATGATTGGGATAACATGCCATTGGTTTATGACGGAAATTGGAATGAAACAGAAATTTACGAGGTTTCCAAAATTATGTCACATCTTGGACATGCTTTCTTTTCACAATACGGAGCTAATGGAACATCTGCAAACGAAGAACGCGAGACAGCCAAGTTGAACAGATATTTCAATTATCCTCTGATTGCCGCATCATACCAAAGAGAATATACCCGTGAAGAATGGGAATCAAAAATTAGAGAGAGCCTTGACAATGGTTGTCCTGTGCCATACGCATCTAACAATTCGGGTACAGGTGACTCGCGCCACATGTTCGTGATTGACGGTTACACCGACAACGGATATTTCCACTTCAATTTCGGTTGGAACGGTAGCGGTAACGGTTGGTTCAAGCTCGACAACGTAACCCCATATCAAGGCGACAACTATTCATGGAAAGAGGACGGCACTTCCGAGCACTATGCAAACTTTAACCTTAAACCCGAAGTTGTTGAAGAAGATGGCGATAATAGTGGAGAAAGCGGTAAAGAAGAGGAAGGCGGCGACGATAATCAGGATAACGGATATCAGGTGCTCGATTATGTAGTAAGTGCAAGTACAGGAACACCGAATGATCCCTCTTCGTATAACAGTTCTTGGGTATATACAAAGAATGGTGATTATCAGGCAGACCTGTCAATGGTAGCAACATATAATGGTGCGGAATATGATAACATCAATATAACATCAGGCTCGGTAATGTCGTTGGTTGCATATCCAAGAAATAGTCGTCAAAATGTCGATTACACCACAACATTTACAATATCTGTACCCGAAAATGGCGACTATAAAATAACAGGCTATTCATTGGAGTATGAGGCGTATGGAAATGTTGATGTGAAAAACGATATCAACAACTATAATTTAAGTCTTACAAGCGGTAAGTCCGGCTCTATGCAGGCTAGTGATTTGGAGGTTTACAGTTTCTCATTTGATGTTACTGCAACCAAAAAATCAACCAGTGCCGCTATCGACATTAAAAACTTTACCGTAACCATTCAGAAAGGCGAGAAAAAAGACCAAGAGACTGCTGTTGAAGAGATTCAGGGCTGTGAAGAAACAGAAACTGTTATCTACGATCTCACCGGTCGTCGCGTGAAAGAAATCGCAGAATCCGGAGTATATATCATCAATGGTCAAAAAGTTCTTGTAAAGTAACCTTTAGCCGTCGACGAAATTTTAATTGTTTATCGTAACCGTCATTTAAATGGCGGTTACGATACTTTTTTATCATATCTCTCCGTCAATAGAATATCTCTCTTGCCTTTCTTCTCTCGCGTATACACGCGTGTTATTAATATATTTCTGTTTTTTGACCGTTTTTTTGGTGTTTTTGTATTATCTTTGCAAACTTTTGGCTTTAAGCGTGATATGCACATTTTAAGCATTTAAATAGCATAAATTTAGCGAAAAATAAATATTAATAACAAAATAACTTACCATGAAACAAAAATCAATCTTTGTAACATTGCTTTTGGCACTTGTGTTTGCATTTAGTAATGCATGGGCACAAGAGCGAGGCGTTTACGATGCTACCACTATGGGCGAGCTTGTCGTAAACCTTGAAACAGCACCTTATGGACAGGGTACTCCGTACAATAGTCTGTGTCCTAATATGGGTACTGTTAATGCAAAAACGGGTTGTGGTCCTACAGCCTTTACAATTTTGTGTCAATATCACAAGTGGCCCGAAACCGGAGTGGGAACAAGTGAGGTTCATCAAGGTGAAGCTATAGACTTTAGCACCCATACCTACGATTACGACAATATGCGTAATGACAACTACCCTTCGGGTTACACCGAAGCCCAAGCCAATGCGGTAGCCATGATGATGCGTGACTTTGGTTGGGCACACAAAGTAACTTATGGAAGTAGTGTAACTGGATTTAGCGAAAGTATAAAAGGATTAAAGACATACTTTTCTTATAATAACTCACGTTACAATACTACCGGTTCTGGAATGGATGCCATGTATCGAAGCGATGTTGGAGATGAGAAATTCATAGAAACATTGAAAGCTTGTCTTGACGAGGGACTTCCAATTCCATTCTCAGCTTTGTCTATACATCCCACAACAAAAGAAGATAATGGTCGTCATATCTTTATTCTTGACGGTTACACCGAAAATAACTATTTCCACTTTAACTTTGGTTGGAACGGAATGGGTAATGGTTGGTATAAACTTGACAATGTACAACCCGATGATGAGAGTGATTACAGCACTCAGCAAAGAGCATACCCATGGATAACTCCCACCAGAACTTCGCGCACCGTTACAGCAAGCGTGTCACCAGCAGGCGCAGGAAGCGTTTCTGTAAACGGCAATTCAAGCCCAGCCATGGTAACAGAGGGTACATACGCAACTCTCACCGCTACAGCAAACAGCGGTTACACCTTTTCGCATTGGAGCAAGAACGGCACACAGGTTGGTGCAGAAAAAACTCTTAAAACAAAGGTAGAAGCCGAAGGCAACGATTATGTTGCAAACTTCCTTGCAGTTGGTACCACAAGAGTAAACGTGTCGGTTAGCTATAACAGCAACTACGGTACTGTTACACAGAATGGCAATGCTATTAGTGGAACAGGGCTCACTCCTTATCAGAACACCGAGGTAACACTCGTTGCAACACCACTCGATGGTTATGTGTTCAACGGTTGGACTGTAACTGTTGGTACAACCAGTACAAAGTACACTACAACAAATCTTACTTTTGTTGCAAAAGAAAATGCTTCTGTTTATGCCGATTTCTCATCGGCAACACAAACCAACACTATTGATTTAGCCAATGGAACATTGACCAACGACGGACAAAGTACTTCTAAATTTAGCCAATGGGCTGCAAAAGACAATTTTACTAATCTGAAACTGAATGCGGCATATAATGGTACTGCTTTGAATGCTATATCCACCACCAAACTTTATGCAGGTGGCTATGATGCAAACTCTAATCCGCAGATACCGGTTACCTATACTATTAGTGTTGATGAAAAATACGTTATCACAAGTTATTCTATTAGCTATACTGCATCATCCGCTGATGTTACCGTTACTGCTAATGGAGCAAAAATGGCACGCAGTGGTCAGGTATTCGCTGTTACTGATGTAAATTCAAATAGAACTTCATTTGTAGTTAATAGTACAAATGCACAGCATAATATTGAAATCAATTCTTTCACTGTTGAAACAAAAGTTGTTGATGGCGAAAGCAGTGGCACTGTAACCCCAACAACTTACACCATCAGCGTAACAGCAACCGAGGGTGGTAGTGCTTATGTTGGTACAGGTACATCAACCACCGTTACTGCCGGTAACAGTGTTATGTTGACAGCAACCGCAAACAACGGTTACACTTTCGACGGTTGGTACAACGGTACAAACCGCGTAAGCACCGACTTGCAGTACACCTTTACCCCAACCGCAAGCGGTTCATACCAGGCTAAGTTCACAGCTAATGCTACTCCTGATCAGCCAACATATCCTGACGTTACAGGTTCTATCTATACTAATAATTATCTGACATCTGTTACAACAGAAGGTGTTGATAAAAATATCAATTATACAGCAAGTGCTCATCCTGGTTCAACGATTGTTAAGTTGGATGGTGTAACAGTAGAACAGGGAAGTTCATTTACAATAAATCTTGTTGCAAAGTCTTTAAGTTCAAGTACATCTACTGTATATGAAGATATGCGTTATTGCCATGCATCACTTTTTACCGATTTTGATTGCAATGGCTTCAATTCTGTCGCCGACAAAAAATGGGGAACAAAATCTCCTAGTAATAATGTTGCCGGCAATTACAGTAGTGTAATGAATATTACACACACTGTAAATGTACCTGCAGATGCAACAGTTGGAACATCTGTGATAAGATTCATTTACACTAATGCTTGGACAGATTGGCCAACAGGTGGAACTGCGACACTTGATAAAGGTATTGTTTATGATATTCCGGTAACGGTTGTTGAACCAAAAGAGGTCGTATATTACACCATTACAGCAACTGCAGGCGAAGGTGGTAGCGTATCACCTGCAACATCAACTGTTGAGGAAGGCAACTCTGTAACCCTCACTGCTACTGCAAGTACAGGATACTACTTTGTAAACTGGACAAAGAACGGAGTGGAGGTAAGCACCGATGCTACATATTCATTCACTGCTACAGAAATTACAAGCCTTGTTGCTAACTTTGAGCAGATTGTGGTAAATGCAACCCTCACCGATGCACAGGGTAACACATACAATGTGCAGTTGAGTGGCTTTACCAACGGTGTGACAAAAGAGACTGTTGCAGAAAAATTGCTTGAGGCTTATCCTTATATTACATTAGGTACAGTTGAGAATGTTATAACATTGAACGGTAGCAATGGTGCATACACATATACAAACACTGTTGAATTGCCATTCAAGGTAAGTAACGCCACATATATCTGGCACAATATCTATTATCCGGCAAACTCTAACGATAACCCCAACTACATCGCAGCATTGAACGAAGACGAGGTGGTTGATATGGCTGCATCAAAAGATTATGCTTATGGAGATAACCCGACATACAACACAAAAGACGGTGGTAACAGCATCTGTTGGGCAATCTACAATGTAAA